>ERZ808046.123-NODE-123-length-98626-cov-10.239373_pt1 | contig 98626 bp, 109 predicted proteins | sample MGYA00380196_ERZ808046 | MGnify/ENA primary metagenome ERZ808046 (study PRJEB31490, sample SAMN06133421) | mouse gut metagenome | isolation source: Z6_2 | host: mice | place: China: Chengdu | collected 2015-05 ... | reverse complement strand
CAAAAACAATTTCAACACCCTGCCATCTGCACAGTTTCATTTATGGTGGTGCCCAGCGGGCATGGAGGTTTAGGAAGAAACAGTCTTGCAAGCCATAAGATATATAATTCCTTATCGGCTGTAAGGGATATTATCCAAATATATTTTGGAATAGGAAGGAGAAAATTTATGGACTTAAAATATGTGAGAATCCAGGGCAGAGAATTGTCCTATGTAACCAAGGCGCCCAAAGGGGTATTTTCCCTGTGCTGGCGTTTGATTTATGACGGAATTATGAGCGGGGAGGATGCGGCCATATTCAAAGAAACGGAGCAGTGGTTTGTAGACCACCTGCCCGAACCGCCCATGTGCACCACCGGGGATCAGAAAATAATCTGTTATTTTAAGACTGCGTCTACAGTTCATATGCTGGACCGTCTGCAGCCCATCCTGGAATTGCTGGACAAATACCGTCGTCCCTATGATGTGGTCTATACCAATTATGTGGGGGAGGTGGTGTATGAAGACGTATATCAGGTGGCTGTAAAAGTGGAGAATTAAGACTGCTGTCCCACAGAAAAATTATCCACTTTCTGCGGCCGGGCGTAAGGCGGTGGTGTCTGATATGCTTGACAAATGCGGCAAAAGGGTGTTACTCTTGATACAGAAGATTTACATAGAATGAATGCATATTTGGAGGAGGAATGAAGATGCGTCTGGCGGGAAAAAGGGGAAAGAGAATGCTGGCGGTATTGCTGTTTTGCGTATTGCTGGTGGGCAGCCTGGGGGCATGCGGCAAGGGAGAGGATTGGCGCTCCCGGGAAGTGCAGGTAATCGACGATAATTACCGTACATGGTATGAGATATTTGTGTATTCGTTTAACGACAGCGACGGCGACAGAATCGGAGATTTGCAGGGAGTAATTTCCAAGTTGGACTATGTGTCGGACATGGGTTTTAATGGGATCTGGCTGATGCCCATTATGCCTTCCCCTTCCTATCATAAATATGACGTGACGGATTATAAGGCCATTGATCCGCTGTACGGCAGCATGGAGGATTTTGACAGATTGTTGGAGGAGTGCAACAAGCGGGGGATCAAGCTGATTATTGATCTGGTATTGAACCATACTTCCTCGGAGCACCCCTGGTTTACGACAGCCTGCGAATATCTGGGGCAGTTGGAAGAGGGGAAGGAACCCTCCGCAGAGGAATGTCCCTATTATGCCTATTATAATTTCGTCAAAGGAGATCCATCTTCGCCCACCTATTACCGGGTAGGGAATACGGACTACTACTACGAGGGCGCTTTTTCAGACAGGATGCCGGACGTGAACTTCGACTGTGAGGCGCTTCGGAAAGAATTTGAAGATATTATGAGTTTCTGGCTGAATAAGGGAGTGGGAGGCTTCAGGTTAGACGCCGTAAAGCATTTTTACGGCGATGATACCAGCAAGAACGTGGAAGTTCTGACCTGGGTGAACGATTATGTGAAATTCATTGATCCCAATGCCTATATGGTAGGGGAGTGCTGGGACGGCATGAATGTATACGCACAATATTATGCCAGCGGTATAGACAGTTTCTTCAATTTTGAGTTCGCGGATTCCTCCGGTGTGATTACCAAGACGCTGACTTACAACGGGGAGAGCAACAGCGCCCAGGCTTACGCCAAGGCTCTGGTAAGAATACAGAATGCCATACGGGACAACCGGGAGGACGGTATTGACGCACCGTTTTTTGTCAATCATGACCTGTCCAGGGCGGCGGGATATCTGCGGTATGACGAACGAAAGATCAAGATGTCAGCCCCCCTCAATGTGCTGATGAGCGGCAGCGCTTTTGTGTATTACGGCGAGGAGATCGGCATGACCGGCAGCGGAAGGGATGAGAATAAACGGGCGCCTATGTATTGGTCGGACGACAGCCAGGCCAAGGGAATGACGGATGGCCCTGCAGATATGGAACCCCAGGAAAATCGTTTTGTCTGTGCCAAGGAACAGATGAAGGACGAAAATTCCATTTACAGCTTTTACAAAGACACCATCCTGCTGCGAAATCAGAATCCCGAGATTGCCAGGGGTACAGTGGCCCGGCTGGAGGAGATCACGGATCTGGATATAGCCGCCATCTCCAAGACTTATAATGGGAGTATAATTTACCTGATCTATAATCTGTCTGAGACAGACAAAAAGGAAGTGACGCTTTCCAGGGAACAGTATGGTTATACGGAAATCGTGGGATATCTTTCTGTGGACGGAGAGAAAGTAACACTGAGCGGAGACACTTTGACTTTGCCTTCCTACAGTGTGGCGGTGCTGCGGTAAGTACGTTACACCAAGGTCAGGGAAATCATAAGATATATAAACACCATGAAATATATAAAAATATATTAAAAAGATTTATTAAATTAAGAAAAGATGTTGGGGACTTGACATTCATCCCTCATTGTGTATAATAAAAGTTACAACGGCAGAAAGAATAGCGGTCTCGCATCAGGCGGGGGTTATTCTTTCTGCTTTTTTGTGCTATACATGGGAGGAGAAAATATTTATGACCAAAGAGAGCGGCAGAGTTATTTCGAACCGAGAGGTGAAAGACAGCGCGTTTACGGCGTATTTCGGAGAACCGGAAAACGCGTCCAGACTGTATGCCGCTCTGGGGGACGAAGAGGTAACCCCAGACGATATTACTTATGTGACGCTGGAGGGAGTGCTGTTCGTCGCCAGGAAGAATGATCTGGCGTTCACGGTGAAGAATCGGGTGCTGGTCATCAGTGAACATCAGTCTACGATTAACGAGAACATGCCCCTGCGGGATTTACTGTATCTGGGAAGGACTCTGGAGAAACTGCTGGATGAGCGGACGCTCTACAAACGCAGACAGTTTCGGATTCCTACGCCGGAGTTCTATGTTTTTTACAATGGCAATGAGATCTGTCCGCCAGAAAAAATATTGCGGCTTTCGGATGCATTTCTTGATAAAACAGAGCATCCTATGGTAGAATTGGAAGTGAAAGTAATCAATATAAATCTGCCAGCAGGACATAAGCTGTTGAAAGAATGCCGTCCGATGTATGAATATTCATGGTTTATTCAGAGAATCAAAGAGTATTTGGGCGCCGGATGGGTTCGCGACGAGGCGATTAAACGGGCAGTCAGGGACTGCAAAGTAGAGGGAGTCTTGACGGAGTTTATAAGGAATCATGGTTCGGAGGTGGTAAATATGTTGTATACACAGTGGAATTATGATGATGCGGTGGAAGTGGAACGGGAAGAGGCGTATGAAGACGGCCGGGAGGCTGGGATGGCCCTTGGAAAGTTAATTGGAATCGCAGAGGGAAGGGCAGAGGGAGAGCGGCAGGTAATATGTACGTTTTTGGAGCGTCTGGGGGAGATTCCCAGAGATATACGCCAGCGCATCGACAGCGAAGAGGACAGTAGGATTCTGAAAAAATGGTATATAATGGCATCAGCGGTAAAAGATTTTGATACGTTTCGGGAAAATATGAATGAGATATAAAGATAGATATTTTACTCGCATTGACTTTTTCTCTCAGGTATAGTAAGATGTATTATAACGCTTTAAAGCGTCACAGAAAAAAAGTACAGAGAGGGAAAGACAATGCCCGTTACGGATTTACTGGAGAGAAATCACAAGCTATATGGGGACGAAGTGGCCTTGGTGGAACTGAATCCCACGATGAAAGATACCAAGCGCACCACCTGGAAAGAGTATGATCTAGTGCAGCAGACTTCTGCGGAACCTTACAGGAGAGAGATTACCTGGAGCGTATTTGACGAGAAGGCCAATAGAGTGGCCAACATGCTGATTCAGCGGGGGATTCAGAAGGGGGACCGGGTAGCGATCCTGATGTTCAACTGTCTGGAATGGCTGCCCATTTATTTCGGCATCCTGAAAACAGGAGCCATTGCCGTGCCCTTTAACTTTCGCTTTGACGCCAAAGAGATTCAGTATTGCGCAGATCTGGCAGAGGTACATATCCTGTTTTTCGGGCCGGAATTTATCGGTCGTATTGAGTCCATAGAAGGACAACTCAGCAAAGGCCGGTTGTTGATTTATGTGGGAGACGGCTGCCCCACCTTTGCCGAGAGTTATCGGGAACTGGTGGCGGACTGCTCCAGCCAGCCGCCCTTGGTGCGCCTGGAGGAGGAGGACGATGCCGCCATCTATTTTTCCTCTGGTACTACCGGTTTTCCCAAGGCCATTCTGCACAATCATGAGAGTTTGACCCAGGCGGCTCAGATGGAGCAGAAGCATCATCTGACGGATCGAGACGATGTGTTTTTGTGCATTCCTCCTCTGTACCATACGGGGGCCAAGTTCCACTGGATGGGGAGTCTGTGTGCAGGCAGCAGGGCTGTACTGCTTAAAGGCGCCACGCCGGAGATTATTTTAGATACAGTATCCAAGGAACACTGTACTATTGTCTGGCTGCTGGTTCCCTGGGCTCAGGATATTCTGGGCAGCCTGGATCGGGGAGACTTGAAGCTGGAGAATTATGAACTGGGGCAGTGGAGACTGATGCACATTGGCGCCCAGCCTGTTCCGCCGTCCCTGATCAAGCACTGGAGGGAATATTTCCCTCATCATATGTATGATACCAACTACGGCCTGTCCGAATCCACCGGGCCGGGCTGCGTACATCTGGGAATCGAGAATATTCAGAAGGTGGGAGCCATAGGTGTGCCCGGTTACCGCTGGAAGTGCAAGATTGTGGACGAGGACGGGCAGCCTGTGGCGCAGGGGGACGTGGGAGAACTGTGCGTCAAGGGTCCCGGCGTCATGACCTGTTATTACAATGATCCGAAGGCCACGGCGGCTACCCTGAGAGATGGTTGGCTGCGTACCGGGGACATGGCCATGCAGGATGAGGACGGCTTCATTTTCCTGGTGGACCGAAAGAAGGACGTGATTGTAAGCGGTGGAGAAAATATCTATCCCGTGCAGATCGAAAACTTTTTGAGCGCCTGCGAAAAAGTGAAGGATGTGGCGGTGATCGGCCTGCCGGACAATCGCCTGGGTGAGATCACCGGCGCAATAATCGCCGTTAAGGAGGGGATGTCCTGCACGGAGGAGGAGATCCGAAAATTCTGTGAAGAACTGCCGCGGTATAAGAGGCCCAAGAAGATTATCTTCGCGGAGGTGCCCCGGAACGCCACCGGCAAGATCGAGAAGCCGGCCCTGCGCAGGAAATACGGCGCTGATCAGCTGGTGGCCCGGCAGAACAGGGGATAAATGGAAAATAGAGAATAAGGGATCTTGAGCGCCGCACATATTGCATATGCGTATGTGCGGCGCTTGTTGTATGGGAAGGGGAGCACGATGGACATAATTCATTCTTGCGGTGGTATACGGATTGTGTGCGCAGTGATATGCGGGTTGGTACTTGACAACATAAGGATGCTTTTATATAATAAAAAAAAGGACTCTTTGGATAAAATATATTAAAGAAATTTTATAAGGCGTTTTAGTGATAGATGTTTTTGTGAGTGCAAGTCTTTATGTCGATAATGCCAAGGTATATGGCAAATTTAGATTTTGACGAGATTCTGGCAGGCTATGTGTATTATGGTCAGAATCAGTTCAATCTGTCCGCGGGAACAAAAATCTTCTGCATTTTGAGAGCACAGGAAAGTTTTCTCTGGCCCTTTTTAATCGTGATATAGGCAGGTCCTGGACAAGTGAAATCATTCATGAAAGTTCCTGCAGTTCTGAGATAAACGTTCCTGTTGATGGAACATATAGCATAGGGGTATATAACAGGGTTTCAAAGCTGATTAAGGTTACGGGATCATATTCTTTGTAGGAGGGAAGTATGAAGGCAAAAAGAATGGTATTGTTTTTTATTCTGATCTGCTTTTGCGCAGTGGTGATAGTGGGCGTAAACATATACACGAAAAACTTTGCGGCGACCGGCACAGGCGCTGATTCCCAGGACGGGGCTTATCACATTGGTTCAGAGGGCAGCGGCAGAGAGGCAGAAGGGATATTAATGGAAAGTCCGATAGAAGACGGATCTCAGATTCAGGAAGATGCCCTGGGCACTGATGTGGTTGGAGGGACCAGTTATATTGGGCCGGATGGCGATGGGGAGGACGTGGACAGGACGCTTTTGGAGACGCCTCTTGACCAGTAGACTGTTAATAACGCAAACTATATCTCACATGGTTTACCAACGAGCCATTTATTAAAAACGTCCCAGGCTTGGGTCTGGATGTCATTGGCTTCAAATAATATCTGCATCATACTCCGGGTGACATATTCGGTTCCGTCACGGTCAGACCAAAGAAACACCGTATACTCGTAAAACTTGTTTTCGTGCGCAACCGCAATAAGCATATCATCATTCCTGTCCATGGATTGTTCGTATTCAGACGCCGAGATTATACGCAGGTATGGCTGCCGCTGGTCCATTGAGTGTTGCTGCAAAGTCTGCAAATCCCTGTTAAAATCCGGCAAGGAATTCCGGCCAGTAAACGATAATACGACTGTATCCAGTACCGCATTGGTGTTTACCCGGTTGATCATTCTTGTAAAAGGACTAATTGATTTAATATTTAAAAATAATCTGGGGGTATATCAAAATGAAAAAGGATGCTATGTGCTTTTCGAAAAGCGCAAAGTTCTTATTCAATGGAAATCAGGTTGTGGCTGTAAATCGGTATGATGGCGGGTGGATCAGATTTTCCAAAGAGTGCTATGAATATCTGCTAAGGGGCATGGAAGCAGGACTGCCCAAAGAAGATTTTCTGGAAGTCTTTATGGATGAAGATGACAAGGCTTACATAAAAAAACTGGTTGATGGGCTGGAAAAAATATGCGTGGTTGTGGATGCCGAAGAAAGAGAATGTGAAGAAGAACCACAGCTGGAGAGCGTTCAATTTTCGATAACCAACAGGTGCAATCTGCAGTGTAAACATTGCGCTGCAAGTGCAAAAGGCCTGGAAGGAGACGAACCTCTTGATACAAACGATATAAAGGACATAATCGATAAACTGGTGCCGTGTCGAATGAAAACTATTGTTTTGTCAGGCGGAGAACCTTTGGTGCGAAAAGATTTTTTTGAAATTCTTCGTTATATAAAGAAAAAAGATAAGAATGTTAAAATCGCGCTTATGACAAATGCTCTTTTGATTAACAATGACAATGTCAAGGATATCGTCGAAAATGTTGAGTCGATTGATATTAGTCTTGATGGATATGATGAAGAAAGTTGCAGCAGCATCAGAGGAAAGAATGTTTTTTCCCCTGTTATTAAAAATATTGCATTACTGCAAGAAAATGGGATGAAAAAAATATCCCTTTCGATGGTTTCGATCGGAAGGGATTACGAGGGAGAGAGCAAGTTTAGAGAATTGTGTAAAAGGCTTAACGTGGAACCGATGATAAGGAGACTTTCATTTACGGGAAGGGCGAAAGAAAATGAGGAATACTTAAGAAAGTTAGAGAAAATAACACAAGCAGATGAAAAAGTGGGTATTCCTATCGAAAAGGCTAGAGATGCTACTAAGGCATGCACTTGTAAGGCTGGAATCAGAATGATTAACATCAATGAATCGGGGTTCATTTATCCTTGTAATACCTTTGACAGCTGTATGGAGAAAATCGGAAACATTATGGAGATAGAATCTCTATATGATTTTCTAAAGAAGCGCATGAATTCGATTTCTGACAATGATATGGTTTTTTACAGGTTTAATCCATATTACGAGCAAATTTGCAGTGATTGTAATATTCGATACTTTTGCTGGACATGTCCGTATGCTGCTATGGACTATAGGAGTGAACATTCAGATCTATCTGATTATTGTGAAGGGAAAAGAGCTTATTTATACCCGATTATTTGGGGAGAAAAGCCGGCACAGGTGGAATCATAGATGAAAAAGGCTACTTTTACGATATTTGTTACCACAAAATGCAATTTATATTGTACTTATTGTTATGAAAGAGATTTTCATAAAGCTGAAATGTCAGCGGATGTTGCTCAAAAAACAGTAGCCTTTGTTAAAAAGAAGATAGAAGAAAATGGCCTGACTCATATAGTTGTTCGCTTTCATGGTGGAGAACCGCTGCTTAATTATGAAGTCATCGCGTATATCATGGATGCGTTTGCGGACAGCCTGTGTAAGACCAGCTTTTTTATGACAACAAATGCCACATTAATCAGAAAGGAAATGATACCTGCATTAGCGAAGTTTGAATCCTTAAGCGTGAGTATAGACGGTACTGCGGAAGAACATAATAAAAACAGGATTAATATGGGCGGTCAGGGTACTTTCTGCGAAGTGTGTAAGAGCGTAGATTTGTTATTAAGATATATCCCAAATCTAACTGCAAGGATGACAATTACTCCGGATACATACAAGAGAGTGTATGACAATTTTAAAAGCATCGCTGACTTGGGAATAAAAAATATTGATGCTGATTTGGACTTTACATCGAGTAGATGGACAAGTGAAATGCTTGCAGAATATCTGGACGAATTAAAGAAGATAGCGATTTATATCAGAAAAAGGGAAAAAGAGGGTGTTTACATAAATAGTTCATTAATCAGAGCGGCTGCTGTAAAAACAAAAAATACATTATGTGATGGCGGAAAATCATCTTTTTCGATTACGCCCGATGGAAAGATATATCCATGCATGGCGGTTGCGTTTAATGAAGAGTTTCTGCTTGGCACTGTTGAGACTGGAATCAATAATGAGAAATTGCATGATAAGATAAAAGAAATAGGAAATGAAAGAAATAAACAGTGCGAAGGATGTGCCAGATATGATTATTGCATTATGACGAGATGTAAAATAATTAATTACGCATATACAGGGGACTTTAATTTACCTGTGCCAATAATGTGCGCAAATGAACATATCAAGGTAAAATTTGGTAAGTACTTGCTTAACCTGGATTATTCACGGAGGAGCCTTGAAAGTGGCTGAAAACCACGCAGTTGCTATATATTTTAATTGAATATTGCGTTTCACTTATTTAAGAGAAAAGAAAAAGAGTATATTATACTTTTTTAGAAGAATTTTGATGTTTTTTCTGCATGTATTAAATTAAAAAATTCATGGTGTAGTTTTAGTTGAAGTACTACTCTGTGAATAATGCAGGCTTAATTTGACCATATAACCAAATGAATATATGGAATACGAAAAGAAGGGAGGAAAAAGCTATGCTGAAGATTGAAAAGATTGAGGACAAAAGCCTTAATCTTGATGTTCAGGGACAGGGTTGTCACGACGATTGTTATATCGGAGCCCATTGGGAGTTAAAGGCTAACTTTAATACTATGGGTTGTGAATGGCATAATGCCACTTACACTGCAGAGTCTAATATCTTTTGGTAAGAGGAGTATGACGTAATACTCTGTGGTGCTCTATAATATATTATAGAGCACCTGCCAAAAAGTAGTAAAGATGCAAGGGGGCATATTATGTGCTTTGTCATTAAGAGCAAAATGGTTCGCATTATGAAAAACCCAATATATTATATTGGCATAATAGCGATATTAGTATTTGTATATATGGAGTGCGGTAAGTATCTGAAAATAAATTACTTTTCCGATGATTCGCATATAAAGCCTCTTGACGAAGCTCTTGTCGGAGAAGCGGATGTGATGGATGGGTACATACCCATGACGGAAGAAGAAAGATTCGATGACGGACTGCTTAAATTGAGAAAAGATTTGGTAGAAACAATCGGGATGGATGAATCTCAGGTAGAGGAAATATGCATTAACGCGCGTAAAATGGAGATGCGGGACGCAATAGATTATTTACAAAAGGAATATCCTTTTGTGGTAGATGTTTCCCGCTACTTTTATGTGGGTGAAGAGAAAAAATTTGGATCTGTAACAGAAGTTAATGAGTATATAAAAGATGCCTTGGGCAGGGAAGATTATATGGATTATATGGGGCGCAAGTATGCGGATTATTTAGGAACTATTTTTGTGTTTTTTTGTCTGATTCTTTATCCGTTTTATTTTAGTTCGGACAGTAAGAAAGAGATCTATGAACTTCTTCATACCAAGCCTATATCAGGCAGAAAGTATATTTTATCGCAGGCACTTGGCAGCATATTTATTGGTTTGTCAGCAGTTTTGGTAATAACGCTTGTGTTTCAAGGCATTGTTCTTTTTAACAAAGACAAATTCGATTTTACTATAAATATTATGAGAATATGGAAATATACGCTTTGGTGTCTGACTCCGAGCATTGTTTATGTTTCCGCTGTTTTTCTTCTTTTGAGCAATGTTTTTAAGTCACCTTTTGCGGCAATTCCGCTTATTTTTATCCAGATTTTCTTCTCGAATGCCGGAGTGAAAAATGTGGAAGGTATTTTTAAATATATGCATCGTCCGGGTGCGATTTTTGTCAGATATCCCGAATTGTTTTTCGAGACGAAAATGGCAGATCAATTTTATATCTATCAGATGGGGCTTCTTGCTTTGGGCGCCTTGGTGTTGACGCTTGCTATTGTATTATGGGAAAAGAAAAGGGTGTAGATAAAGACCACTATGAAATGTCCATTATTAAGAAAAATAAAAACTTACATCGGCGTATCTCTTCCATGGTATATCAGTATCCCTGTGATTATGCTTTCGATTATGTTTCCGATCTTTTTCGGATGTAACACGTATGAGAATGTTGGGGTTATTTTGGACAGATGCTTTAGTTTTTTGGCTGTCCTGACTTTTTCTAATGTATATTATATTGAAATACAGCAAAAAACTGCCGAAGTATATAATTTGTTGCCAAACAGAAGAAAAACAGCGGATATTTTAAAAAGATTGCTTGTAAGATTTCTTTTTTTAACGTGTATGATAGGCTTTTGCTTTGCAGGTTACTCAATAAAAGGCTTGCATGTGTATGTGGGTCAAGAAGCGGGGACTATGCTTATTCAGGCTTTTTTTTCGGTAGTAACGGTAATGTTTTTGTTTGGCGCCATAAGTTATTTGTGTGTGAATCTATCAGCTAACATGGGTCTGGGAATCGGAATAGGCATTGTGGTTTGGATGATTTTGATTTCGACTGTGGCTTTAAACCTGCCTGCTTTGTTCAATTTCTTTTCATATGGTGTCAAAGATGATTGGTACAAAGGAAAGATAACGGCGATCGTTGTCGGAATGTTATTTTTCTTTATAGGAACAGTATTAATTGATAAAAAAACAAATAAATATTAGTGGGTGGTGCTTTGGCTTGTAGGATTGCAATAATAGACAGTGGAATAGACTTGGATTTTTATGAAAATAACGTAATTAAATATGTTGAATACACGGAGGAGACGGGCGACGAAAGTGAATATGATTCAAACGGACACGGTACGCTGTGCTGTTCGACTATGCTTTCGATTAATCCCGCTATTCAGTTTGTTGTAATCAAAATATTGAATGAAAAAAATCTGTGTTCCGATGAAAGATTGCTCAGAGCATTGAATTTATTAAAAGACGTAGATGTGGATATCATCAATTTGAGCTTATCGACGTATTCTATGGTGTTTTCGGAACAATACAAAAAAATAGTAGCGGATTTGGCTGCTCAGGGTAAAGTCATTATTGCGGCTGCCGCAAACGGAAATATAGATTCGCTGCTATCGGGTTTAAGAGAAACAATCGGGATATATGGAAATCTATTTGAAAGCCCCGATGATTATTGGTATAAAAAGACCGATGAAGTTCAGTGTGTTGCAAACTGCGTACCATACTTATACAGAGGAAAGCGAGGACAATACGAGCTGTTTGGCGGAAACAGCAAAGCTACGGCAGTTTTTTCGGGGATTGTTTCTTTGCATTGGGACAAAATCAAAAACTGCAGTTTTGCGGATAAAGAGACGTTTCTGGAAGGATTGGCCAAGCGGCAATCATGGTCAAAAGAAGAAATTTGTTTGAATCCTTTATCGATTAAAGAATGCACAGTAGAATCGGTCAGGGACGAGATCTATTTAAAAGTTGCCGATATTATGGCAGAAAAATTGAAGGTCGGTTTAAACGATGTCATTAATTCTAAGGGTAAACGCCTGTATGAATGGGGGTTAACAAGATACAATGTGTTTGGCATTGTAAAAGCCATAGAAAAAGAGATAGGGATTAAACTTACGTATTCAAATATTAATATTTTTTGGTTTAGTTCTATAGATACTCTTTGCAACAAAATCAGAGAGGCAAAGGATAATTTGAAAGGTTATGAATAATAGTCTGAAAATTCTATGGAAATATGTAAAGGAAATATATTTAAAAAGTAATATCAAAATCAGTGCGGCTGTTTTTGTTTTATCCGCAATAAAAATAGTAAGCGTATTGGTTCCCCCCATCTATATCATTAAGATAATGGATGAGGCGATTCCGAAAAATGACGGAAGAAATATTTTTACATATATATGTATAATTCTGGCTTTTACACTCCTCGACGTGATACTGGGGATTGGCATTCAGAAATTGTACAATGAAATGGGGAAGAGAGCGTACATTAAATACCAGAATCAGTGCTTGGAGCATATGTACAGACTTGATGGGAGATATTTGAGCAACAGTCGTATCGGCGAAAAACTTACGACTATGATGAACGATGTGTCTCAAATAAAAACATTGACGTCTCCGATCATTTTTGATTTTGTGATGGATACAATCACAGCAATCGTTATGATGTTTTTTCTTGCACGAATTCAAGCGGATATGCTTTTGATGGTTTTGTGTATTTTGCCGATTATATTTTTCAGCCAGAGATATTTTCAAAAGAAAGGTATGGAAAAGGCTAATAAAGCAAGGGATATGCAAAGCCATTATGCAGACATACTTGAAACAATTGTTTCAAATACATTTTCTTGCATATTAAGTAACGGGCAATCATATTTCTTTAAAAAGCATGATAAGAGAATAAATGAATCGGAAAACTGCACCAATGAAATGAAAATGGTGCACGCAAAAAACGCAGGGGTCTTAAATTTTTTGTCGGCACTGTTTACGATTACGATACTTGGTGTAGGCGGATTCAGGGTGATGAGGAACACTTTGTCAATAGGCTGCCTGATTGCATTTAATATATATTCGCAAAAATTAGTTCTTCCTGTACTAAAGATTTCAAGTATGATTATGACTTTACAGGGGGTGGTTGTTTCGCTTGGACGCCTGGAAAACTTTATGGGGGAGATAGAAGTTGAACCTGCTTCTTTTGAACCGAATGCGTTTATGAGTAAAGAAAGCAGGGAGATAAGCTTTGAAAATGTTTCTTTTTCTTATGAAGAAAAACCTGTCTTGGAAGATGTATCAATGAAGTTTAAGCCAAACAATTTCAATGTGGTAGTGGGCGAGAGCGGATGTGGTAAGTCAACGTTAACGATGCTTTTATATCGGATATGGGGCGTGAGCGGCGGAACAATAAGAATTGATGGACAAGACTATAAAGACTATGCAATTAAAGATTTAAGAAATAACATTTCGATTGTAGGGCAGGATTCATTTTTATTTAATGATACGGTGCTGAAAAATATTGCCATGAACGATTGCGAGGACATGGCTAAGGTGGTGCAGTGCTGCAAAATTGCTTGTATACATGATTTTATTATGTCGCTTCCGGAACAGTACGAAAGTTTTGTCGGGGACAGAGGAGTAAAGCTCTCGGGAGGAGAAAAACAAAGAATCTGTATTGCCAGAGCACTTTTAAAGGATAACCCCATCTTGGTGTTGGATGAGGCCACCTCAGCGCTTGATCAGTTAACGGAACGCAAGTTGCTGGATAATTTGGCTCAGAACAGTAATGGGAAGATATTTATTTTGATAACGCATAGATTAACCAGCATTGTTGATGCGGATAAGATCATAGTTTTAAAAGACGGGAAAGTTGAGGCTGAAGGAAGCCATTATGAACTGATGCAAAAATCGACTTATTATAGTACGATATTCCGGCGCAAAGAAAACATTGAATAGTGAAATATCAGGAGGAATAACTCATGAACATTACGATTGAAAATGTTTCTATGAAGTTTAAGGAGAATAAAGCATTAGATAATGTCAGCTTTGAAATCGGTGAAGGAATCTTTGGCCTCTTGGGAGAGAACGGAGCCGGAAAGACGACGTTAATGAGGATTCTGACCACATTACTTGAGCCTACAGAGGGCAGCGTTACCATCTGCGGACAGAAGCTGTGCGCGGCAAACAGGGAAGAGATAAAGAAATTGATTGGATACCTTCCGCAGGAATTGGGGCTGTATCCGTCTCTGACCGTGAGAGAAACGCTGGACTATTTGGGCGGTCTGTGCGGGTTAAAAAATAGGGAGAGAAAAGAAAGAATAGATATGCTTTTGGATCAAACCCATATGCTTGAGCATCAGAACAAAAAGAACAGGCAACTGTCCGGAGGAATGAAGCGAAGAGTCGGTTTGATGCAGGCGATGCTGACAGATCCCAAGGTGCTTATAGTGGATGAGCCAACTACCGGACTCGATCCTGAAGAAAGAATAAGGATCAGAAATTTATTGTCCGATTTTTCCAGAGATAGAATTGTTCTTTTTTCCACTCATGTGGTTGAAGATTTGAGTGCAACTTGCTTTAAACTCGGAGTGTTAAAGAGAGGAAAAGTTATATACCAAGGTACTTTGGCGGATATGATGAAGGCAGCTGATGGTCATGTGTTCCAGAAAGTTGTGAAAGATGAGAAGGAAATGGAAGCATTAAGAAACAGCTATAGTATTGTGAACAGTGTTTACGGGGAAGAAGGATGTAGGGTTAAATTTATTTCTAAGGACAATCCCGATATAACTGCCATCAGAACGGAGATATCTTTGGAAGATGCATATATATATTTAAACAGTATTTCTGATAGTTAATAATTCATGAATGATAAACCGGGCAGACACCAATGCGGTATTGGATACAGTCGTATTATAGTTTACTGGCTGGTACTCCTTGCCGGGTTTTAACAGGGATTTGCAGAATTTGTAACAGCACTCTTGAGTTAACAAAAAAACCATATAGAAAGGGGCCGGTGCAGTCAACCGGCCTCTTCCTTTACTTAATGGCTATTTGCCCAGGGCAGTGGACTGCTTGACCATGGTCTCTTTGTTGTAGCAGGCGAAGGTCTCCTCCACCAGTTTTTGATCGGGTTTTGGAGTGACCAGGCTCACCACCGGTACAAGAACCAGCCCGGTCAGCATGGCTATGGCGCCGCAGTTAATGGGGTTTCGCATGATAGCGGGCAAAAGACCGGGGGCTGCCATCTCCACCAGCATCAGCCCAGAGCCGAAGATAAAGCATGTCCAGCAGGCGGCTTTGGTGGTCTTTTTCCAATACAGGGCGTACAGAAACGGCGCCAGAAAAGCCCCTGCCAGCGCTCCCCAGGAGATGCCCATAAGCTGCGCGATAAAGGTAATGGAACTCTTGTACTGGATCAGCGCCAGGATGGCGGAGATGGCGATAAACACCACCACCAGAATGCGGATCAGCAGGAGCTGCTTTTTATCGTCCAATTTTTTCAGAAAAGTTTCTTTCAAAAAGTCTATGGTCAGGGTAGAACTGGAGGCGATGACCAGGGAACTTAAAGTGGACATGGAGGCCGAGAGCACCAGAATGACCACCAGGGCAATCAGCACCGATCCCAGGTTCTGCAGCATGGTGGGGATCACAGAGTCATAGCCATTTGCCGCTATGTCGATCTGGTCGGAGAACAGTCTGCCGAAGCCTCCCAGGAAATAGCAGCCTCCTGCCACCACCAGCGCAAACAGAGTGGAGATAATGGTTCCTTTTTTGATGGATTCCTCGTTTTTGATGGCGTAAAACTTCTGTACCATCTGGGGCAGTCCCCAGGTGCCCAGGGAGGTGAGGATCACCACAAACAGCAGATTCAGGGGATCCGGTCCGAAGAAGGAGGCGAAAATACCGGGCGTCTCGGTGACCGCCGGGTCTGTGATCCGGGCCAGTCCTTCATAGGCAGCCATGAAGCCGCCCTTGTTTCGGATCACGGCCACAATGACGGTGACGATGCCGAAGAGCATGATGATGCCCTGGATGAAATCATTGATGGCAGTGGCCATATAGCCTCCGGCGATAACATAGATAGCTGTGAGCACCGCCATCAGCAGGATACATACGGAGTAGTCGATGTCAAAAGCCATGCCGAACAGCCGGGAGAGCCCGTTGTACAGGGAGGCCGTATAGGGGATCAGGAAGATAAAAATAATTACCGAGGCGGCGATTTTCAGCGGTCTGCTGCCGAAGCGCTGCCCGAAAAACTGCGGCATGGTGGCGGAATCCAGGTGCTGGGTCATGATCCGGGTGCGCCTTCCCAGTACCACCCAGGCCAGCAGGGAGCCGATGACGGCATTGCCGATGCCTGCCCATGTGGCGGCGATGCCGTATTTCCAGCCGAACTGTCCTGCATAGCCCACGAACACCACGGCGGAAAAATAGGAGGTTCCATAGGCGAAGGCGGTGAGCCAGGGCCCCACGGAGCGTCCTCCCAGCACGAAGCCGTTCACATCCGTGGCGTTTTTGCGGCAGTAAAGACCGATGCCGATGAGTACGGCAAAGTAGAGAATCAAAATGATCAGTTTTAACATAGTTCGATATCCTTTCGTATTTAGGAGTTCCGCACCGGGCCAGCACATGGGACTGCTGCTGCGTGTCCGGCGCAGCTTTGGAGTTCCGCGCCGGGCCGGACGGCAGACAGGGCCGCCCGGAAGCTGTCGGTGCGGACATGAGACACCAATGCTTTAAAGCGTTGAAGCGTCACTGTGGAAAGTTTAGCACAATATGCGGGAAAAGTCAATCTCACATTTTTAACTGTATTTTTATATGGTGTTCTACACATTGGATGCCTTTGTAAAAACCCATGGCGATGACACACAGGATCAGGATGCTGGTGATCACCAGATTGAGTTGGAATACCTGGCTGCCGTAGATAATCAGGTATCCAAGACCCTGCCTGGCAGCCAGAAATTCTCCGATGATGACGCCCACCAGTGCCAGGCCGATATTAACTTTCGTAGTGCTGAGCATGATGGGGATGGAGCCGGGCAGGATTACTTTGCGGAAGGCATCGCCCTTACGGCCCCCCAAAGTGTAGATCAACGTGACTTTCTCACTGTCCACCTGCTGGAAGCCGGTGTAGAAGCTGATAATGGAGCCGAACAGGGCAACGGAGATTCCCGCCACCACAATGGTGGTGCTGCCCGTGCCCAGCCACACGATGAAGAGAGGAGCCAGGGCGGATTTGGGCAGACTGTTCAGAATCACCAGGTAAGGTTCGGTGATTTCGGACAGCTTCTGGGAATACCACAGCAGCGTGGCGGAAAACAGGCTGATCAGGAACACCAGCAGGAAACTGACGATGGTTTCCAGCAGGGTAATGCCCACATGCACAAACAGGGAGCGGTCCAATACCATCCCCCAAAGGCATTTGGCCACCAGGCTGGGGCTGGAGAAAAAGAAGCTGTCGATCCAGTGCAGCCGGGCGCTGATTTCCCACAGGGCCAGGAACAGCAGGAAAAAAAAGATGCGGTAAAAGGCAATCTGGTGATGGTGCCGCCGGTGCTGCCGTACAAACGCCTCCTGCTTTGTCAATTCTTTTTTATGCTTGCTCATGTCCTCATCTCCTCCCATAACTCATTGAAATATTCGTTAAACTCCGGTGCGTTGCGGGCGGCCAGAGGCGAATCGTCCTGAATTGTCAAGTGGATGGGTATTTCCTTCTTGACGGTGGCGGGTCTGCCGGAGAGCACCACAATACGGTCTGCCAGACTTACCGCCTCCGACAGGTCGTGGGTGATCAGAATTACGGTTTTACCGGTTCTGCGGATCAGATGGCAGATATCGGCGGACACCATAAGCCTGGTCTGGTAGTCCAGGGCGCTGAAAGGCTCATCCAGCAAAAGGAGCTGAGGTTCCAGAGCCAGGGTACGGATCAGGGCGGCCCGCTGTTTCATGCCGCCGGAGAGTTCGCTGGGGCGCTTATCCTTGAATTTCTCCAGGTCATAGTCCCGCAGCAGTGAATCCACATATTCCAGTCGCTCCGGGGTCAGCATATGGTTGATCTCCAGCCCAAGGATCACATTTTTATAGATGCTGCGCCATTCAAACAGATGCTCCCGCTGCAGCATGTAGCCCACCCGGGGGTAGTGCAGGGAGCCGTCAGGATTGTTGACCAGAATCGTGCCGTCCTCCGCAGGCAGAAGACCGGCGATAATGGACAGCAGCGTGGATTTACCGCATCCGCTGGGGCCTACCACGGCTACGAACTCCCCTTCCCGGACCCCGAAGGTGATCCGGTCCAGCGCCTTGGTCTCCCCATGGAGGCTATGGTAGGAATAGCTGATGTTTTTCAACTCCAGTATATTTTTATCCATCCAAGTGAGTCCTCTCAAAATTAGAATTTACTTTACTATATTCGTTCCTTGCAATAAAGTGCCATTCATGATATGATGTAGGTTAGTTCTACTTTGGACGGAACGAAACAGTACGAATGGAGAGAAATGCATGGCTACATTATGGGGAGGACGCTTTACCAAGGACACGGACAGTCAGGTTTATGCCTTTAATGCGTCCATCGGGTTTGACAGGAAGCTGTACCGCCAGGATATCGAGGGCAGCATCGCTCATGTGGTGATGTTGGCCAAGCAGGGGATTCTGACGTCCCAGGAGCGGGACGAGTTGATCAAAGGCCTTACCGGCATCCGGGAGGATGTGGAGGCGGGGCGGCTTGTCATTGATGAAAAATATGAGGACATCCATAGTTTTGTGGAGGCTAAACTGATCGAGAGGGTGGGAGAACCGGGCAAGAAGCTGCATACCGGCCGCAGCCGCAACGATCAGGTGGCTTTGGACATGCGGCTGTACACCAGGGCGCAGGTGGTGTCCACGGATGGCCTGCTCAAGGAACTGATGACGGTGATTCTGGACACCATGGAAGCCAATGTGGAGACATATATGCCCGGGTTCACCCATCTGCAGAAGGCGCAGCCCACCACCCTGGCCCATCACTACGGGGCCTATTTTGAGATGTTCAAAAGGGACCGGCAAAGGCTGAAGGACATCCATGACCGAATGAATTACTGCCCGTTGGGGGCGGGGGCGCTGGCGGGTACCACCTATCCCCTGGACAGGGGCTTCACGGCGGCTCTGCTGGGCTTTGAGGGACCGACTCTGAACAGTATGGATTCCGTGTCCGACAGGGATTATCTCATCGAATTTCTTTCCGCATTGTCCATGATCATGATGCATATGAGCCGCTTCTGTGAGGAGATCATTATCTGGAATTCCAACGAGTATCAATTCGTGGAAATCGACGATGCCTATTCTACCGGCAGCAGCATTATGCCTCAGAAAAAGAATCCGGACATAGCGGAACTGGTTCGGGGGAAAACCGGTCGGGTGTATGGGGCGCTTCTGTCCCTGCTGACCACCATGAAGGGGCTTCCTCTTGCATATAATAAAGATATGCAGGAAGATAAGGAGATGGCCTTTGACGCCATGGAGACGGCCCAGAACTGTCTGTCCCTGTTTACCGGCATGCTGCGCACCATGGGCTTTCGGAGGGAAAGGATGGCGGACAGTGCCATGAACGGCTTTTCCAACGCCACGGACGCGGCGGACTATCTGGTGGGCAAAGGGGTGGCCTTCAGAGATGCCCATGGCATAATCGGAAGGCTTGTGTTATACTGTATTGATAAGGGTTGCGCCATAGATGCTCTGAGCCTGGAGGAACTCCAGGGGATCAGTGATAAATTCGGGCCGGATCTCTATGAAGCCATATCCCTGAAAGCATGTGTGGAGAAACGTCTGACGGTAGGCGCTCCCGGCAGGGAGGCCATGCAGGAGGTAATCCGCATCAGTAGGGAATATCTGGAGGAGGATTGGCAGCCCAGAGACTGGCAGCTGCCGAATTACAAATAGGTTAAACAGCGGGTTTCCCTACAGAGCAGCCCTTGGACAGACGCCGGGGCAGCAGGAGATAAAAGGGCCGGCTTATGGGCTGGCAGAAGGAAGCTGCGGAACAGAAAATGAGGAGGAGAACAGGATGAGTGACAAGTTGAAGGTAGGTATCTTGGGGGGCACGGGTATGGTTGGGCAGCGCTTTATCGCGCTGCTGGAGAACCATCCCTGGTTTGAGGTGACGGCTATTGCCGCCAGCCCCCGCTCCGCAGGTAAGAGCTATGAGGAGGCTGTGGGCGGCCGATGGAAGATGGACACTCCCATGCCGGAGGCTGTGAAGAACTTGGTGGTGATGAATGTCAACGAAGTGGAGAAGGTGGCGGCAGGCGTGGACTTTGTGTTCAGCGCCGTGGACATGACCAAGGAGGAGATCAAGAAGATCGAGGAGGATTATGCCAGGACCGAGACGCCTGTGGTATCCAACAACAGCGCTCACCGCTGGACCCCCGATGTGCCCATGATGGTGCCGGAGATCAATCCCCAGCACGCCAAGATCATAGAGGCCCAGAGAAAGCGTCTGGGAACCACCAGGGGATTTGTGGCGGTAAAACCCAACTGCTCCATTCAGAGTTATGCTCCGGTGCTGACAGCATGGAAGGAGTTTGAACCCTACGAGGTGGTGGCCACCACTTATCAGGCCATTTCCGGCGCGGGCAAGACCTTTCAGGACTGGCCCGAGATGGAGGGCAATATTATTCCCTTCATCGGCGGAGAGGAGGAGAAGAGCGAGAAGGAGCCTCTGCGCCTGTGGGGCGAGATTGTGGACGGCCAGATTGTGCCTGCCTCCAGCCCTGTGATTACCTGTCAGTGCATCAGGGTGCCGGTGCTGAATGGTCACACGGCGGCGGTATTTGTTAAGTTTCGCAAAAAGCCCACCAAAGAACAGCTGATTCAGAAGCTGGTAAGTTTCAGCGGAGAGCCTCAGAGACTGGAACTGCCCAGCGCGCCGAAGCAGTTCATCCGCTATATGGAGGAGGATAACAGACCCCAGGTTTCTCTGGACGTGGACTTTGAGAACGGCATGGGGATCAGCATTGGTCGTCTCCGGGAAGACGCGATGTACGACTATAAGTTCGTTGGCCTGTCTCACAACACCGTGCGGGGCGCGGCAGGCGGCGCAGTGCTCTGTGCGGAACTGCTGAAGGCCCAGGGATATATCACCAAAAAGGAATGATATTTTACAGATTCAAAAGGCACTTTAACGATTGATTAAGAGTCCGCCCAGGCGGATACGGGGTATGACCATGAACGAACTGCGATATCAAGTGGATTTGCTGACTGCTAAAAATCAGAAACTGAGCGTACAGGAAAAAATGTACCGCCTGGTCTGTGAGACTTCCTACAATGCCTTTCTTTACTACTCTTTCGAAAAGAGCGAAATCAGGCTGCTTGGAAAGTGGGACAGCTTTTTCAACTTTCGCATTCGGGATTGGAAAGACCTGGGCCGCCTGTACGAGATGGTGGATGAACCTTATGTGGATCCCCTGAGAGAAGTGCTTTTTCTGGAGAAAAAGCAGAGGCAGGACGCCGTGACGGAGTGCATGCTGCGGGACCGAAGGGCCTGGCTGGAGTTCCGGGCCAGGGTGTATTATGATAAGGACGGGATTCCCCAGGACAAGATTATCTGTATCAGCGATATCACCAAGTTCAAACAGCAGAATGAGGAGTTGACCTACATGGCTTATTATGACTCCCTCACAGGCCTGTTTAACCGCAACTATTTTGTGCGGCTGCTGTCAGAGTATGTGCGCAGGGCCCAGGAAGAGCGGGAGATCGTAAGCGTACTGCTGATTGACATTGACGATTTCCGTAAGGTAAATGACGGATTGGGAATCATTGTGGGCGATGAACTGGTGCAGCAGGTGGGCAGCTTTTTGAAGGAGATGTCCTGCGAGGATATCATTGTGTGCCATTTGAACAGTGATATTTACTGCATGGCCATCTATAATCCCACGGGGCAGAAAACTGTAAACGGCGTCCATGAACGGATCCAGGAGCGCATGCGCAGGCCCTTCCTGTTAAGCGGCGGCCAGGAGATCAATATCACCGTCAGCATCGGAGTGGCGGAATATCCGGAGTCGGCTTCCAACGCACTGGAACTGATCGGCTGCGCGGAGATCGTCATGTACAAGAGCAAGGATATGGGAAAGAACACCATCCAATACTTTGACACTCCTATTTTGAACGAGTTCCTGCAGAATGTGCAGATTGAGAACCAACTGAAAGACGCCGTCCACAGCCGCAGTTTTGAACTGTATTACCAGCCCCAGTATTACGCGGGCAACCGGCAGCTGCGGGGGATGGAGGCGCTGATCCGCTGGCGGGACGGCTCCGGGCGTATGGTCAGTCCGGCGGTGTTCATCCCCATTGCGGAACAGAACGGGGCCATTGTGTCCATCGGCCGCTGGGTCATGGAAGAGGGCATCCGGCAGTTTGCCAAGTGGCGGCATATGCAGGAGGAATCGCTGGTGTTGTCCATCAATGTGTCGGCCATACAATATATGAAGGACGGATTTGTGGATGAACTTATGCAGCTTCTCAGCACTTATCAGGTACATCCCCAGGAGGTGGAACTGGAGATCACGGAGAGTGTGCTGATTGAGGATTTTGACAAGGTGACGGCCAAACTGCGGGCGCTGCGGGGCTTTGGGATACGGGTGTCCCTGGATGACTTTGGTACGGGTTTTTCCTCCCTGTCCTATCTGAAAAAGCTGCCCATAGATACTTTAAAGGTGGATAAATCCTTTATTGACACGGTGTTGTCCGACTCGGCTACCCGGGTGATCACCGAGAGTATCATTTCCATGGTGCGCACGCTGGGGCTGGAGACCATTGCGGAGGGCGTGGAACAGGAGCAGCAGTACAAGTATCTCCATGCCATCGGCTGTGATGTTATCCAGGGCTACTATTTCGGCAGACCGCTTCCCGTACAGGAGATGGAAGCACTGCTGGAAAAAATGGCATAAGCGCCCCTTCAGGCGTTGAAATACCAGGGGAACGGGGCGGCAACCCAGGCAGCCCGGGAGCCTGGCACTGGTCAGGCGGCCGGGATACAGGAGCAAGATTAATTTGGGAAAAAGTTTATTTATAGCTGAGAAGCCCAGCGTGGCCAAGGAATTTGCCAAGGCTTTGAAACTGAATACCAATTCGCGGGATGGTTTTCTGGAGTCCCAGAACTGCATTATCACATGGTGCGTGGGCCATCTGGTAACCATGAGTTACCCCGAGGTATACGACGCAAAATATGGAAAATGGAGTTTGGATACCATTCCGTTCATTCCCCGTGAGTTCAAATATGAGGTCATTGATAATGTGCGCAAACAGTTCACCATTGTCAGCGGCCTTTTAAACCGTCCGGATGTGACCACTATTTATGTGTGTACCGACTCCGGGCGGGAAGGGGAGTACATATATCGTCTGGTGGAACAGATGTCCGGAGTCAGGGGAAAGGAGAGGAAGCGGGTATGGATTGACTCTCAGACCGAAGAGGAGATCCGACGGGGCATTAAAGAGGCTAAAGATTTGTCAGAATACGATGCCCTGAGTGATGCCGCTTATCTGCGGGCCAAGGAGGATTACCTGATGGGCATCAATTTTTCCCGGGTGCTGACCCTGAAATACGGCAGGGCGGTAAAGGATTACCTCAAGCGTGATCGGGCGGTGATCTCCGTGGGCCGGGTGATGACCTGTGTGCTGGGTATGGTGGTGAAGCGGGAGCGGGAGATTCGGGCATTTGTAAAAACACCTTTTTACCGGGTGCTGGGCAGTTTCGATCTGGAGGAAATGAAACTGGAGGCGGAGTGGAAAGCCGTGGAGGGCAGCCGCTATTACGGGTCGCCCATACTCTACAAGGAAAACGGCTTTAAGAAAAAGGAGGACGCCCAGGCGCTGATTGACCAGCTTTCCGGCGATGCGGTAATGGAGTCCGTCACCCGGAAGAAGGAGAACAAGAATCCTCCTCTTTTGTATAATCTGGCGGAACTGCAGAATGATTGTTCCAAGCTGTTCAAGATCAGCCCCGACGAGACCCTGCGCATCGTGCAGGAATTGTATGAGAAAAAGATGGTGACTTATCCCAGGACGGACGCCAGGGTGCTGTCCACGGCGGTGGCCAAGGAGATTCACAAAAATCTTGGGGGACTGCAGGGCTATGGGCTGTGCGGCGGTTTTGCCAGAGAGATCCTGAGCCAGGGAAGCTGCAAAAATCTTGCCAAAAGCCGCTATGTAAATGACAAGCAGATCACGGATCACTATGCCATTATCCCTACGGGGCAGGGCCTTGCCGGTCTGCAGGGTCTGGCGCCCCTGTCTGCCAGGGTTTATGAGGTAATCACCCGGCGGTTTTTGAGTATTTTCTATCCGGCGGCGGTGTACCAGAAGATAACGCTGGAGGCCAAAGTGGCAGGGGAGAGTTTTTTTGCCAATTTCAAGGTGCTGGCCCAGGAGGGGTATCTCAAAGTGATGCAGTACTCCTTTTCCAAAAAGAGCGGAGACACCGGTTCCCAGGTGCAGAGTGCGGACCGGCAGCAAGGTCAGACGGGAGCAGATTCCCAGGACCAGGGCACAGGGCAGCAGGGCCAGGCGGGAGACGGCGAGGAGGAGCAGAGATGTGATCAGCAGTTCATGACATTGTTAAAGGGACTGAAAAAAGGCTCCCGTCTTTCGGTCAGGGGCTACGAGATCAAAGAGGGAGAGACATCTCCGCCCAAACGCTACAATTCCGGCAGCATCATTTTGACCATGGAAAATGCCGGACAGTTTATTGAAGATGAGGAGCTGCGGGCTCAGATCAAGGGCAGCGGCATCGGCACCAGCGCCACCAGAGCGGAGATTTTGAAAAAGCTGGTGAATATTGAATATCTGTCTCTGAATAAGAGAACCCAGGTGATCACTCCCACCCTGATGGGGGAGATGATCTTTGATGTAGTGAATCTCTCCATACGACCCCTCCTGGATCCGGCGCTCACCGCAAGCTGGGAAAAGGGGCTGACGCTGGTGGCGGACGGAAACATCACTGCGGACGAATATATGGGGAAACTGGATGATTTTGTGACCCGTCGTACCAACATGGTAAAGGGGCTGGCCAACCAGGGCAGCCTGCATCAATGTTTCCGGGCATCGGAAGCGTTTTACCAAAAGGGAAAGTGACGGCTGGGGGAGGCGGGAAAAACCTGTCGTATTAAGAAAAGGGGGAAGCTGTATGCGGGAAGAAATAGAGGAAAGAATTCGTACCCTGGAGGAGAAAGGGGTCGTCATTATAGATCCCAGGCAGACTTATATCGGCCCGGAAGTGGATCTTGACAGGATTTACAGCGGCAGTGTGCTTTATCCGGGAAGCCGCCTCACAGGGCCGCGCACATTGGTGGGTTCCCGGGCGCAGATCGGCACCGAAGGCCCCGGGGTAATCCACAATTCCATCATCGGAGCCTATGGGGAGGTGGGCAGCGGCTTTCTGTCGGATGCCACTCTGCTGCCCCGGGCCAAGGCGGGAGCCAACTCCCACTACCGGGCGGGAACGCTTCTGGAGGAATATGCTTCCACGGCCCATTGCGTGGGCCTGAAGCAATCCATATTGATGTACAGTGTCACATTGGGTTCGCTGATTAATTTCTGTGATGTACTAATCTCCGGAGGACGTTCCCGCAAAGAACATACGGAGGTGGGAAGCGGTTTTATTCACTTCAATTTCACCCCCTGGGGGAAGAACGGGGACAAAGCCACTCCTTCCCTGGTGGGCAATGTCACGGAGGGGGTGTTCCTGGACCGACAGCGTATTTTCCTGGGGGGACAGTCCGGGATGGTGGGGCCTTCCACCGTGGGATTCGGCGCCATGACGGTGGCGGGGCAGGTCATACGGCATGATGTGCCCGGTTCGACCATGCATGCGGAGAGCGTGCGCAATATGGATCGGAACTGGGCGTCCTCGGATGTGGTGTTTCCGGAGAAACGGTTCAGACAGATCTACGATAAAAACGCGGAGTTCCTGGCTCAGCTGTATGCTCTTAGGGAATGGTATCTGCAAGTCCGCCTGGAAAGAAGCCGGGTTCAAAAGGATTCTGAACTGGAACTGGTTCTGAAAGGAGCGGTGGAAACCATTGAAACCTGTATGAAGGAAAGGCTTGACAGATACAACAGCCTGGCGGCAGAATGGTCCCAGCCCTCCATCGGCGAAGCGGTACTGGAGGGGGCGGGCGATCACCGGCCCATGGATATTTTCACGGACTGGAAGCCGGAACTGGAGTATGACCAGTGGATCAGAGAGATGGACCGGCCGCAGGGGCAAATGCTGCGGGAGTGGATAGAAACTGTGGCAGAGGATTTCCGGGGTATACTGCGAAATCATACAAAAAAATGATTTTCCACTGGATTTTTAGGCTGAAATATGAGAAAATAGATGAGATGATTTATGAATACATTTTCCAAAATTGGAAAATAGTGTTTTAGCAACAAACGAAAGGAGATTTCACATGATTTACTCAAAAGAAGTTGAAGAAATGTGTCCGGTAGCGCAGGGCGTTCACCACGGCTGTGCTCCCATCCCTGAAGAAGCAAACTGGGTTCAGGCTAAGAAAGTGGAGGATATCTCCGGCTTTACCCACGGTGTGGGCTGGTGTGCTCCCCAGCAGGGCGCCTGCAAGCTGTCCCTGAATGTGAAGGAGGGCATCATCCAGGAAGCGCTGGTGGAGACCATCGGCTGTTCCGGCATGACCCATTCCGCAGCAATGGCCGCAGAGATTCTGCCCGGCCTGACCGTAATGGAGGCGCTGAATACCGACCTGGTATGCGACGCCATCAATACCGCCATGAGAGAGTTGTTCCTGCAGATCGTGTATGGCCGTTCCCAGAGCGCGTTTTCCGAGGAAGGTCTGCCCGTTGGCGCCGGCCTGGAGGATCTGGGCAAGGGCCTGCGCAGCCAGGTGGGTACCATGTACGGCACATTAGCAAAAGGTCCCCGCTATCTGGAGATGGCTGAGGGTTACGTGACAGGCATCGCTCTGGACGCCGAGGATCAGATCATTGGCTACCAGTTCGTGAACCTGGGCAAGATGACCGACTTTATCAAGAAGGGTGACGATCCCAACACCGCCTATGAGAAGTCCAAGGGCCAGTATGGCCGTGTGGCTGATGCGGTGAAGATCATTGATCCCAGAAATGATAAAGAAGTGAAATAAGAGAGAAGAGGAGGTAAAAAGGAATGGCCTTATTTGAATCATATGAAAGACGTATTGATCAGATCAATAAAGTACTGAACGGTTACGGCATCTCTTCGATCGAAGAAGCCGAGAAGATCACCAAGGATGCCGGTCTGGACGTGTATGAGCAGGTGAAGAAGATCCAGCCCATCTGTTTTGAGAATGCATGCTGGGCCTACACCGTAGGCGCTGCTATCGCCATCAAGAAGGGCTGCCGCAAGGCTGCAGACGCTGCTGCCGCCATCGGAGAGGGCCTGCAGGCTTTCTGTATCCCCGGTTCCGTTGCCGACACTCGTAAGGTGGGTCTGGGACATGGCAACTTGGGCAAGATGCTGCTGGAGGAGGAGACCGACTGTTTCTGCTTTCTGGCAGGTCATGAATCCTTCGCCGCTGCGGAAGGGGCAATCGGTATCGCCGAGAAGGCCAACAAGGTACGCCAGAAGCCTCTGCGCGTCATCCTGAACGGTCTGGGCAAGGATGCCGCACAGATTATTTCCCGTATCAACGGTTTTACATATGTGGAGACCAAGTATGATCCCTACACCAACACCGTGGAAGAAGTATTCCGCAAATCCTATTCCGAGGGTCTGCGCGCCAAGGTAAACTGCTATGGCGCCAACAGCGTTCCCGAGGGCGTTGCCATCATGTGGAAGGAGAACGTGGATGTGTCCATCACCGGCAATTCCACCAATCCCACCAGGTTCCAGCATCCCGTGGCAGGTACCTACAAGAAGGAGAGAACCGAGGCTGACAAGAAGTACTTCTCCGTTGCCTCCGGCGGCGGCACGGGCCGTACTCTGCATCCCGACAATATGGCGGCAGGTCCTGCTTCCTACGGCTTTACTGACACCCTGGGCCGTATGCATTCCGATGCGCAGTTTGCAGGTTCCTCTTCCGTACCCGCACATGTGGAGATGATGGGTCTGATCGGTATGGGCAACAACCCCATGGTTGGCGCTACCGTGGCAGTTGCGGTTTCCATTGAGGAAGCAGCGAAGGAAGGCAAGTTCTAAGAAATGCAGTAAAATCAACGATTTAAGGATGTGGTTAGGAGTGGTAAAATGTGGGAAAATGTATGTAATTTATGCATTATTCCTACACCACTCCTACACATCATTCCTACACTGAAAACATACTATTTTATTTTTTCCATTTCCTCTTTAAGCCAATCTATTTCTCGTTTTGTATATACTCGTTCTGTAATATCTTGAATAGAATGACCGACCATGTACTTAATAGCATATTCGTCTACGTGATATTTTTTGGCAATCGTAATGAAATGCATACGTCCATCGTGGGCTCTATGCTGTGGATTCAGTTTTAGTTCATCTCTAATCTTATTAAATCGTTTTTGATATTTATCATATGTAAACATATATGAGCTTCTGTGAGTGGCGGTGTCGGTACAGTTGATTAAAAAGTCGCTTCCAATTTCCTGCGCTTCTTTATATTTTTCCATAACTAAATGACGTATCTTTGAATGAATGGGTACAATACGGTTAGTTCCTGCTTCGGTTTTCATTCCACCCATAAAGGTCCAGTTATCTAAATCTATGTTTTCCAGTTTGAGTAATCCAAGTTCTTGAGGTCTCCATCCGGAATAGCATTGTATTAAAACGACGTCAACATATTTTGTGCTATCTACATGTTCCCATAATATTTGTATTTCTGTATCATTGAATGGGATATGACCTCGCTTGGCTTCCTCTTTCTCCTTTATAATGTCGTCCGATACATTGAATGTTCTGGCGTAGTTCCGGTCTACAATCTCATATTCTAAAGCATAATCCAACATAAGATTGAACATTGATTTGATTCGGGCTTTTGTTCCCGCTGAAGGCAGATGTTCTTTTCCTTTTATAATTGCAATTCCTTCGTCCATGCAACCTTTAATATGCCGAGCACGGACATCGCAAGCTCTCATGTTGTAAATAGAAGAACAGTAAGACCAGGCCGATGTAATTGTTCTGCTACTCGAATCTGATTTTAAAGTTTTAAAATACTCTTCGCTCCATCGTTCGTATAACTGTTTGACGGTGATGGCAGGTTCTAAATCATACGGATTCTTGTTATATTCCACCAGAGCAGTATAAGCATCATTATATGTTGGAAAATAGGACTCGGGTTTTAACGGTTTACATATTGGACGGCCTGTTTCTGTTTTACCGACTGTCACCATTGCACGAAACGGATTGCGAAGATTCCGTCCCTTGATTTCGCTGATCTGGCCGAATCCATTTGGTAGCCGTTTCCGTTTATTTGATTTTCGGGATGTTCTTGTTTTTGCATTCGGATGCATCGGATATCCGCAATGGGGACAAACTAATGCTTTGTCACTTATCTGTAGTTCGCACTCAGGGCACTTAATTAACATTTTTGTTCTCCTTTCTGTTGCAACATCCATAGCAATCATATATCATAGTGTAGGAATTGTCAACTCCTACATTTGAACTTTCTTGCGGGTTATATTTTAACCTAGATTAAGAATCGAGGTGATGATATACGGTTAGCATGAATGAAACTATCTGCCCAAAGTGTGGCGGACGACTGAAACTTTATGATAGGGTAAAACGGATAGTGCGGACAAAAGGGCGTGTTACGAACCGGACTATGATCCGAAGATTACGGTGTCCGAATTGTGGTGGGTTACATAGAGAATTACCAGAAGATATTTTTCCATATAAGCAGTATGAAGCAGAGATTATTCGAGGAGTCCTGGAAGGGTTTATTACTCCGGAAACGATTGGGTATGAAGACTATCCTTGTGAGATGACTATGATTCGATGGAAAGCGCAAGAATCACAACTGCTCTTATGAAAGGAGCGTGATATTTATGATTATTACAGAAATTCAAAAGAAAGAGATTGAGCGGCTTATTCCAGAACATGGAGAAGCTTTGGTAGCTTATGGTGCCGATATGTACGGGAGGGGAGTGATTGCCGGAGCGGTATTGCTTGGTGCTGGAGTATGCTGTGGTTTTATTGTTGAAGGAGCAAGAACAATCTATAAATATCAAAAATCTAAAAAGAACCACGAAGAGGAGTCCTAACAAGGGCTCTTTCTTCTTGCTCCATTTCCACCGAGGTTGTTTTTACTAACAGCCGTCCTTAACCTAGAATAGCCGTAGAAAGGAGGTAGATGCAGATGGAAGAATTTGCGAGCGGTTCTGTTCCTGTCTCCGTGGCGGCTAAAGTATACGGAAAAGATGCTTCCTGGGTTCGAGCCGGCATCATATCTGGGTGGTTGCCAATCGGGAAAGCCACAAGGAACGGAAAGCTGATTACGGACATTGAGGAGATGAATAGCAAGTATGGACGTATCAACTTCTATATCTCTCCCAAATTGCTGTTCGAGGAAACGGGTTATGTGTGGAAAGGAGAACGAAAATGAGTACAACAATACGGCCAGAGTTGTCGGAAAAAAATCCGTACTGGATTGAAAAGCATCGGTACTATGAGCTGAAACACTTCTGTCTTCAGTATCCGATTTGGAAGAAAGCAAGGGCTGCACTAAGCAGTTTGAGTCAGCGACCGATTGATGCAGTTAAGCTCACTGGAAGTGTCGGTGATCCGACTGCCAAGTGTGTGGAGGCGAGAGAGTTCTATTCCGAGCGGATGGGGTTGATTGAGAAAGCGGCTGCAGAAACGGATGCAGAGCTGGGGGATTATATTTTGAAAGCCGTTACCCAGGGAATATCTTATGACCATCTGAGAGCGAGAGTAAATGTGCCTTGTTGCAAGGATGTCTACTACGAATTGTACAGACGTTTCTTCTGGATACTGAATCGGATAAGAAAGTGAGGATCGAGGTATGAAAATTGTAGAGAAAGCCATTAAGCAGACCTATCGCTTTAGTTGTCCGGTATGCGGTAGCCGGTTGGAGGGTGAGAGCCAGGAGTTCGTTGACATCGGCGGAAAAGTCAACAAGTTCTTTTGTCCGGTTTGCAGAGAGGATCGTTATATTTCCTGGTCCAGCCTTAGGAAGAATATTACATACGAGAAAGCAAAGGGTACGCAATAATTACAAGCCCCTTTATGAAAGGAGATGTGATATTTATGAAGCTTTTTATAAGAATTCAGCACGATATTAAAATGAAGAGACTACATAAAAAATTTGATTATGTGATTGGCAAAATGAAAGAGCATGAACATGATGCCGATTCACGCGAATGGAAATCGTGAGCGAATCTTAATTTAGTATATTTGATGCTGATGGACAAGGAAGTAAATGAATATGGTCAAAAGATTAAGAAGGGGCGCTAACAACGCCTCTTCTTTTACGCAAAATTTGCAAGGACTATTATGGAGAGATGAATATATGAAGGAACGGTATATTCTGAGAAAGCGTGTTGCCACTTGAAGGGGTCGGGAACCCGATTCGATGTACGTGAGTGACTTAATGGTTAATTGGACGAGCCGCGCTATCTCTCTTTTTTTTCGCATTAGTTACAATTTCTATGGAAATAAAAATTTTGATGGGAGATAGTGCAGATAAGCGATAGCTCTTTTCTTTTATATTTTCAGAACGAAGGTAACGGAAAAACATGCTATTTTGGTATTTGGAAAATTCCCCGGGTAAGAAATTTGGGAGAACTTTTCAGAAAGGAGAAAGAAGTGCTGATAGTGGTTGGAATAATCGTGGGGTTTTTGCTTGGTGTTGCTGTGACTCCGCATATTTTGAGAAAGGACACCATCGGGAATTTGGTGATTGCGGATGATCCGGAGGATGGTTCTTATATGTTCCTTGAAATTTCAAGATTGGACATCGAAAGATTGAAAGTGCAACCAACCGTAAAACTCAATGTTGTTAATAAAAGCAGAACGCATAAATAACACTCTCTGTTATGGAACATAAAAATTCATCATTGAAAGGAGAAGAAAAAGATGGATGAACAAATTAGACAGGCGTTGGCAAATGAGATTTTAAGTCAACTTAACGGTTTGAGTAATCTTCAACCGGGAAGCAAAGAGCAGCAGACGGCAGTGGAAAATGTCACCAAACTCTACAGATTGGGATTGGAGGATGTGAAAGCCGACACTGATTACGATGAAAAGGTATATCGTAGGGGCATAGATGCACAGCACGAACAGGATGAGTTGGATCGGCAGGCCCGCGAGGAACAGTTCAAGAAAGATCAGTTGGCGGAACAGATTAAAGACCGATATTTCAAACTCGGAATAGAGGTGGCAGGAATTGTATTACCGTTGATATTCTATGCAACCTGGATGAAGAGAGGATTTAAGTTTGAGGAAACGGGAACTTATACGTCAACAACGTTCAGAGGATTGTTCAATCGATTCAGACCGACAAAGAAATGAATTTGAAAGCAAATGAGCGGAGGGTTCGTGCAAAATGCATGGACTCTTCGTTTTTCTCCGCATAAAAAACATTGGGTTTTATGAAAAAACTTTAGATTGGAGGAATGACTATGTATCGACAGGTTGTATCTGTAACAGCAAAAAATAAGAAAGAGGCGGTTATTAATTTATGTCGAGCACTTAAAGAGGTGCTTGGATGTGGACGACGTAGCACCGAAATCTCGACACGTATTTGCGTTCCTGATGACAACGGAGATATTGAAGATTCAGAATTACTTGGCTTTTTTCACGAAGAGGAGTCCTAACAAGGGCTCTTTCTTCTTGCAGTTAAGGAGTGGAATATGCGATACCATTATGAAAAACCTGCGATTTATCTTTCCATGTATGGTGAATGTTATATCTGTGAGCATCCGGTTTATAATAGCTGCACCTTATTCAAGATTGGCGAAAAAGGATTGGCTGTCATTCAGCAGCGTTTTGACGCTGAAACCAAGAATACATGGTGGAGTGAAGTAGATTCATGGATTACGGACGATTTATATTTGCATCCGAAGTTCAAGGAATACTTTGAAAACAGAGCCGGCGATTGTGTGGATGGTCTTTACCCAACGGTCACAATCAGGCAAATCATGTGGGCTTTAAAGATGAAACCAATACCGAGAGAACGTTGGGAGACGGTGTTTGACCGACGTGATATTTAGCGAGATTTACAACTCCTTTTACGGAAAGCTACGTATTCACGAAAGGAGAAAATTATGAGCAAAACGGAGCGACATTTAAGTAACAAAATACGCATGTTTGAGGATATGCTATTGCGGAGCAAGAATAGCTACGAAATTGAAACGCTCAGAAATGAACTGGCAAAAATGCGTATGTCATTACAGAAATTACAGTACGCGAGAAAGTCCTAACAAGGGCTTTTCTCTTTACGCTTGAAATACAACTGCCTTTATGAAAAACCAACGATTTGGAAAGGAGAAAAGGAGTATGGACGAAATGAAAATCAACTCGAAATTCTTGAGAAATTTGATCGCTAAGTTTGTAAAAAAGGTGGTAAAGAAAAAGGCTGGATATGAAGTGGACATCCAGCTGAACGAATTTACGGCAACGATTACGGACGGAACGGTTCATGTTCACTTGAATGCGGATGTGGGATTAGGTAAAGAAGAACTTACAAAGCTTCTGGCAGCGATTGGTTTGTAAAGAGTTGAGGGATCGTGGAGACACGGTCTCTTCAATTTTACAAGCGCAGGAATCGCACGGGCTTTTTCGGCTGGAGCGCCATCGTGAGGTCCTTCTGGGGTTAGTTTGCCGAGAACGAAGAGGAGTCCTAACAAGGACTCTTTCTTCTTGCGCGAAATTTGCAAGTCCTATTTTGGAGAAACGGTTAATTCAGTTGGGTAGAGCAACAGACAAAAATCTGTGGGTCGAGGGTTCGATCCCCTCACCGCTTCTCTTAAATTTTGGAGTCTTAGCAGAGACTCTTACATTTTTTTTGTAAAAACGAAAGGAGAAAACAAAATGGCAGAAAACAAAGTAAAATTCAATCCAGGGCGTATCGTCGCTACCCGAGGGATTGCAGAGAGGATGGAAAAAGAACCAATGTTCAGAGAGTTTTGTATGACATCCTTGGCTCGTCATCTGAAAGCGGATTGGGGAGACTTGGAACAAGAAGACCAGGCAACGAACAATGAGGCATTGAAAAGCGGAGAAGACAGGCTGGTTTCGGCTTATATTTTCGGTGATACAAGTGAAAAGATTTGGATCATAACTGAATGGGATAGGAGTGCCACAACCATTTTATATCCCAGTGAGTATTGAGGAGAAACACGATGAATTTAAAACAAAAATTCTACAGAATGAGTGGTAAGTCGAGGTTATATTTAAAACGTTCCTCTCCCACTATTTTGTGCTGTGTAGCAGCTGTTGGTGTAGTCGGGACAGCCATTGCTGCTGTCAAGGTGACTCCAAAAGCTATGAAGTTGCTAGAAGATGCTACGGACGAAAAAGGGGCAGAGTTAAGCAGGATCGAGATTGTTGTTACTGTCGCCCAACTGTATATCCCTGCGGCTGCTATTGGAGCCGGCACCATCTTCTGTATTTTTGGAGCAAACGTTCTTAGCAAACAACATCAGACAAGATTGATGAGCGCTTACGCTTTGCTTAGAAACTATCACAAGGAGTATCGTGATAAGTTAATAGAACTGCATGGCGAAGAAGCGGATATTGAAATCAGAAACGCCATGATACGGGAACGGTGCGATTTTCACCTGCTTGATTCGGATGTTCCGGATGGTAAAGCCATATTTTATGATGAGATATCCGGGGAATCCATTATGCGGTACGAGCGAGAAGTGATAGATGCTGAGTATCATTTCAACCGCAATTTTACAATGAGGGGTTATGCGTTCCTTAACGAGTTCTATGAATTCCTGGGGTTGCCGCAAACAGAATATGGGGGAACCGTTGGGTGGTCCATGTCTTCTGGAATCATGTGGGTGGATTTTGAACATCACCTGATTGATAACGATGACGGGGGAACTGCCTGCTATTCCATTGACATGGTATTTGCACCGGAAGTTCTGGAAGAATGGGAATGCTGACAACTCCGCAGAATTTGCAAACGCTATTATGAAAGGAGGAGAGGCTTTATGACTGGAGCGGTGATTAAAGGAATCGGAATTGCGGCGACTGCAATCGGAATGGCAGCAACATTTGCCACCGACTGGGTCAACGAGAAGAAGATGGAAGAAAAGATCGAAGAGAAAGTGAATGAGGCATTGTCCAGAAGAGAAGACAAAGAAGAGGAGTCCTAACAAGGGCTCTTTCTTCTTGCGCAGAGGAGGCAGCGCAATGAGCAACGATTATGTTTTATCCGTAATTCGGGAGTATGCGGATGAATACCTGAAAGAACCGGGATGGGGTATGTCAAAGGAGTGGTTCAAACAGGTTTCGTATAGCCGGTGGGCGGTGGGTGAAATATTGAAAAGCATTGAAGAATCCCGATTTACGCCGCCCAGCATGGTTGTTGAGGATTTCATCCGTAAAATGGATGACTTCTCATGTCGGAACAAAAAGACCAGTTTTATATTTTCAGTCGCACATGACATGGCAGAGAACATTTTAGACATTCTGATTGCCATGAAATGACATATCGAAAGGAGAAAAAGATGAAAGTATTAAGAAAACAGGAAGTATCTATTCAGACAACAAGTGAGTTCAAGGTCGGGGATCAGATTCGGATTGGAAAGTATACCGCTACCTGCCAGAAAGTCACCAGGAAAGGAGCTCTCTTCCTTTTGGATCAGTATTTGGATGAGGCCTATAAGATGAATCGTGAGAATACGAACGAGGGCGGCTATGTGGCAAGTGACCTGCGCAAGGAGCTTCAGAAGAATAGTGTTCTGGAAATCTTTGATTCTGTCCGGGAAATGATGGTTCCGTTCAAGAACGGTGATCTGATCCGTATTCCGTATGCGGAGGAATTTTTCGGGGATGTTGATTCCTACGAACCGAGTGGAAAGAAACAGTGGCCGCTTATGAAAGACCGCAAGAATCGTATCGCCATCCGGGAAGGAGAACCCTATGAATGGGGCTGGTTGCAGAACAAGCTGAAGTCTTCTGGGCCGTATTTCGCTTGTGTGAGCCACGTTGGCAGTGCGGCCTACTACGACGCGTCGGTCTCTAGCGGGGTTCGTCCGGTCTTCCGGTTAGGCTAATCTCCGCCCCTTGTGGGCGGTTTATATTTTGAAAGGAGAAACGATGAAATGAAGAAACCTGATTTCTCCCGGATTGCCAGAAGCGTAAAAGCGGGATTACATAAACATAGCCCTGAAATCCTTACAGGGATTGGCATCGCCGGGATGATTACCACTACCGTATTAGCAGTGCGGGCAACGCCAAAAGCGCTGATTCTTATCGAGGAGGAGAAGCGCCGGCAGAATAAAGAGCTGTATGAAGATGCCGAAAAGAAAAGATTAGACAGCCATCCGAGAGTTGATCGGTTAAAACCGATAGAGCTTGTTCGGACTACTTGGGTCTGTTATATTCCTGCAATTATCACCGGCGCACTTTCTATTGTCTGCTTGATTGGAGCCAGCTCTGTGAACATTCGGCGTAATGCGGCGCTGGCTGCAGCCTATTCCCTGTCGGAGTCCGCTTTAAAAGAGTACCAGGAAAAGGTAATTGAAACCATCGGGGAGAAGAAAGAGCAGGAAATCCGGGATGCAGTAGCAAAGGATAAGCTTCAGCGTGATCCGGTCGTGAACAAAGAAGTCATCATCACAGGACGTGGGGAGACTCTCTGTTATGATACGATTACGTCCCGATATTTTAAGTGTGATATCGAAAAGCTCCGGAGGGTGGAAAACGAGCTGAATAAAAGGCTTATTAGCGAGATGTATATTTCGCTGAACGAGTTCTATTATGAAATCGGATTGCGTTCTACCGATATTGGCGATGACCTCGGATGGAATTTGGCAGACAGTTTTATCAATCTGGAGTTCAGTTCGCAGCTCGCGGAAGATGAGACACCATGTCTTGTGATCGGATACCGGGTAGCGCCAAGGTACGATTTTCGCACTCTGATGTAACTGCGCAGAAATTACAATGCCTTTAATGGAAGAATCCACACTATTTCATAAACGAAAGGAGAACAATTATGGAACCTAATGAAATCATGGAAAACGAGGAAGTTATCGAAACAGCAACGGAGGAGATCGTGAAGGCGAGTTCCGGATGCGGCTTCAAGATGGCGGCGGGTTTCGGCTTGGGCATTCTTGCAGGTATGGCTATCTGTAAGCTGGCAAAGCCGGTAATCGCCAAGATCAAAGCACGGAAAGCAAAGCCCATGATCGATTCGGCGGCGGACGATTTTGATGACGACCACTTTGACAACGAAGAGGAGTCCGAAGAAGAATCCGAGAAATGATATTCGGTGGATCAGATGAGGGGAGAGTACCTGTAACAGGGTGCTTTCCCTTTTTTCGTTTTCTGGAAGGAGGATTGCAATGAACAGGTATTTGTATGATGGACCAGTCATGGAGTTTGATCGCTGTGTCCAAAGTAACTGGAAAGGAGAGACAATGGCCGCATCTGAGACAAAAGCCCGGAGCAATCTTTCCTACCAGTGGAAGAAAAGAAACAACCGCATTGCCAGCGTGAAGATTACGTTGCCTGGCAAACTGCGGGAGATAAGCTGAAAGGAGAATTATATTTTATGGAAGAATACAAGCCAAACTCCCATAAATCTAAGGAAGAACAGCAGGCGGCGCCCCCTGAAAAGAAAGTGGAAAAAGTGGTCAGCGGTTCTGTAAAATCCAGAAAGAAAAGTGAGATTCAGAAATTTGCGGATGTATTTATCCAGGAGGATGCGCAGAAAGTAAAGTCTTATATTCTGATGGATGTACTGGTGCCGGCTATAAAGAAAGCCGTATCGGATATTGTGACGAACGGGATCGACATGATTCTGTACGGAGAAGCCGGGCGAACAAAAAAGAACGGAACAGCTTCCAAGGTATCTTATAGGAGCTACTATGACAAGAGGGATGACCGCAGGGATTATGGTTCTTCCAGAACGCGAACAGGGTACGATTATGATGACGTTATCTTGGACAATCGCGGGGAAGCAGAGGAAGTCCTGTCTCGAATGGATGAACTGATTGCTACATATGGCCTTGTCAGTGTGGCAGACTTCTATGATTTGGTAGGAATCACTGGCAGCTATACAGACAATAAGTACGGATGGACGGATATTCGGAATGCATCGGTGGTAAGGGTCCGTGACGGATACACGATTAAGCTGCCGAGAGCGTTGCCGTTAAACTAAAAAAATATGAAAAGGAGCAATAATCATGAAAACAAATGAAATTATGAGTAAGGCCAGTGGGGCTTTGAATAAGATCGGGTTCGGCTTGAAGAAGCGCAGTCCTGAGATTCTGGTGGCGGTTGGTGTTGTGGGCACTGTTGTAAGTGCTGTAATGGCCTGCAAAGCGACCACGAAAATCGACACAATCCTGGATGAGACTAAGGATCAGTTGGACAAGATCCATGAGTATGCGGGGAATCCCGATGTGGCGGAGAAGTATAATGCGGAAGATGCTAAGAAAGATACAGCTATCGTTTATGTCCAGGCAGGTGTAAAGTTAGCCAAGCTTTATGCTCCGGCAGTGGGGCTTGGAATTTTGTCCATCAGCAGCATTCTGGCATCCAACAATATCCTTAGGAAACGCAACATGGCATTCTCAGCAGCTTTGGCGGCAGCTACCCAGGACTTTAAAGATTACCGCAACCGTGTTATAGAGCGGTTCGGTAAGGAAGTGGACCATCAGCTCCGTTACAACATTAAGGCCGAGGAAATTGAGGAGACCGTTACGGATGAGAAAGGTAAGGAGAAAAAGGTCAAGAAGAGTATCGAGGTTGCCGATCCGAATGCCAGTGGCTATGTGAAGTATTTCACAAGGAGCAATCCCTACTGGGAGGAGGATTCGGCCTATGTCGAGATGTTCCTGCGGTCCCAGCAGAACTACGCCAACGACAAACTGAAAGCGATCGGACATCTCACTTTGAATGATGTCTATGACATGCTCGGGTTTCACGACAGTAAGGCCGGCATGGTAGTTGGCTGGATTTACGATTTGGATCATCCGAACGGGGACAATTATGTGGAGTTCGATGTAAAGAAAGTGAATCTCCCGAACGAGCAGGGCAGGTATGAAGAGGCTTATGCCATCGACTTCAATGTGGACGGCAATATTTATAATGAGATGATTTGAAGGGAAGGGTATGTCTCTATGCTATCCGGGAACTTTGATCGCGATTTGGCTGACTATCCTTATCTGTTTTAGGGATGGCCAGCCTTTATATTTTAGAAAGGAGTGGCTGACATGCACAGAAGAATACGAATGCTTTTGCTTCTTTTGATATTTTGTGTTGTCGGGAATTGCGCATCTGTTTGTGGAGAGATTGTCACCGTTGCAGAGCCGGTCAGTACAGAACCCATACTGATTTCCGAACAAATCGAAGTGTCAATAAACGAAGAGGAGCATTCTGGCATTCCTGCCGCGATTGAAGTGGAGGAACTTTCAGATAACAGCGAAGAGGCAGGACTTTCAGAAGAAGATATCGATTTGATTGCTCTGGTGACAATGGCTGAGGCAGAGGGGGAATCGGAGTACGGAAAGCGGTTGGTGATTGATACGGTTTTGAACCGCGTAGATTCCGATCATTATCCAGATACGGTCTTTGAAGTCATTTATCAGCCCAGTCAATTTTCATCCATGTGGAACGGACGTGTAGATCGATGTTACGTCACGGATGAAATATGCCAGCTTGTCAGGGAAGAGCTTCAGGAGCGTCGAAACTATGAAGTTATATTTTTCACGGCAGGCGGATACGGCAAATACGGAACTCCTATGTTCCAGGAAGGAAACCATTATTTCAGTAGTTATGAATGAAAGGAGAAGCTTATGAATAGCGGATTAGTTGTAATGTCTTATACTTTATCGGCGTTGTCAGGGATCTGTTTCATAACAGGGTTGGCAGTCCTGTTTGGGGGAAGGAGTGGAAAGCATGGAAAATTTTGAGGCCATCATCGCCATGTTGGACTTCACCCTGGATTCCAAACGTAAGCGGCACATTGTCGGCGGTATTTTGCTGAGCGTATCGTTTCTGTTTGGCGGTCTGGCGCTTACCACCATGACATTAAAGACGGAGGAAAAACGCGATGAGTAGAGGATTATATTTAGCAGCGTTTGCCGTTGGGGCGATGGCAGGCTCCGTGGTGACGTGGTGTTTTGTAAAAAAGAAGTATGAAAGGATCGCCCAGGAAGAGATTAACTCTGTGAAAGAGGTCTTTTTCAGAAAAGAAGAACATACAGGAGCAAAAAACGCATCTGAAATCGGGCAGGAAGTAACCAGAGATCTTAATAATGGAATAGCACGTATGGCGGCCGAACAGGCAAAAGAAAAGCCCGATCTTGTACAGTATGCAGCTATGGTTCAAAAATACGGAGGAACCGTTGAAGGGGAAAAGGAGGCTCCCATGAAAGAAAAATTTCCTTATGTCATATCACCGGAGGAATTCGGTGAGTTTGAGGATTACGAGAGGATCAGCCTGACCTATTATGCGGACGGTGTCCTGGTGGATGACAATAATGAAGTTGTAGATGATGTGGAGGATATTGTCGGCGATGCTTTGGATCACTTTGGCGAGTATGAAGATGATTCTGTATTTGTCAGGTGTGACGAGCGGAAATGTGACTATGAGATTCTTCTCGATGAGAGGAGTTTCCTGGTTGATATAGAACGCTCCGGGCCGAAGAAAGTGGAGGTATGATGAAAAATGAAAAACGAGCTGATTAACGAATATTTTGAATGGATGTACCAGCTCGTGTGCAAAGATGCCAAAAGACTGTCCTACCGGAAGCTGCTCTGTAAGCTTTTTGATACGCCGTTTAACTACACGATTGCTATGGATGGCAACCGAGCGGAAGATGGGGTGGATTTGCGGTATCGGTTCGGTTATGATTGTGGACTTGACAATTCGGAAGTGGCCGATTGTCTGGATGACAAGGACTGCAGTGTGCTGGAAATGATGGTCGCCCTTTCCATTCGATGCGAAGAGCATATCATGGACAACCCGGATATCGGGGACAGAACCGGTAAATGGTTTCTGGACATGATTGTAAATCTTGGTTTGGAGAAGATGACAGATGACCGTTTTGACAAGCGGTATGTCGAAAGGATTCTGCATCGTTTTATGAATCGGGAATACAAACGGAATGGTGATGGCGGACTTTTCACAGTACATCATAACCGGATTGATATGCGGTCGGTAGAAATCTGGTATCAGGCAATGTGGTACCTCGACGAGGTACTTAAGAGCTGAATCATATTTGGAGAGGAGAAAACTGTATGATCACAAGTAAGGTAAGGATATCGGTTGACAATATGGGTGCAATAGCCGAACTTTGCAATCACAACGCAAGAACATTCGCAAATGCAATAACGAAGATAAACGGCGAAATCTGCCGGCTGAAAAGAAAGAACCGTTCTAATGCTATGGCTGGGTTTATATTTGGCATTGCTGTGGAACTTTGCTTTCTGGCACAGAGCCAGAGAATCAATGAGCTGGAAGAAAAGCTCAATAATATGAACGAGGAAATTAAGGAGCTTAGGGACAAGGAAGGAGATTAAAAATGCGATGATTGACTTTCTTATGATTTCAACGCGTAGCACAAAGCGCGGAATAATAGAAATCTATCCAAAGTTTATTGTCAGGACAAGCTCCGATTTGATGATCCGGGGCGGAGACTTCTATGCTATCTGGATTGAGGAACGTAGTTTATGGTCAACAGATGAGCAGGATGCATTACAACTGATTGACCGTGAACTGGATAGATATGCGGAGGAGAACCGCCAGCGTTTTGATTCCAACATTAAGGTCCTCCATATGTGGGATGCCGAATCCGGCATGATCGACCGATGGCATAAGTACTGCCAAAAACAGATGAGGGATTCTTTCCACATGTTGGACGAGAAACTTATATTTTCCAACACTCCTACAGATAAGAAAGACTACGCCAGTAAAAAGCTGAACTATCCGCTTGAAGCTGGCGATTTGTCTGCTTATGACAAGCTGATGTCTGTATTATATTCCGAAGAAGAGAGGCGCAAGATTGAATGGGCCATTGGATCGGTTGTGTCCGGAGAGTCCAAAAAGCTGCAGAAGTTCATGGTTTTGTATGGGGCTGCCGGAACCGGAAAATCGACGGTGCTCAATATCATACAGCAGCTCTTTGAGGGATACTATTCCGTCTTCGATGCAAAGAGTCTGGGCTCTTCAAATAACTCTTTTGCTTTGGAAGCATTCAAGAGCAATCCGTTAGTGGCTATTCAGCACGATGGGGATTTATCGAAGATTGAGGACAACACGAGGCTGAACAGTCTGGTCTCCCACGAGCTTATGACTGTGAATGAAAAGTTCAAGTCAACCTATTCCAATCGGTTCAAATGCTTTCTTTTTATGGGGACAAATAAGCCGGTGAAGATTACGGATGCAAAATCCGGTCTGATACGAAGATTGATTGATGTGTCACCGACTGGCGAAAAGCTGAACCCAAAAGATTATAAGGCGATTGTGAAGCAGATTGATTTCGAGCTTGGTGCGATTGCGTACCACTGTCAGGAAGTGTATCTGGCGAGTCCCGGAGAGTATGACGATTATATTCCGATTACGATGTTGGGCGCGTCGAACGACTTCTATAACTTCATCATTGATTCCTACCATGTGTTTAAGAAAGAAGACGGCACGACCTTGAAAGCTGCTTGGGAAATGTACAAGACTTACTGCGATGAAGCAAAAGTCGGTTTTCCATTTTCCCAGAGAGTTTTTAAAGAAGAGCTTAAGAATTATTTTCATGAATATAAGGAACGTTTCAATTTTGATGACGGGACAAGAGTGCGCAGTTATTATGTTGGTTTCCGGACAGAAAAATTTGATGAAAGGAAGGAAGATAAGAAAGAACAGGAGATTAAGCCAGTACTGCAGTTTGATTACACGGAATCTATATTTGATCGTGAATGTTCTGGCTGCCCGGCACAGTATGCTTCATCCCAGGAGACACCGTCTAAAAAATGGGATGCTGTAAAAACAAAGCTGGCTGCCCTGGACACATCAAGGCTGCATTATGTGAAAGTCCCAGAAAATCACATAGTTATTGATTTCGATATTCCAGACGAGACCGGGAACAAGAGTTTTGAAAGGAATATTGAAGAGGCAAGTAAGTGGCCGCCTACCTATGCCGAACTGAGTAAAAGCGGTGCTGGAATTCATTTGCATTATATTTATGCTGGAGACCCGGCAAAGCTCAGCAGGATTTATGACGACCATATCGAAGTGAAAGTGTTCACCGGCAATAGCTCGCTTCGGAGAAAGCTATCGAAATGTAACAGTCTGCCGATTGCCACGATTAGCTCTGGGCTGCCATTGAAAGGAGAAAAAATGGTAAATTTTGACGCAATAAAGAGCGAGAAAGGGCTTAGGACGCTGATTATGCGGAATCTCAATAAAGAGATACATCCGGGTACTAAGCCGAGTATCGATTTCATCTATAAAATTTTGGAGGACGCCTACGCAAGTGATTTGAAGTACGATGTCACAGACATGCGGAATGGTGTTCTTGCTTTTGCCGCCAACAGTACAAATCAGGCGGATTACTGTATCAAGCTTGTGAATAAGATGCAGTTTAAATCGGAGGATGCTTCTTCCAGTGTAAAAAACGAAGATGCGAAGCTGGTGTTCTATGATGTGGAGGTATTTCCGAATCTCTTCCTTGTAAACTGGAAGATTGAGGGGGAGGGAAAACCTGTAGTCCGCATGATTAACCCGGCTCCTGCGGAGATTGAAGAGTTGATGCGGTTCCGTCTGGTTGGATTCAACTGCCGGAGGTACGATAATCATATTCTTTATGCGAGACTCATGGGATATGACAATAAGCAGCTTTATAATTTGTCTCAGAAAATTGTAGGAGCAAAGAAAGGGGCTAACCGGGACTGCTTCTTTGGAGAGGCGTACAATGTATCTTATACGGATGTGTATGACTTTGCTTCTGCTGGAAATAAAAAGAGCCTTAAAAAACTGGAAATTGAAATGGGAAACATCTCTGAAAAAGAGTTGGAAAAGAAAGGCTTCTCAGATGCAGAAATTCGCATTATAAAAGCGGGAACGCATCATCAAGAATTAGGACTTCCTTGGGATGAGCCGGTCCCCGAAGAACTTTGGACTAAGGTCGCTGAGTATTGTGATAACGATGTTATTGCAACGGAAGCAGCCTTTGTTTATTTGAAAGCGGACTGGACGGCCAGACAGATTCTGGCTGACTTGGCGGGTATGACAGTCAATGATACGACGAATACCCTCACAACTAAGATTATATTTGGTAATGAGCGGAAGCCGCAAGACCAGTTCCACTATCGGAATCTCGCAGAACCCGTGTATGATCTTGATGCTGAAACTTATAATTTCCTGGCAGAAGCTTGTCCGGAGATGATGGAACAAACACATGGTGAGGCTGGAAGTCTTTTGCCGTATTTTCCGGGCTATACTTTCGAGAACGGAAAATCTGTATATCGCGGAGAAGAAGTTGGAGAAGGTGGGTATGTATATTCTGAACCTGGTATGCACGGAAACGACGCATTGCTGGATATTACTTCCATGCATCCACACAGCGCAATCGCAGAGGTTCTGTTCGGTGTGAAGTTCACAACGGCGTTCCGTGATATCGTAGAGGGTCGTGTCAGCATCAAGCATGAGGCTTGGGATATTGTGAATAAGATGCTGGATGGTAAGCTTACGCCTTATATTCAGAAAGTAATTAACGGCGAAATGACATGTAAACAGCTTGCTGACGCATTGAAGACGGCAATCAACTCTGTTTATGGCTTGACCTCTGCGTCCTTCGAGAACGCATTCCGTGATCCGAGAAACATTGATAACATCGTGGCGAAGCGTGGAGCTCTGTTCATGGTAGATTTGAAGAATGAGGTACAGAAACGTGGATATACGGTCGCACATATTAAGACCGATTCTATTAAGATTCCGGATGCAACACCTGAGATTATCCAGTTTGTTATGGATTTCGGTAAGAAGTACGGCTATACATTTGAACATGAGGCTACATACGACCGAATGTGTCTGGTAAACGATGCTGTTTATATTGCCAGATACAAAGACGGAAATGGTCTCGGAAAATGGACGGCAACAGGACCTCAGTTTCAGGTTCCATATGTCTTTAAAACCTTGTTTAGCAAGGAAGATATTCTTTTTGAGGATATGGCGGAAACGAAAGAAGTTAAGACGGCAATATATTTGGATATGAACGAAGGATTGCCGGATGTATCTGAATTTGAAAAACAGTTCTCAAAAGCGGAAAGTGATTATAAAAAAGGACTGTTATCAGATACAACTTTCGAGAAAATATGTGTGGAGCTTCAGCCAGAAATTGACAAGGGACATAACTATCGTTTCATCGGAAAAGTTGGACGTTTCTCTCCCGTTAAACCTGGTAGTGGGGGTGGTGTACTTCTCAGAGAGCAGAACGGCAAGTATTATGCTGTAACAGGTTCGTCTGGATATCGCTGGCTTGAATCTGAAATGGTTCGTGAGCTGAATAAGGAAGGTGACATTGACCGCTCTTATTACGACAAGCTCGTGGATGAAGCTGTCAAAACGATCTCATCGTATGGGGATTTTGAGTGGTTTGTATCGGATGATCCTTATGTGAAAGAAGATGCTCATACATGGGTCGCTCCTTGCGGAGATGCCAAAATCGAAACGTGCTTTGATTGTCCGTATTTTGACAATGATCCGATTCATCTGGAGTGCAAACGCGGATATGTGATTGAAGAAATCCCATTCAAATAAAAAAGAAAAGGAGAAAGAAAAATGTCAAGAAGAATACCACCTATCAACATCGAGAATGCGAGGATTATGTTCAGGAATTTTTCAGGCCAGGAGAAGAAGTATAACCGGAAAGGAGATCGGAACTTCTGTGTCGTCATCGAAGATGTCGATATGGCTCAGCAGTTAGCAGCAGACGGATGGAATGTGCGTATCCTGCCTCCCCGTGACGAAGACGAGAGAGCGGTGTATTATATTCAGGTTGCTGTGAGCTATAAGGTCATTCCGCCGAAAGTTATCATGGTGACGAGACGGGCGCAGACCCCGCTAGACGAGGAGTCCGTTGATTCCCTGGATTATGCAGAAATCCGGAATGTGGATCTGACAATCAATCCGTCCGAGTGGGAAGTCAATGGAAAGACGGGCATCAAGGCTTACCTGAAGACAATGTATGTCACCATTGAGGAGGACGAGTGGGCAGCGAAGTACGCGGAGCTTGAGGGTCCGCAGGAATAAAGGGAGTAGAGGGCGGCGACTAATCACGGTTGCCGCTCTTCTGCTTCAGAAAGGAGAATTGGATGGCTGGAAACACCAAGTTCGTAGATTTTGAGAAGTATTGCAAAACCTGCGAATATGAAAAGAAGAAAGATACTGACGACCCATGCAATGAGTGTCTCGACACTTGTGCCAGGGAGGGAACCGACAAACCAGAAATGTGGAGGAAAAAAGAAAGATGAAAAAATCCCCGGTTAAAATTCCGAAAAGATCTTATGCTTTCGTAGACGGTTCATTCAATCCGACAACAAAGATTTACGGTTGTGGCGGGTTCCTGATTGATCAGTTCGGAAAGAGGCATGTTATACAGGCAAGCGGCGACAATGAAGAATGGGCGGTTATGAGAAATGTAGCCGGCGAAATCCTTGGGGCGAAAAAGGTAATGGAACTGGCAAGGAAGCTCCAGATGAAAAAGTTGATTATATTCTACGACTATGATGGAGTTGCCAACTGGCCTTTGGGAATATGGAAAGCGAAGAAATCTGTTACTAAGGACTATGTTCAATTTGCCTGTTCGATTATCGCTTGTGGTGTAAAGATATATTTTCGCCATGTAAAGGGGCATTCTGGTATTTCCGGTAACGAGAAGGCTGACCGGCTGGCAAAAGAGGCCGTCGGATTATTGAAGAAATGATACAGGAGGAATTCTATGGCTGGAATACAGTTGCGTGACTACCAGTTAGATGCGGTCCATCGGATGAAAAATGGCTGCATCCTGTGTGGCGGAGTTGGTAGCGGTAAGTCTCGCACTGCTCTCGCCTACTATTATTTATGCGAAGATGGTGAGATTGGTACGGACGAGTATGTCCCGATGGGCGATCCGCCAAAAGACCTTTATATTATTACCACTGCCCGGAAAAGGGACACCTGTGAGTGGGAGGGGGAGCTTTCACCGTTCTTGCTATCGCCCAATCACGAAGTTAATCTTTACTCCAACAAAGTGGTTATTGACTCATGGAACAATATACAGAAGTATGCCGAAGTGCAGAATGCTTTCTTTATATTTGATGAGCAGCGGGTGGTTGGAACCGGAGCCTGGGTAAAAGCTTTCTTACGGATAGCAAAAGCAAACCGATGGATTCTGCTGTCGGCTACTCCTGGGGATACATGGCAGGATTATATTCCAGTGTTCATCGCCAACGGTTTCTATAAGAATAAAAGCGAGTTCACAAGAGAGCACATCGTTTACAGTCATTTTACCAAGTTCCCTAAAGTTGACCGTTACCTGAATACCGGACGGCTGATACGGCTTCGGAACTCTATTCTGATTAGCATGGATTTCAAACGGGAGACAATCTCCCATCATGAGGATGTGTTCGTACCTTATAGTATCGAGAGGTATAAGGATATTTGTCGTACACGGTGGAATCCTTGGGAGAATAAGCCGATTGAGAATGCTGCGGAGTTCTGCTACGCATTGCGGAAAGTGGTCAATTCAGATGAATCAAGGCAGGTTGCATTGCTGCAGATTTTGGAGAAGCATCCGAGGGCAATTATATTTTACAACTTCGATTACGAGTTGGAGATCCTCAGGGAAATGTTTTTGGGCAGGTGTGATTCTAAACTGGGCGGTTTCGAGATGGCCGAGTGGAACGGACACGCGCATCAGCCAATTCCGGAATCCGATAGCTGGGTGTATCTTGTCCAGTACAATGCAGGGGCTGAGGGGTGGAACTGCATCAAGACAGATACCATTATATTTTACTCACAGAACTATTCTTACAAAATCATGGTACAGTCCAGCGGGCGAATTGACAGGATGAACACTCCCTATACTGATTTATATTACTATCACCTGAAAAGCCGCTCTGGAATCGATTTGGCAATTAGTAAGGCGCTGAAAGACAAGAAAAAGTTTAATGAAACTGGATTTGCAAAGTGGTGATGGAGAATGAAAGGAGAAAACTGTGGAAAAGAAATTAGAAAGTTTTTTGGTGTGTGCCGATTTTTCCAATGATATTCCGGTACTTGTTGTCGGGACAAAGGTTAAAAATGGTATAAGCATCATCAATGCTTTTAAGGGTGAGGAAGCCGAGGAGCTGTATCGGAAGCTTACGATAAAAAAGGAGGCTGACATGAAATGAGCTATCAATACGACCAGTATCTGGCTAAGCATAAAGAAAATGTAAGAAACGGCTTTGAGTGGCTCCAAACCAATCTTCCAGAGCTGGTAAAGGATATCCCAAACCTGGGATGGCAAACCGGTTTTGCCCATGACCGGTCAAAGTCTGAGCCGGACGAATACGAGGCATACGATGCCTACTTTTATGGTGGCAATCGGTCTTTCAAAGTGGTTCAGGAATACCGAAAAGCCTGGTTGCGGCATCTCCATCGAAATCCGCATCACTGGCAGCATTGGGTGCTGATTAACGATGATCCAAAAGAGGGCGAGATTCTCATAGAGATGCCAATCAATTATATTTTTGAGATGGTTTGTGATTGGTGGGCATTCAGTTGGGAGAAGGGAAACTTGCAGGAAATCTTCAAATGGTATGACGAGCATAAGAACTACATGAAGCTGCATCCGAATACTAAAAAGAAAGTGGAAGAAATTCTCGGTAAGATAAAGGAAAAGCTGGATGGCAGTTCAGAACTTGCCCATCATGGAGTCGAGGGACAGAAGTGGGGTGTACGAAATGGACCGCCGTATCCAATCAAGAAAACAGTTGAAAAATCCGGAGAAAGTGCTACTATTGAAGATACATACATACACAAAAGTGTTGGAGCAAAGGCTCGAAACTATGATATTTTAGACCCTGCAACTGGAGAATACTTTCATTTTTCGGAAGGAACCAGAATCAGGGAATCTACAGTGTTTGCCGGAAAAGGAGGCGTAAAGGAATTGGACCCCGAAGTTGCTTTGGGACTTTCTGAACAGATTGGTGGCAATCCGGATGAATGGCAGCATTGCAAAGGAATTGGAACGATTGACTGTGATGGTGAAGATGTTGATGCGGAGGTGCACTGGTTTCAGGAGCCATCAGTTGGAAAACACAAATTCAAAGTGAAGAAATGGCTGGAATGAGGTGAAGAATATGAAAGTTAAGTGGAAAGGAAAAACAGAATTTCTGGTACTTACGCACGACAAAGTATACACTGTCCTTGCAGTTGAAAAGGGATGGTATCGGATTGTGGACGACAGCGGAGACGACTATCTGTATCCCCCTGAACAATTTGAGGTCGTAGAAGAATAAATCATTGATATTTTGGTATAAGGGTAGCTCGATTTGTCTAAACGGACAGATTCGGGCTATTTTTATGCCCATTTTTGAAAGGAGAAAATTATGGATTGGAAATGTATCTGTTTAAACGAGTGGGTGGATAATAGACCCTCATTTACGATTGGAAGTAGAGAGCAGGGAAAAACAAAACTGCTCATAAAACAAGCTGCAGAAACATATGGAGTCATAGTTTGTCCTAGCCGTCAGATGGCAGATTATATTTTCTGCATGGCGCGAGATCTTGGATACTCTATTAACCGCCCTATTACGTACGATGAATTATTCATTTATTCAAAAGGTAGAAGAAGCACGGACTACTACTTTGATGAATACGGTATGCAATTAGAAAGTATTATTCAGCGATCAATCAAGGGTTTCGAGCGTGATCATGTCAAAACCATCATAATTGACGGGGAATCTATAAGCCGGCTGAATGATATTTTGGGCGGGTTGAAAGTATGCAATATGGATGGTAAGAAACTGAGATTAAAAATAGAAATTTGTGAGGAGGATTAAACCGTATGGATTTTAACATTATTGCAGTGGATTTCGATGGAACTCTGTGTGAGAATAAGTGGCCGGAAATTGGAGAGCCAAATAAGGAGCTGATTGCTTATCTGAAAGAGCGTCAGGCAGCAGGTGACAAGTTGGTTTTGTGGACTTGCCGTGTCGGAGAGATTCTTGATAATGCGGTTGCCTGGTCTGCTGAGCAGGGACTGATATTTGATGCGGTCAACGAGAATCTGCCAGAGGTTGTGAGCTCTTTTGGAACGGACGCCAGAAAGATATTTGCCAACGAGTACATAGATGACAGGAATTTTACTTTCTTGTCCAAAGCAGACCATGCGGAATTACTGGGCAGGATGGTGGATATTGTCGAAGACTGGCTGGAAAAGAAAGGTATTGCTACGGATGATGAAGCTGCCATTAATGGCGATGATTATGACTATCTTACAGAGGGGTTTGCTGCCGGAATGGGGCTCTCGATCGATTACGAAGAAGCAAAGATAATTCGGAAAGAAGATAAGCCTAAAGCACAGTCATGGGCAGAAAGGGAAATAGAGATTGCCTGCAAACACGAAAGGGGCGATTCGGGAAGTAAAGATGGAGAATGGGACTACGGGTGTGCCTGCTATGAAAGTGCATTAAAGGCTTATAAGAGCCTCCTGGGAGACGGTCATACTGGTTTTAGCATCGGTATGACTGAGTATATTTTAAATCGCCTTATTGATTATAAACCGCTTACGCCCATTGACGATACAGAAGATGTCTGGAATGATATTTCTGATATCAGTGGTAGATGTATCAACTATCAGTGCAGGCGAATGAGTTCCCTGTTCAAGTATGTATATCCAGATGGAACTGTAAAGTATCGGGATGTCAATCGGTTCTATGGAGTAAATATTGATAATCCGAATGGTTCTTATCATAGCGGTCTTATTGACCGTATTATGGAAGAATTATATCCTATTCGGATGCCTTACTTCCCTGGAAGCAAATCATTCAAAGTTGTCTGCGAAGAATTCCTGACCGATAGGAAGAATGGAGATTTTGATACAGTAGGAATGTTGTATTTTATTGATCCGGACGGAGTTCGTGTAGAGCTGAATCGATACTTTAAAGAAGCAGAGGAGGATTTCGTCGAGATTGATAAAGACGAGTATGAAGAACGGCGGGTTATGTATCAGAAACTTCTGGAGGAAATGAACGATGGGCTGCAAGTATAAAAATGAATGCCCAAGTTACAGCGGTTGGTGCGATGGCCCGAAACAGAATTTTTCCAGATGCATACAGTTTCTTATAACTGCTTATGAAAACGCCAGAGAAAAATTGGAGGAAAGGAATATGAAAAATACGATTAACCTTGAATGTGAATGGGCGACAAGGCTTTGTAAAGTTGGAGACCGAACCGGATATTTTCACGCATGGGAGCATTATTCAAAACCCATCGAAGCAAGTCCGCTAATTGGTGGCGCCCCGGCCGGTGTATTTAGCTGCATCTTCGCCATTGTGGAATTCGCAGACGGAGTGGAGAGAGTTGATCCAACAAGGGTGCATTTCTGTGACGAAAGCAATGGTATTTTGAATGGCATGAATGGGGAGGTGCCCAATGACCAAAAAGGAGTTTGAAAAACTGGATGCCAAATCTAAGAGACGTGCGGCTCAAAAGGCGCTGGCCTGGTTTTGTGTTTTAACTTCTGTGAGATTTCCGTTTATAGATATTACCAGCAAAGAGGAATCCGAAACCATCAAAGTTATTCTTGGAAAGTATATGAACGAAGAATTGGAGGAGAACACGAACAATGATAGAAATTGAAAAAGTATCTGTTTACGGTCTGGAAGAGGCTATTCGTGGTATGAGAAATCCGATGAACAGCTGGAATTACTCTGATAGTTATCATAATAAAGAAGAGTATGACAGCTTAAATGGGCAGAAATATGCCGGAACCGGTAACGTGGATTATTGTATCGGATATAACGATAACAAACTGATGATGAACTTAGCAGTAGGAGGACCAGTTCACGCAAAGTACCGCCGGATGATTACGGTCTATCTGGACATCACTGCTCCGCTCTACTGGTGGAAAGAATTTGATACCTATAAGGTCGGAACCGTAGCCAACTCCTGCTCCACTATGCATAAGATTCATGTAAAAGAGTTTACATTCGACGATTTCAGTCATGAGCATCTGGATGACTTTTATGATTACCATGATGGCATTACTGAGTCTGAGAGTACATCGTTTTTTAGAGCATCCATGCTGGGGATCGTGTATTCGCTTAATGTTGCAAGGGAATTATATTTGCGGACTAAAGATAAGAAATACTGGTGGCAGATGATTCAGCTTCTTCCCAGCTCTTACAACCAGAAACGAACTGTCATGCTGAATTATGAGGTGCTTGTCGGCATTTATCGCTGGCGCAAAGAACATAAGCTGGACGAGTGGCGGGAGTTCTGCCGATGGATTGAGCAACTTCCGTACAGCGAGGTCATCATTGGAAAAAAGGAGGAGCCAAATGAGTAAGATTGGAAGAGAACTGCCCAAGGAATACAGCGACCGTTTCGATGAGCTCCGGCAGAACCGGGTAAATGTCAGTTACTATAAATATGGCTCCGCAGCGGACAACTTTGGAATGAGACTGGTAAATGCTTTGGAAAGCCACGACTTGTGTATCAAGAAGTATCTGGAAACCGGAAATACGGAGTATCTATGTGATGCGGCAAATTATTTAATGTTTGAGTTCATGTACCCGCGCAACGGATTCTTCGGAATCAGCAGGTATCAGTGGCATTTCTGTTAATGAACTGAGCAAAGACAAGCACTTTGAGGCTGTTGTCGGATAGGAGGAAAAATCAGTATGACTTTTTGGCAGATGGTTATAGCTTTTGTTATCGTTTATCTCTGTGTTTATGCACTGATAGGCAGGATTTGCCAGTGTATTGAACATTGTGCTATCGCCAGAGCATATTCTAAGTTCCGGGAAAATGGAGTGCTGGTAAAGATGGACGATGTCGAAGCAGGTATCAAGAAATCAAATAAGGAGAAGCATGATGTGGCGGAGAGAGTTACTGAAAAATAAGCTCTATGCCATAGCAATTATATTTCTGGGAGTGTTGTCCATCCCTATTGAATGGGATGCAACATTCTTTTTATTTGCTTTGATGGTTGGGTTTACGTTGTTCTTTTCCAAAGAAATTTGGATTGTATAGGAGGCGGTTTTATGGGACGTGCAGAAATTCGGCGGGCAATGAAAAACGAGAAGAAAGCAAAGACCGCCACCTATAACCTGACCAAGGCGCAGGTGGATGCTATGGTGCGGGAACAAATTGAGGATGAGCTGGTGAAAATTCGGCAGCAAGCTACAGATGATGCTGTCAATACAGCTATGATATTATTGCTGACACTGCCATTAGAGGTTCTAATGGATCACTACTGGCCCAAATCCTATACAAAACGCATTCCGCAGTTCACAACATACGTTTTGGAATATTATGAAAGATGGCAGAACGGCGAACTGAATATGGAAAAGCTGAAAGAGGATTTATGGGATTACGGCGGTGTTCGGCTGGAAAAAGGAGGTTAAAACAGTGATTAAAGTTATATTTGGAGCCGTGTCTTTCCTTGTTGGACTGTCGGCGATAATAGTATCAAAAGCTATTTCGTCCTGCGCCATTTACATGGACGACTCGTTCCGATGGGGAGGCAGAGATGGAAATGGCTAACAATGATTTACGGAAGAACGCTTCTGGATATTCTGATCCGACGGCGTACAAAGCAATTACAAGCGCCGATGCAGATGACGAAAGATTTCACAAGTTGCTGAATACTATTTTCACGATTTGCGAGCTTTCTGGGTTTCATCTGGAGGAGCGGATTGTCCTAAAAGATATGCAGACTGGAAAGGTTTGGAGGTGAACACTATGACAATCGAAGAAGCTATTGAGCGTATGAAACATGCATGTGAGCAGCTGATGGAGAAAGTGATTAAACTCGGTGCAGCTATTCGGAAAGCCTTTCATGATATTTTTGACCAGGAAGAGGTTTCCTTAGAGCTTCCCAAGAACACTATGGTCAGAAGGAGACGGTATCATCAGAAAGATAAACCGTCCGTACAATACCGCTACATACCTACTGCCAGGAGAAATTTGCCGTATATGAGGCGATCTTATTAAGCAAATCCATGCCCACTTTTGTTTTTGGCTGCCCACTTTTTGGAGCAGTTTGGGAGAGTTGGAAAGGGTGTACGGACGAAAGTTGGTGGAATTTGGGTAAAAATGGTCAATTTTCTGCCCATTTGCCCACTTTCTGCCCACTTTTGAAAACCCGATTTGGTCACTAAAAACCCAGTATTTATGCGGGTTTGCGGGCTCAAAGCCCATTTGCCCATTCTTTTTCTTAACTAATTGTGATAAAAAGTTTAAATATATATAAAGGTTGTGAAAAAAGGTGGGAAAGTGGGCAAGACGACGGAAAGGACGTTTTATGAAAAATAAGAATGCGTGGTCTGAGATTTACGAGAGCTTTCGGTCTATCTATCCAAATTTGAAGAAAGACGCTGTCGGATATTGTCCGCATGGTTACATGTCGATTCTGGTATATTTTCCGGATGGGCTGCGTATGGTATATAATGAGACGGAAAGACGAGCCAGGTTTGTCACAGCATGAGCAGAATTTTGAGAATGATATTTCTTTTTTGCCGTGTATGTGGTATACTTGAAGAGCCACACAACTTTATATAGACTCAAAAAAATGGTATGGGATAGCTTTGGCTAAAAGTGTATCTCTTTTTACTCATACCTAAATTTGGGTCGAGGTTGTGTGGCAACAACGGGGGAACACTTTAGCAGTGCGTCTCTTCGTCGGGGGCGCACTTTTTATTTTGCGCCGATACAGAAGGAATTATACATTTGGAGCAATTCGCAAAATGTACAAGTTCTATTATGGAGAAGTGTACTCTCTCTTAAATCGAGATGGAGTCCCATAGCCAGGGTTTAGAATTGTGTCGCAGCAATGAGGGAGTACATGTTCTCTTTATTTTTTGGAGGTAGCAAGATGGATAACATTGCCGTAAGCGGAAACTTTGAGATTACGCCATGTGAGCAAATAGCGGATATTGAAAGTAGGACCGGATTTAAGAAACTGGCACTTACCTCAGCACAGAAAATCCAGATGGGAGGATTTATACAACAGCTTCCGGCAGTAATGGCAACGGGGGCTTTGAGTGGCTGTTATATGGTGCAATTCCCGGATGGTCTGCCACAGGTATTAACTCAACTAAAACAAGGCGGATTCGGGACCATGATCAAGGGCGAGAATGGGCGGATTGCAGGAACTGCTTCTTTATATTCTGTCGAAGCACAGGCAGCCGTTCTTGGAGCGTTCAATTCTATGTCGATAGTTTCTGGCCAGTACTTCCTTGCACAGATTAACAGCGAACTTAAAACAATGAATCAGAACATTGACAAAATTCTGGAGTTCCTTTACGGTGATAAGAAAGCGGAACTTATATCCGAAGTCAGCTTTGTAAAATCTGCCTACCAAAATTACAGTTCGATTATGGAGCATGAGCAGCAGCGGTTTGCCACTCTTGTCAGTTTACAGGAAGCAAAGAAAGTTGCAATGAAAGATATTGAGTTTTATATGTCGGATCTGGATTCCACTGTCAATACTAAAAGTGGTTCCGATATTGTAGCTTGGACTGACAAGATATTTCAGATTAAGGACTGCTTAGAGCTTTCTATACAGCTTTATTCCATGAGCAGTCTGTTAGAAATCTACTATTCACAGAATTACGATGCCAATTATATTTCAAATGTCGAGGAAGAATCCGTTACCTACATCGGTAAATGTGAGAAGCGCATGTTAAGCAGTTTCAGTAAATTGAGCACGCATATTCAGAACTTTAAAGAGGGGCCTCTGAAAAAGATCGATAAGCCGGCTCTTGAAAAGAAAGTTAATCTGGTGGTGGATTCATTCAGCAGAGGTACGGAATCTGAGATGCTCAAATCGATTCGTTCTGTTCTGCACGCTTCGGAAGCAAAAGCAGAGTACTATTTGAACAGCAATGGCGATTTATATTTGAGAACTGCATAAAGATGGTACATGCCCTACGTGCATTTTACAAGGTGTTTTATGAAAGGAGAGGATAAAAAGCTTTTTGTCTCTTCGGTTCAATTTGGAAGTGGGGCAGCCCTATTTCCTGATTACTGAAAGGAGATAAAACATGATAAGAAAAAAAGGCGAGTATGAAGTTATCTATGGAGGTAGCAATAAAAGATTCTCAGATCCAACAGAAAGATATGAAGACATCTACGATGAGGATGGAGATGCCGTTATTTGCGATTTATGCGGCGGAGAGATGAAATGGAAAGATAATGAATGCGTTTGCCCTGAATGCGGGCAGCGGATGGATCGAGAGACATTTTTCAATTATATCGGAGCGGAGCCTCCTGGTCCGGAATGTACCGGATGCGAAAATATTTATCCGGGATGCGTAATCTGTCCTTATGGTTACGTTGAGGATGAAGAATAACATACTACGGATTTGAGTCGCATACAGCGGCTCTTTTCTTTTGCTATTTTTTTGCCCGCGAAAAAAACATACCCTTTTATGAAGAGAGAAGAATAAAAGCGCCATTTTAGCTTTTACTTTCTCTTTTTTATTTTCAGAAAAAACGAGAGGAGGTTTTCCTATGGCTGGGACAAAGTTGGAACGAGACTTCCAGGCAAATCTTATAAAGGAATTGAAAGAGCTGTTTGTTGGTTGTATCGTGACCAAAATGGATGCCAGCCACATTCAGGGAATACCAGACCTCTTGATTCTGTATAAAGATAAATGGGCCACCTTGGAATGTAAGAAATCTGCGAGGGCTAAAAAACAGCCAAACCAAGAGTATTACGTCGGACTGATGAACAAGATGTCTTTTTCAAGATTCATCTGTCCCGAGAACAAGGAGGAAGTATTGCATGAACTTCAACAAGCATTCAAACCTTGAAGGGCAGCACGCCTTTCTCGGCGCAAGCAAGTACCACTGGATCAATTACAGTGAAGATAAAGTTGCGGAATCCTACAGCAGATTTTTAGCGACACAGAAAGGAACTCAGCTTCACGAATTTGCGGCTCAATGCATCCGGCTTGGACAAAAGTTACCAAAATCGAAGAAAACACTAAACGCATATGTCAATGATGCTATAGGTTTCAAAATGACACCAGAACAAATTCTGTTTTACTCAGACAACTGTTTTGGTACCGCAGATGCGATTGCTTTCCGTGGCGATCTGCTGAGAATACATGATTTAAAAACGGGGGCTATTCCGGCCCACATGGAGCAGCTAGAAGTATACGCTGCTCTTTTTTGTTTGGAATACAAAGTCAAACCGGCAGATATTCGTATGGAGCTCCGTCTGTATCAGTCGGATGATATTTTGGTCGGCAATCCGACAGTCGAGGATATTGCGCCGATTATGGATAAAATCATCACGTTTGACAGAATCATTAACAAGATTAAAGAACAGGAGGAGTAAGCATGAATCCCATCGCGGAAGAAATTTTAATGCATTATGGAATGCCAAGACGTTCTGGCCGCTATCCTTGGGGTTCCGGCGACAATCCTTACCAGCATAGCGGCGATTTTCTCAGCCGTATTGATGAGCTGAAAAGTCAGGGGCTTCGTGAGACAGAAATTGCGGAGCATCTCGGGTTGACAACTACTCAGTTGCGTACTCAGATGAGCCTTGCAAAAGATGAACGGCGCTCTCTTCAGGTCGCAACGGCCAAAGGATTGAGGGAGAAAGGTTACAGTCTCAACGAAATTGCCGAAAAGATGGGATTTGCGAACGATTCTTCGGTACGCTCTCTTCTCAATGAAAATTCCGAAGCCCGCATGAACCAAGCTAAAACGACTGCCGATTTTCTGAAAAAGATGATTGATGAAAAGGGAATGATAGATGTCGGCACAGGAGTTGAGCGGGAACTTGGGATTTCCAGGGAGAAGCTGAACCAGGCACTTTATATTTTGGAGATGGAGGGTTATCCGGTTTATGGCGGTGGTGTCCCTCAAGTAACAAATCCCGGTAAGCAGACAAACATCAAGGTCATATGCCCTCCTGGGACAGAGCATAGAGAAATTTATGATTTCGATAATGTTCATTCAGTAAAGGACTATGACCAGATTCTTAGCGAAGATGGACAGAAAATAAGACCCGCGTTTCAGTATCCGGAAAGCATGGATTCCAGCCGCCTGAAAATTAACTATTCAGAAGACGGCGGTATTCAGAAAGATGGAGTAATTGAAATTCGGAGAGGCGTAGACGATTTGTCGCTTGGCGATTCACACTATGCACAGGTTCGGATTATGGTTGACGGAACTCACTATCTGAAAGGGATGGCAGTATATTCTGATGACCTCCCGGATGGCGTGGATGTGTTATTCAATACAAACAAGAAAGCCGGAACACCGATGACCGATGTCCTTAAGAAAATTAAGGATGACCCCGACAACCCGTTTGGCTCTTTGATTAAGGAACATGGCGGGCAGAGCTATTATATTGACAAAGATGGGAACGAGAAGCTTTCCCTTATCAACAAGCGTGCCGAAGAAGGGGATTGGGGAGAATGGAGCGACCATCTTCCGTCCCAGTTCTTGTCGAAGCAAAGCATGACTCTAATCAATAAGCAGCTTGGGCTTGCCACTGCGGATAAAGTTGCAGAGTATGATGAAATTTGTGCGCTTACCAACCCTACTGTAAAGAAGACATTGTTAAAATCATTTGCTGATGATTGCGATTCAGCAGCAGTGCATCTTCAGGCAGCAGCATTGCCAAGACAGAAATATCAGGTCATATTACCTTTGACCACAATCAAAGATACGGAAGTCTATGCTCCAAATTACAAGAATGGAGAACAGGTTGCTCTGATTCGGTATCCGCATGGGGGAACTTTTGAAATTCCGGTTCTTACAGTGAACAATAAGCAGCCGGAAGGTAAGAAGGTGCTCGGAAATACACCAAAAGACGCAATCGGCATTAACAGCAAAGTTGCGGAACGTTTGTCGGGTGCGGATTTCGATGGTGACACGGTTATGGTAATTCCGACAGGCGGAAAAATTAAGATTACTTCTACCCATCCGCTCAAAGGATTGGAAGGATTCGATCCTAAAGAGAAGTATGGTCCCGACAGCACCACGCAACCCTATAAGCGGATGAAAAATACTCAGACTGAGATGGGGAAAGTGTCGAATCTGATTACGGATATGACATTAAAGGGTGCTACCGAAGACGAACTTGCTCGTGCAGTCCGGCATAGCATGGTTGTTATTGATGCTGAGAAGCACAATCTCGACTATAAGAGAAGCGAGCAGGATAATGGAATCGCATCCCTGAAAAAGAAGTACCAGGGGAGAGTCGAAGATGGAAAGTATAAAGAAGGCGCCGCTACTTTGATTTCGCGCGCCAAATCTGAAGTATCCGTGCCTAAGCGTAAAGGAAGCCCCACTATCAATGAGGATGGCTCCCTGAGCTATAAGACGGCAGATGATCTTACCTATGTCGACAAGAAAACCGGGAAGACAAAGACCCGCACACAGGCCAGCACACAAATGGCTGAGACTAAGGATGCCCGTACCCTTTCATCGGGCACCCCTCAGGAAGAGGCTTATGCATCCTATGCCAATAAGATGAAGTCTCTGGCTAACCAGGCCCGTAAGGAGATGGTGAGCACTGGCAAGATCCCCTACTCTGCTTCCGCCAAGGCGGCCTACCAGAATGAAGTAGATTCCCTTAATGCAAAGCTCAACGTAGCCCTTAAGAATGCCCCTCGCGAAAGGCAGGCCCAGGTGATTGCAAATGCAACTGTAGCCGCAAAGAAACAGGCAAACCCTGACATGACTAATGCCGAGATTAAGAAAGCGAATCAACAGGCTCTTACAGCAGCAAGGGCGCAAGTTGGCGCAGAGCGTAAGCCAGTTGTCATAACAGATAGAGAATGGGAAGCTATACAAGCTGGTGCCATAAGCGAAAGCAAGCTGACACAGATTCTCAATAACGCTGACATTGACAGCCTCAGACAGCGAGCAACGCCCCGTGCCACAACAACATTGAGCCCCGCTAAGCAGAGTAAGATTGCTTCTATGAGTGCATCTGGGTACAGTACATCAGAGATTGCTGAAGCACTTGGCATTTCTACATCAACTGTGTCTAAATACTTGTAATGAAAGGAGTGAATTGTTCATGCAACAGCAGTGTATGTTGACAACGATTGACAATCCGTTTGATCCATTTGAACAGTTTCATTCCTGGTTTCTGTTCGATGTGGAAAAAGGTTACAATACTTGTGCTTATCTTGGAAGAATTGCGAGAACTTCTGAACAGATGTCGGATGAAGAGAATGACATGGAAGTGGAACGTGCAATCGATGAAATCATTAAATACGATTTCATGAACATCTACAAAAAGGTGAAGAAACAAGACAATAGCAAGAAAAGTAATCCGGATTCAAATAATAAAGCAAGCTGACAATAATTCGTATACTGTCAGAGCCTCCGCTGACAGGGCTACCATAAGGTATAGGGGGGTGTCGCCAAAATAGCACCCCCTCCCTTATCGCGGCGGTCTTTGAAAATTCTCCGGGGGTAGATTTTGTGGAAAGCTTTTATATTTTCATGATACTAAAAAGAGCTCGCAGGGTTCGTATGACACCACAGGAATCGCTTTCCTGTTTTCTCCTTTCAGATTCAGGTGTGCAACAGCTTTGTGGGCTCTTTTTAGTACCATGAAACAGGTCTATAAGTGCATTGATTCCCTACAGGAGTGAGAAAAAACTAGAAGACATTTGAATGAGAGGAGGTAATAACTGTGGGAAAAACCAAAGTCGTTAGTTCGTCTGGGCCTACCCGCAGGATGCGTCCGGCTCTGACACCTGAGGCAAGGGAGAACCAGATGATTTCTTTGGCAATGGATGTTGCAGAGGAACGGTTAAGGAATGGGAAGGCATCGTCTCAGGAGATAGTTCACTTTTTAAAGCTTGGCTCATCCAGAGAGAAGTATGAGCAGGAAAAGATTGCTTTGGAGAACGAGCTTGTAAAGGCTAAAACGGAAGCAGTTGCTTCTGCCAAGGACATAAAGGAGATGTATGATCAGGCGATGGCCTCTTTTCGTAGATATAGTGGGCAGGAGGATGATGAAGATGAGTATTAGAACATATTCCGAGCTTTCCCTGCTGAAGACATTTGAGGAGAGGTTTCGATACCTGCAGCTTAATGGTTCTGTGGGCAAGGAAACTTTTGGTTTTGACAGGTTTATTAACCAGGAGTTTTATAGATCCCAGGAATGGAAGTCTATCCGTGATTTCGTGATTTTGCGGGACAGCGGATGCGATTTGGGAGTTGATGGATATGACATATGCGGGAAGATATTTATTCATCATATGAATCCGATTCTGCCAAAGGACATTGAGACGAATAGTGATTTTCTGCTTAATCCGGAGTACCTGATTACGACTACTCTGAACACACACAATGCCATCCATTATGGAGATGAGGAACTGTTGGTCAGGCTTCCGCCTGAACGGAGGAAGAATGATACCTGTCCATGGAAGCATTGAGGAAAGGAAAACTTTATGGAAAGCATACTTACATCAATCAAGAAGATGCTCGGAATCACTGAAGAGTACGAGCACTTCGATGCGGATTTGATCATGCATATAAATTCGGTGTTTATGATTCTGAACCAACTCGGAGTTGGACCGGCGAATGGATTCACAATTACAGGTGAGGACGAGACATGGAACGACTTCATTCCGGCGAACCAACAGTTGGAACTTGTGAAATCGTATATGCATCTAAAAGTCAAACTGCTCTTTGACCCGCCATTGGGTTCGGCGGTCATTGAAGTTATGAACCGGCAGATAAATGAATTCGAGTGGCGGCTTAATGTGGCGGTTGATCCGGAAGATTCTAAAGGAGAGGAGGAAGATTCAAAATGAACTTACAGCATAGCGCTAAGGGTTCAACCTGGAAAGACCATAAATACATCAAACGGTTGAACGGGACCTATTATTACCCCAAGGGCTATAAGGGCGGCCGACAGTTGCTTGACAACTCTGGCGGGGGCGAGCTTGAAGACTGGGAAAAGACGATGTATGAAGATATCGAAGCAACCCTGAAAAAGAATCCTGGGCTGTTTGACCCGTCCCAGATAACAGATGATAACTGGCAGGATTTTGGGGTGACGCTTGCTGAATTTGCAGGAGTTGATACTGACAAATTATCCAAAGAGGAAATCGAGCGTATGCGCCAGAAAGTAGCAGACCATTATGCCAAGAAGGAGCCGGAAAGCAAGCTGGATAAGGAGGATGTTGAGGCATTGGCTAATGAAGTTATCCGTGGAAACTTTGGTAACGGCACAGTCCGGAAAGATTTGCTCGGCGAAGATTATTCCGAAGTCCAGAAAAAAGTAAACGAGATCCTTAAAAAGAACAAATCTCTTACATCGGCAAAGACAGGAACCAAGGCGGCAGATGTGAAGCATTCGGAACTGTACCATCATGGTGTTTTGGGACAGCGCTGGGGAGTGCGGCGCTATCAGAACAGCGATGGGACATTAACGGCTGCCGGCAGAAGGCGACTCCAGGGGAGCGGGATATCTTCTGATGAGAATGGTCGGGTAAGCGGCGACAATAGCGGCCGTGCAAGAGGAGCCGTCCATCAAACGGTTGCAAACGACTATAAGAATGCCGGAGCTGGGCTGCAGTCCGCAAGCAATGCTGCAAAGGCCGCTTCAAGCATAAGCAGTCGCGGAGCCAACCGCAAACAGGCAAAAGCGATGGAACAGATGGATCTGTCCAAGATGACGGATAAAGAGCTTCAGGCCGCGATCAACCGTCTCAATCTGGAGCGTAATTACAAGGCCCTGTCTACAGAGCACATTAAATCGGGAAGGGACTATGTATCCAGCTTCTTATCTACGACTGGAGATGTTCTTGCGATTGGTGCTTCCGCCGCAAGTATCATGATGATGATTCATCAGCTGAAAAGCTAGAAGATACCATTGGGAGGAGAATTCAAAATGGACTATAAGATTGGATTACAGCACCATGGTATTCTCGGGCAGAGGTGGGGAAAACGGAACGGTCCGCCTTATCCGCTTGGCGGAGGCGATTATACTCAGGCGGAAAGGAGAGCTATTTATAAGAAGAGGAAGCAGCCGAACAGCATATACAACAAGAAGCATTTCGATGAAGTATTGAGCGCAGACAAAACGACACTCAGCACCTTATCGTATGATAGGGATCGGACAAAGAATACCGACATGTTTTATGCAACGCATAATGTGTTGGATAAACATCAGTACAACGCCTTATTTAACCGGAAAGTACCCCAGACTCTGTATGACGAAAATGGAAACAGTCTTGGGACAGGGATGTTTCTGAAATATCGAATCGACAATTCGCTTAAGCAGAATGTAAAGGTTGCCAGCGAAGATTCCGGGGCAGAGGTATTCAGGAATTTGTACAAAAAAGACAGAGATTTCTACAATTTCGTTACAGATGATGAGCGGATGCAGAGTTATTTCGTGAGCGACAAGTACAAGTTCAAGGGATACCGGGAAGCCAGAGATGTCTTGAAACGGATGAGGAACGATGATTATGTTCCGACTGCTGAAGAACTTCAGAAAGTATATAGGATGTTCAACTATGTCATTCCTTATGATGGACAGGGCGATGCGCGCAAAGGTCGGGATGCTTATACACAGAGGACCAAGTTTTTTAATGCGTGCAAACAGGCGGGGTATGGAGCCGTTCTTGACACGAATGACGCTATATACGGAGGATTCAAAGCCAGGTCTCCGGTAATCGTATTCGACATGGAGCAAGTCATTCCCAAAGATGTTTACCGGACAAAGACGAGCGAGCAGAGGTTTTCGCAGATGGTATTGGTTGGCAGAAAAGCACTTGGGATATAAAAGGAGGATATGGACATGGCATTGTCGAACACGGCCACACCGAAGTATTACGGCCAGTTTCGAGATGCCGTAATGAAAGGCGAAATACCTGTCTGTGAGATGATCTCGCTGGAGATGAACCGGATAGATGACCTGATTGCAAATCCTGGTATCTGGTATGATGACAAGGCTATCGACGGTTTCATCGCCTATTGCGAAGAGGAACTGACGCTCACGGACGGAGCAGATTTGAGATTGCTCGATACTTTTAAGCTTTGGGCGGAGCAGATCTTCGGTTGGTATTACTTTGTCGAACGGAGCGTATATGTACCGAATCCCGATGGGCATGGCGGCCGTTATGTCAGGAAAAATGTGAAACGCAGGCTTATCAATAAACAGTATCTGATTGTTGCCAGAGGTGCAGCCAAGTCGATGTATGCTTCCTGCATCCAGAATTACTTCCTGAATATAGACACCTCGACGACACACCAGATTACGACAGCCCCTACAATGAAACAGGCGGATGAAGTGATGTCCCCTATCCGGACAGCAATCACAAGGTCGAGAGGACCGTTCTTTAAATTCCTTACAGACGGTTCTTTACAGAATACTACAGGTTCCAAGGCGAACCGGGTAAAACTGGCGTCGACCAAAAAGGGGATTGAGAATTTTCTGACAGGTTCTCTTTTGGAAGTCCGTCCGATGAGCATCAATAAGCTTCAGGGACTGCGCCCTAAAATCTCAACGGTGGACGAATGGCTATCGGGAGACATAAGGGAGGATGTCGTCGGAGCAATAGAGCAGGGAGCATCCAAACTGGATGACTATCTGATTGTGGCTATCAGCTCTGAGGGTACAGTGAGAAACGGGAGCGGCGACACAATCAAAATGGAGTTGCTGGACATCCTGAAAGGGGATTACATCAACCCCCATGTATCCATTTGGTATTATAGGCTGGATTCCATAGATGAGGTCGGCAATCCGGCTATGTGGGTGAAAGCAAACCCGAATCTGGGAAAAACGGTCAGTTATGAGACATATCAGCTGGACGTAGAGAGGGCCGAGAAAGCGCCTGCAGTACGGAACGATATCCTTGCCAAGCGTTTTGGAATCCCGATGGAGGGGTATACTTATTACTTCACTTACGAGGAGACGCTTGCTCATAAGAAGCGTGATTACTGGAGGATGCCATGTTCTCTCGGAGGGGATTTGTCCCAGGGAGACGACTTCTGTTCGTTTACATTTCTGTTCCCATTATCAAATGGAACTTTCGGGGTCAAGACCCGTAACTATATTTCTTCGTTGACTCTATCGAAACTCCCAGCGGCAATGCGGCATAAATACGATCAGTTTATGGCTGAGGGAAGCCTGATTGTCCTTGAAGGCACTGTGCTGGATATGATGCAGGTCTATGAGGACTTGGATAACCATATCGCTGAGTGCGATTACGATGTGCGTTGTTTCGGCTACGATCCGTATAATGCGAAGGATTTCGTGGCGAGATGGGAATCCGAAAACGGACCGTTCGGTATAGAGAAAGTCATCCAGGGCGCTAAGACAGAATCGGTTCCTTTGGGCGAGTTGAAGAAACTTTCCGAAGAACGGATGCTGTTGTTTGACGAAGAACTGATGACATTTGCGATGGGGAACTGCATCGTCATGGAGGACACGAACGGAAACAGGAAGCTCCTTAAGAAACGGTACGATGCTAAGATTGATGCCGTAGCAGCTATGATGGATGCGTTTGTTGCATACAAACTGAACAGGGAAGCGTTTGATTAGGAATTGCGCAAGCAGTTCTTTTTTTTATTTATGGAGGAAAATTCAAAATGGAGATTTCACTTGGTTCCAGGATGAAACATGCCTGGAATGCTTTCTTTAATAAAGACCCTACAAGAAGTTATCGGGATATTGGCATAGGGTATTCATTCCGGCCGGATAGGATGCGCTTTTCAAGGGGCAATGAACGTTCTATTGTGACATCCGTTTACAACCGGATTGCGCTTGATGTGGCTGCTGTGGACATGTTCCATGTACGGCTGGATGAAAACAACAGATTCCTTTCCACGATTGATTCCGGGCTTAACAACTGTCTCACAGTTGAGGCCAATACAGATCAGACTGGCAGGGCGTTTTTACAGGACGTGGTCATGTCAATGATGGACGAGGGGTGCGTTGCCATTGTCCCGACAGATACGGATGACGATCCGGGAGATGGGATTCCCGGCTCTTTTGACATCGACGCTATGCGGACCGGGCAGATTCTGGAGTGGTATCCGCAGCATGTGAGGGTTCGGGTCTACAACGAACGGACTGGCCAGAAAGAAGACATTCTTATGGCAAAACAGTCTGTGGCTATTATTGAGAATCCGCTTTATGCGGTCATCAACGAACCAAACTCCACCATGCAGCGTCTGATCAGGAAGCTGAATCTGTTGGATGTCATTGACGAACAGAACAGCTCCGGGAAATTGGACCTGATCATCCAGCTTCCCTACATTATCAAGACCGAGGCGAGGCGTCGGCAGGCTGAGAGCCGGCGCAAAGATATTGAGGATCAATTACGGGGGTCGAAATATGGGATTGCCTATACCGATGGTACAGAGCATATCACGCAGTTGAACCGTCCCGTCGAGAACAATCTGATGTCCCAGATTGAATACCTGACGAGTATGCTGTATAGCCAGTTAGGAATCACTCAGGGGATTTTGGATGGTACTGCTGACGAGAAGACGATGCTCAACTACTATAACCGGACGATTGAGCCTATCTTAGCAGCGATTGCTGATGAAATGAAACGGAAGTTTCTCACCAAGACCGCTCGGTCTCAGAGACAGTCAATCAAATTCTTCAGAGATCCGTTCAAGCTTGTTCCCGTATCGGAGATTTCAGAGATCGCGGACAAGTTCACAAGGAACGAGATTATGACGTCAAACGAAGTCCGGCAGGTTATCGGTATGAAGCCGTCGGATGACCCGAAAGCTGATGAACTGCGGAATAAGAACCTCAGCGAATCGGCTGCAGAAAAGGAGGCTCCTGGGAACGTCACACCTGAAGAAACTGTTAATGAAAACAACCAGACATAGAAGGAGGAAAATTCAAAATGAAGAAATTCGACTTTAGTGGCTGGGCTACCCGGAACAACCTGAAATGCTCTGACGGACGGACAATCATGAAGGATGCATTCAAGGATAACGATGGGCAGACGGTTCCGCTTGTATGGAACCACCAGCACAATGAACCGTTCAATGTTCTCGGACACGCATTGTTGGAAAACCGTGTGGATGGCGTATATGCGTACTGTACGTTCAACGACACTGAGCAGGGGAGGAACGCCAAGCTCCTGGTGGAGCATGGAGATGTTTCAGCGTTATCGATCTTTGCGAATCAGTTGCGGGAGCGTGCGTCAAACGTGCTTCATGGCGCCATCCGGGAGGTCAGCCTTGTGCTGGCCGGTGCGAATCCCGGGGCGTTCATTGATACGGTAGCGCTTTCCCACGGCGATGATGCGGATGGAGAAGCAATCATTTACACCGGGGAACCGATCAGCCTTTATCATTCCGATGATAAGAAGGACGATGAAAAGGACAATCCGGATGAAAAGGATAAAGATAAGGCACCGGAAAAGAAAGATGACGAGGACGGAGAGACCATCTCCGATGTCGTTGATACTTTCAATGAAAAGCAGAAAAATGTTTTCTATGCTGTAATCGGGGAGATTATGGCTCAAAAGGGCAGCCCTGATGATAAGAAAAAAGAGGAGAAAGAAAAAGGAGGTAATGAGACCATGAAACATAACGTGTTTGACGGAGGGCATACCAATACAGACGTGCTGAGCCACGCAGACCAGGAGGCCATCATCAGCTTGGCGAAGAGCAACCAGGTGGGGAGCTTCCAGACGGCGCTTGAGATTTATGCCGCCGACAACAATCTTACGCTCCAGCACGATGCAACGAGCGGCGGATTCGTGCAGACCGGTGACGGGAATGTCACCTTGCTGTTCCCGGAGTATAAGGATGTGAGACCCGGTGCTCCGGAGCTGATCACCAATGACCAGGGATGGATCTCCATCGTCATGAGAAAGGTGCATAAGAGCCCTATTTCCAGGATCAGAACAGGCCAGGTGGACATCAGGAAGATTGATTCGCTGCGGGCCAGGGGATATGAGAAGGGCAAGCAGAAGAAGCAGGCCGGAAACTTCAAGCTGGTGAGAAGGACCACCGATCCCCAGACGGTATACGTGAAGAATGCCCTGCATAGGGACGACATCGTCGATATCACTGATTTCGATTATGTGCAGTACCTGTACGGAATCGACAAGATGATGCTGAATGAGGAACTGGCGACAGCAATCATGCTGGGCGATGGCCGTGAAGACGGGGACGAGGGAAAGATTTCTCCCGATCACATCAGGCCGATCTGGTTGGATGACGATCTCTACACCCTTCATGTGGATCTGGACGTCGAAGGGGCAAAGAAGGAACTCCAGGGCACGAATACCGGCGTGAGCTTCGGTATCAACTACATCATGGCTGAAGCGCTCATCAATACGGTTCTGTACGCAAGGGAGAACTACAAAGGGACTGGTACGCCTGATCTGTTCATCACGCCCCATATGCTGAACGTGATGCTTCTGGCCAGGGACATGAATGGCAGACGGATCTATTCGTCCAAAGCAGAACTGGCTTCGGCGCTGAATGTCGGCGAGATTGTTACGGCAGAGCAGTTCGAGGGCAAGACCCGTACCACATTCGACAACAAGACTAAGAAGCTGTTGTGCATCATTGCAAATCTGGCGGACTATTCTTTGGGGGCGACCAAGGGCGGCGAAGTGACCCACTTCACTCAGTTCGATATCGACTTCAACCAGGAGAAGTCCCTTCTGGAGACTAGATGCTCTGGTGCTCTGACAAGGGTGTACTCTGCTATCGCTATCGAGGAGCCGGTAGAGGAGCAGGGATAAAGATCGGAGGAGAAATTCAAAATGGCAAAGTTTTATGGAAAAATCGGTTACACTGAGACGGTGGAAACGAAGCCAGGTGTATGGAGACCGAAGATAACTGAAAAACCGTATTTCGGGGATTTGATTCGGAATTCGCGCCAGTACGAATCTGCTGGGCAGGTGAATGACAATTTAAATATCGCCAACGAAATCAGCATTGTAGCCGATCCATATGCCAGGCAGAATTTCCACTCTATGCGATACGTTGAATTTATGGGGGCGAAATGGAAGATCACAAGAGTGGAAGTCCAGTACCCCAGGCTGATACTGACGATAGGGGGTGTGTATAACGATGGCAAAACCGAGGGAAACGCTACAGACTCTGCTTGAAGGTCTTCTTGGTAGTTGCAACGTATATTACCAGCCCCCCGAATCAGTCAAACTCGGCTATCCGTGCATTGTTTATGAACGTAGTGGTATCCGTACCGATTCGGCGAACAACAAGACATATCGGAAATACAATCGGTATACGGTAACATACATTGACGAAGACCCGGATTCGGAGATTCCCAATAAGCTGCTGGAATTGGAATATTGTGGGTTTGATACCCACTTCACGGCAGATAATCTCAATCACGATGTCTTCACACTATATTTTTAAGGAGGTAGAAATTCATGAGGAAAATTAAGTGGGACGAAGTCGGTAAGCGTCTCTATGAAACCGGCGTCGATCATGGTGTTCTTTATCCCGCCGTAAAGGCATCTTATCCGAAAGGCGTAGCCTGGGACGGTCTGATTAACGTAAACGAGAGCCCTTCCGGGGCAGAGTCGACACCGCAGTATGCGGATAACATTGAATATCTGAATCTGATTTCCGCAGAGAAGTTTGCGGCGACCATCGAGGCATACTTCTCTCCTGAGGAATTTGATGAATGCGATGGTTCAGCGGAAGTGGCTCCCGGAGTAAATATCGGTCAGCAGACAAGAAAGATGTTTGGATTATCTTATCGGACTTTGATCGGCAACGATGTAGATGATACCGACCACGGTTATAAGATCCATCTGGTGTACAACGGGAAAGCGGCACCGTCGGAGAGAGCCCGCAATACCGTGAATGAGAGCCCGGAGGCTCTTCAGCTCAGCTGGTCGGTATCTACCACAGCGGTGGTGATTAACACGATCAATCCGAAGACTGGAAAGGTCTACAAACCGACGGCGCATTTACAGATTGATTCCACAAGGGTCGATCCGGAGAAGTTGGCGGCATTCGAGGAAATCCTTTATGGAAAGGACAGCGAATTTGCTGCAACTACCGATACTGATTTCAGCTCTGGAAAGAAATATTACGAGCTGGTGGACGGCGAGTATGCCGAAACTTCCGATACGACTTTTGACAGTGCCAAAACCTACTATGAGATGACAGCGGAACCTGTCGAGGCGCGGCTGCCTTTGCCGGACGAGGTGATTCGGTTCTTCAATGAGGCAGGTTAAGACCGTAACAACAAACTGAATAATGGAACATGCATAACGGGGCTGCTTTCAGACAGATGAAGTGCGGCTCCGTTTTCTTTGCACAAAAATGAAAGGAGAAAGAAACTATGTTAAAGAAAACACAGACCTATACTGACTTCGATGGAAATGAGAGAACTGAGGATTTTTACTTCAACTTGACGGAGGCTGAACTGACGGAACTTGAGTATTCCATGAACGGCGGGCTGTCGCAGTTACTGGAGAAGATCATCAAAGAGGATGATCAGAAACAGATTATCGAATATTTCAAGAAGATCGTAATCATGGCTTACGGTGTAAAGAGCTTGGACGGCAGGCAGTTCGTTAAGAACGATAAGGTTCGTGAAGAATTTTCCTCTACCAATGCTTACTCCGACATCTTCATGGAGTTGGCTCATGACGCAAACAAGGCTGCGGAGTTCGTCAACGGTATTATGCCCAAAACAAAAGCTAAGGCGGGGCAGAACATCACCGCGCTTCCCGGCCAGGCGCCCATCGCAGGGGTCACTCCGCCTACCGCTTAAGTCTATGAAGGAGGGAGATTGGAGAAATGCTTAGAATCACGATACCCGGTCAGGAATTATGGGATGAGGGGAAAGAGGAATTCGTCAGTACCAAAGGAACAACTCTGCAGCTTGAGCATTCTCTGGTCTCCCTTTCAAAATGGGAATCCAAATGGCATAAGCCGTTTCTTGGCAAAGGGGATAAAACGGTGGAGGAAACGGTGGACTATATACGCTGCATGACATTGACGCAGAATGTTGACCCATCGGTCTATGGTTTTGTTACCAATGAAATAATTGGTCAGGTTTCTGATTACATTGACGATTCGATGACGGCAACCTGGTTCTCGAAAGAAGAGAAAGGAAACACCAGTCAGGAAGTGGTTACGGCGGAGTTGATTTATTACTGGATGATTGCTCTTAATATTCCGTTCGAGTGTCAGAAATGGCATCTGAACAGGCTCCTGACACTGATAAGGGTTTGCAACGTGAAGAACGCGCCTCCGGAGAAACTTTCCCAGAAAGAGATTACTAAGAGGACCGCGGCAATAAATGCTGCCAGAAGAAAAGCACATAAATCAAAAGGGAGGAAATAGGTTATGAAATTGGTGGAATCTATTTTAAATCGGAATTCCTGCTATACGGCAGGAAAGAAAATCAAAGTAACCGGCCTGATGCTTCACTCCGTAGGCTGTCCACAGCCAAAAGCATCTGCTTTCATCAACAGTTGGAACAATCCGTCTCACAACAATTCCTGTGTTCACGGGTTCATCGATGGAAATGACGGGACCGTATACCAGACACTGCCCTGGGACCATCGTGGATGGCATTGCGGAAGCGGATCTAAAGGCAGTGGTAATAACAGCCATATCGGCGTGGAGATGTGCGAACCGGCTTGCATCAAGTATACAGGCGGGGCGAACTTCACCTGTTCTGATCCGGACACTGCAAAAGCCGTGGCAAGGCGTACATATGAAGCGGCGGTAGAACTGTTCGCTATGCTGTGTAAAAAGTTCAGTCTTGACCCGCTGGCGGATGGCGTGGTGATTTCCCACAAGGAAGGCCATGACAGGGGAATCGCTTCAAATCACGGAGATCCGGAACATCTGTGGTCGCAGCTCGGAACCGGATATACAATGGACGGTTTTCGTAAAGCGGTAAAAGACGCGATGGGCACTGAAGTTTCGGAAACCGTAGAGGGAGAAACCAAGATTATGGGAGCTGCATTGGCGACGGCCGAGCAGATGGTTTCCTATATCAAGGGAAAGAACCCGGATGTACCGCAATCTGTGGTTGACATGATTCTGTTCTATTTATCCGAAGGACAAGCGGAGGGCGTCCGTGGGGATGTTGCGTTTGCCCAGTCGTGTCTGGAAACGGGCAATTTCGGATTTTCCGGATCGGCGGTGATTCTTGACCAGAACAATTTCTGTGGTATGGGAGTGACTGCCAACGGTATGAAAGGAAATTCTTTTGACACGGCGCAGCTGGGAATTCGGGCGCAGATTCAGCATCTGAAAGCTTATGCTTCGACGGAACCATTGAACGGCGAATGCATTGATCCCAGATTCCAGTATGTTAAGCGTGGATGCGCAGAGTACGTGGAATGGCTTGGGCAACAGGAGAACCCACAAGGAGCCGGATGGGCAGCAGGAGCCGGATATGGAGGTAAAATTCTGACTATCCTGAACGCCATCCTTTCTGTAACAGAAGAATCATCATCTGCCGAACAGCCTGAACCTGAAGCGTGGTATCGGGTGCGAAAGACCTGGGATGACCCATCTTCCCAGAAAGGGGCATTCAAGGTAATGGAATATGCAAGGGACTGTGCGGATGAGAATCCTGGTTATAGCGTGTTCGATGAGAACGGACGGACTTTATATTCATCGGCAGGTTCTTTTGAACCGTTTTTAGTAAGGGTAAGTACTTCCTATCTGAACATCAGAAAGGGGCCGGGAACTAATCATCCCAAGAGTGGGAAGTATACGGGAATCGGAGGCTTTACAATCGTGGAAGTACAGCCCGGCGAGGGCTCGGATTCTGGATGGGGGCTTTTGAAGTCCTATGCGGATGACAGGGATGGATGGATTTCTTTGGATATTACAGAAAGGGTGTAAATTATGAGCGGCATAACGTTCCGGCATAAAGGCGACTTCTCCAAAACGGAGAAGTTTTTTAATTCTCTTTTGAAGCTGGATTATCTCAACGTGCTGGAGCGTTATGGGCAGGCGGGGGTTGCGGCTCTCGCCGCCGCAACGCCAAAGGACAGCGGTTTGACAGCCGCTTCCTGGGATTATGAGATAACTCATAACGGGAAAGAAACAACTATTGCGTTCACCAATTCCAATGTGAGCAACGGGGTGAATATCGCAATTATTTTACAGTATGGGCATGGAACAAAAGGCGGCGGATACGTGGCGGGAAGAGATTACATCAATCCGGCCATACAGCCAATTTTCGATAAGATGGCAAATGAAGCTTGGAGGGAGGTAACGAATCTATGAGTAAGTCTGTAGAAAAACGCATTGTCGAGATGCGGTTTGACAATCAGCAGTTCGAGAAGGGCGTACAGACTACTATGGGTACGCTTGACAAGCTTAAACATTCCCTGAAGCTCGATGGAGCGACAAAAGGTCTTGAAGATATCGATAAAGCGGCAAAAGGGATTAACATATCAGGGCTGAGTAGTGCGGTAGAAACTGTTAAGAGCAGGTTTTCGGCACTTGAAGTGGTGGCAATCACAGCATTGGCGAACATCACGAATTCGGTGGTCAATGCCGGAAAGAAACTCGTTGATTCGTTTACGATGGAGCCGATTCAGCAGGGGTTTGCAGAGTACGAACTCAAAATGGGGTCTGTACAGACCATTATGGCGAGCACGGGAGCAGATATCAAGACAGTCAATGGATACCTTGAAGAATTAAATACATATTCGGATAAAACCATTTATTCGTTTGCTGATATGACTTCAAGCATTGGCAAATTTACAAATGCAGGCGTTTCTCTGGATGATGCAGTAAAGGCGATTAAGGGTATCAGCAATGAGGCGGCGGTTTCAGGAGCAAACGCAAACGAAGCATCCAGGGCTATGTATAACTTCGCTCAGGCATTGTCTTCAGGAGCAGTAAAACTGATAGACTGGAAGTCCATTGAAAACGCCAATATGGCCACTGTGGAGTTCAAACAGTCATTGTTGGATACGGCTCTCGCAATGGGAACTGTCGTCAAAGTCGGCGATAAATATCAGTCGACAACAACAGATGCACAGGGAAAGATATCTGACTTGTTCACAGCAACGAGTATGTTTAACGATTCTCTTTCCTCGCAATGGATGACTACAGATGTTCTTGTGCAGACGTTGGGTAATTATGCAACTGATGTGCGGGAAATGACCGCCGCGGAGAAGAAGGCGTATGAGGAAAAACTCCGAGGCATCGGATACACCGAAGAGCAGATCAAGGCTATCGAAGAACTTGGGCAGAAAGCGTTTGACTCGGCGCAGGATGTAAAAACATTCAGCCAGTTGATGGATACGCTGAAAGAAGCAGCAGGTTCCGGATGGGCACAGACATTTGAGATTTTATTTGGCGATCTGGAAGAGGCAAAAGTTTTATGGACCGCTGTAAGTCAAGTTGTAGGCGGGTTTATTGACCAATCGTCAAAAGCCAGAAATGACATGCTCCAGGGTTGGAAAGATTTGGGCGGGAGACAAGCCCTCATTGAGTCCGTTCAAAATGCATTCAGTGGCCTAATGAGCGTGGCTAAGCCGGTTGGAGAGGCGTTTCGTGAAATTTTCCCGGCAACTACATCGGAACAGCTTATGAACCTGACTAAAGGTTTAAAAGAGTTTACATCGCATTTGAAACTGAGCGATAAAGATTCCCAAAACCTAAAGAATACTTTCAAGGGTCTGTTCGCAGTTTTGGATCTTGTGAAACAGGGAATTGGTGCGCTCGTTAAAGCAGTGTTCCCGATGACAAAAGGGCTTGGGAGTCTCGGCTCTGGGGTTTTGAGCGTAACCGGGAAAATCGGGGAATGGCTTGTATCTCTGGACCAGGCAGCAAAGAAGAGCGGTGTTTTTAACCAGGCAATACAGAAATTCCACGATAAAGTCAGCCCAATCTTCAAATCGGTAAAAGGGCATATCGACGGCGCTGTTGTGGCAATCAAAAAATTTGCAGAAACGCATTTCAATGTCCCGGACACATCTGGACTTATGAGCGTGGCAGATAAGCTGAAAGCAAGAATCGAGCCGTTCAAAAAAATAGGTGAAGTCGCAAAGGAAGCAATGGGAAAATTGGTTGACGCATTCAAGGCATCTGCTCCTGTTCTGGCGAATCTGGGTGGAATCATTGTCGATGCTCTCGGAAAAGTAATTGACGGAATCATGAAAGCATTGCGCGGCGAAGGATTTGATTCGCTGATCGACTTGTTGAACGGGGGTATTGTCACCGGTATTGGTGTAGGCATCATGAAGTTCATCAAGAACCTTACCGGATTGGAAAGCACTGCAGACGATGCTATTGGCGGGTTTGCTGGAATTATAGAGGGATTCAAGGGCGCTATCAACGGAGCAAAAGAAACCCTTGCAGATTTCCAGGCAAGTCTGAAAGCGGATATACTGATGAAGATTGCCGGTTCCATTGCGGTTCTTGCCGGTTCACTTTTGGTGCTGTCGCTGATTGATTCGGATAAACTGGGAGGGGCATTAGCTTCTATCAGCATCCTCTTTGCCGAACTGGCCGCATCTATGGCACTGTTTGATAAAACATTGAGCGGGCAGAAAGGTCTGAATAAGTTTGGGATGGCGATGATCGAAATGTCGGCTGCTATTCTTGTACTTGCGTCAGCTCTTAAGAAGATTGCGAGTATCGATTCGGATAAATTGGCCGGCGCTCTTGTCGGTATAACGGTCCTGATTGGAGAGATGGTGGCGGCTTCCCTGGCACTTTCAAAATGGGGCGGGAAGATAAAGACAAGTGCAGTTTCAATGATTCTGTTCGCCGAAGCCATCAATATCCTGGCAAATGCTGTCGGGAAACTAGGGGCACTTGATACGGATAAGCTGACAAAAGGGCTTATTGGCGTCGGCGTACTCATGGCGGAGCTTGCCGCATTCATGGTTGCTTCAAAGTTTGGAAATTTCAAAGCGACACAGGGACTAGCAATCATCGAATTGTCAGCGGCACTTCTGATTTTGGAGAAGTCGGTTTCCGGTTTCGGGTCGATGGACATTGAAACGATAAAGAAAGGGCTGACTGGTGTCGGTGTCATCCTTGCAGAAGTGGCAGGGTTCTCTGTAATCGCTGGAAAAGCGAAACATATTCTTTCCAGTGCAACGGCTTTGACTGTTATCGGAGCAGCCATGTTGATATTTGGGAAAGCGATTAAAGACATCGGATCGCTGTCTATTGAAACGATAGGAAAAGGATTGATTGGAATTGGCGGTGCATTGGCTGCCGTAGCAGTAGCTATAAACCTTATGCCAAAGAATATGGTTGGCATTGGGCTCGGATTGGTCGAAGTAGCAGCAGCACTTAAAATCATCGGCAGTGTTATTCAGGATGTCGGCGGAATGAAATGGGAAGAGATTGGAAAAAGCATGGTTGTTCTCGCCGGTTCCATGACAATTCTGGCAGTAGCGCTCAATGCCATGAAAGGAACTCTCGGGGGAGCATCAGCAATGTTGGTTATGTCAGCGGCGCTTGCTGTCTTTACTCCAGTATTGAAATCCCTTGGTTCGATGAGTTTGGCAGAGATTGGAAAAGGGCTTCTGGCTCTGGCTGGAGCATTTACGGTTTTAGGTATTGCCGGGGCAGTGCTCGGGCCTATGGTTCCTGCAATCCTCGGTTTATCCGGGGCGTTAGCATTGCTTGGCGTAGCAGTCGCAGCTTGCGGCGTTGGAATATTGGCATTCTCAGCGGGGCTGGCTTCCCTGGCGGTTTCCGGTGTGGCTGGAGTAACGGCATTGGTAGCCGCCTTAGAAATTTTGATTGTCGGTGTACTCGGGGTTATCGCAAATAGTGCGACAGCGATTGCCGGGGCGGTGAAAGCGATTGTTCTTGCGATAGTAGATGTCATAGTTGAATGCGCGCCGCCGATTGCGGAGGGCGTGTTCACATTGATCGAGGAGGTGCTGAAATCTTTAGCAGAACATGGGCCTAACATAGTGACCTACTTGATGGACTTCCTGATCGGGGTTATCAATGCGATTGCAGCAAGGCTTCCTGAATTGATTAAAGCGGCTGTGAACCTGATCGGCGCGTTCTTTAAAGGTGTTGTAGATGCCCTGAAAGGGATCGACACTAATGTTCTTTTGGAAGGTATCGTTGGTATCGGCTTGCTTTCGTCCATTATGCTTGCGCTTTCTGCGGTTGCGGGGCTGATACCTGGGGCGATGGCGGGTGTCCTTGGCATGGGAGTGGTAATAGCTGAGATGGCTCTGGTTCTCGCTGCCGTCGGTGCATTGGCGCAGCTTCCAGGCCTGAAGTGGCTGATTGGAGAAGGAGGGGATTTATTACAGGGCGTAGGTACGGCTATTGGGAAATTTGTCGGGGGTATTGTCGGAGGATTTTTAGGCGGCATCTCGGCACAGTTTCCACAGATTGGTCAGGACTTGACTGATTTTATGTCCAATGCCCAGGGATTCATTGAAGGAGCAAAAAAAATCGACCCGGCCATGCTGCAGGGCGTCAATGCTCTTGCGCAGACGATTCTGCTTTTGACAGCAGCAAATATTTTGGACGGGCTGACCAAATGGTTTACCGGAGGAACCAGCCTTGTGAAGTTTGGCGAGGAATTGGCGGAATTTGGGCCATATTTCAAGAAATATTCCGATGAGATTGCCGGCATCAATCCGGAGGTCATAACCGCATCATCGAATGCAGCGCTTGCTCTGGCTGAGATGGCATCGAAACTGCCTAACAGCGGAGGGCTTGCCGGCAAGATATTTGGAGAGAATAATCTGTCCGATTTTGGGGCAGAGCTGGAGAAATTCGGTCCCCACATCAAGAAATATGGGGATCAGGTAAGAGGGCTTGATGCAGGGGCGGTAAAAGCATCTGCGGAAGCGGCTCAATTACTGGCCGACATGGCGGCGACACTTCCAAATGCGGGAGGGTTGGCCGCTAAAATTATGGGCGATAATACGCTTTCTGTGTTTGGTGAAGAGCTGGAGAAATTCGGCCCTCATATCTCGAAGTATGCGAAAGATGTGAATGGAGTCAATCCAGCTGCAGTGAAAGCATCCGCTCAAGCCGCGCAGGTGTTATCAGATATGGCGGCAACTTTGCCTAATTCCGGCGGCTTAGCTGCACTGATTATGGGCGACAATACTCTTTCAGAGTTCGGCGAGGAGCTGGAGAAATTCGGTCCACACATAGCCAAGTATGCTCAGGATGTGGCGGGTGTACAGCCGACAGTGGTTACAGCATCCGCCAATGCGGCGAAAGCGCTTAGCGAACTGGCGAACAATCTGCCGAATACGGGCGGTCTCGTAAGCTGGTTTACAGGTGACAACGATATTGGGAAGTTTGGGCAGAGCCTAGAGAAGTTTGGGCAGTCATTTGCCGGTTATTATAATTCTATTTCCGGCATCAATACTTCGCTGCTTGACAGTGTGATTGCCGAGCTTCATGCGCTGGTGGATTTGGCGAATGGTATAACAAGCGTAGACACTTCAGGGTTGACCAGATTTGCAAAAGACCTGACTACTATGGGGAACAACGGTATCGATGGATTCATTCAGGCATTTACGGATGCCAATGCAAAAGTACAGAAGAGTGTTACAGATATGCTTGATACTGTTATATCCACGATGCAGTCCCAGACAGGCACTTTGACTTCGGCTGGAACTACGGCAGGGCAGAGTCTGGTAACAGGCGTTACCGATGGAATTGTTTCCAAAAAAGAGGTGATATTGCTGACTGCTTCTGCAGTATGCCAGGCGTTGGTTCAGACGATGCAGACGGGCTTACCGAGCAACACGTTCAATACGATTGGACAGAATAACATTATGCAGCCGCTTATCAACGGCATGAGTGCAAAGAGGGCATTGCTGCTGAGCACATCCAAGAATCATTGTACGGCATTGATACAGCAGTTCAGGACTGGCTTACCGAGTAACACGTTCAATACGATTGGACAGAACGTAATCCAAGGGATCATCAACGGCATGAACTCAAAGAGGGGACTGTTGTTGAGTACGGCGAGAAACCTTTGCACCTCGTTGATACAACAGTTCAGGACTTCTCTGCCGAGTAACACGTTCAATACGATTGGACAGAATGTAATCCAGGACTTAATTAACGGCATGAATGCAAAAAAATTGCCGCTTCTCACAACGGCAAGGAGTCTCTGCACAGCGCTGGTTTCCAAGTTCAAAGCTGAGTTACCGAACAGCACGTTCAACACGATTGGGCAGAATATTGTTCAGGCGCTGGCGAACGGAATTAGCAGCAAGCAGGGCACTGCAGTTGAGGCGGCGAAAGGGGTATGCACCGCTGTTAAGAATGCGTTCAGCAATAACCTTACAAGCGGCGATCTTAGACCGGTTGGCGCGAATGCTGCTCAGGGATTAGCAGATGGAATCAGAAGCAAGATTGATGAGATTGCGGACGCGGCGATTGATGCGGCAAAGAAAGCGATTGCTGCTGCAAAAAAAGAACTTGATGAGCATTCTCCATCGAAAGTATTCTTTAAGATTGGTGAGAATGTGGATCTGGGAATGGTGAACGGCATCCGTGCTTATCTTGGGCGTATCGGTGATGCCGGGACGTCTATGGGCAGGGAAGCTATCGATTCCATGAAATCGGCGATTGCGCATGTGTCCGATATCGTAAACGGAGAAATGGATGCCGAGCCGACAATAAGGCCAGTTCTGGACCTGTCAAATGTTCAAAATGGAGTCGGAAAAATCAATTCCCTGTTTTCCAAAGGATTAGATATGTCCGTCTCATACAACAAGGCGGTGGCTGCGTCAGGAAGTGGGAAAGCAGAGCCTCCTGCCAGTGTTGAAAATCCTAGCAACTATCAACAGCCTGCACCGAATACTTTCAGTTTCGTGCAGAACAACTATTCACCTAAGTCACTGTCGAGGTCTGAAATTTATCGGCAGACGAACAATCAGTTTTCTGCGTTCAGAAAGGCGGTGAATCCCACGTGATAAAATCAGTAACCATTACAAATTACCTTGGGGAGTCGGTCAAGATCACTTTAGCGGAAGATGATCCCGAGCATGGGATGATAATTTCCAGCATAACTGGTCTTGGCCCTCCAAAGGCCAATGTGAATATGACGGATTTGGCAACAATGGACGGATCTTTGTTCAATTCGGCAAGAGTGGAAAAAAGGAACATTACGATTCATATGTTCTTTACTTTTGCTCCAACCATTGAAGATGCGAGGCATAACACCTACAAATACTTTCCTATCAAGAAAAATTTGAAGTTTCTTATTGAAACCGATAACAGGATTGTCGAAACGGACGGCGTTGTCGAAACAAATGAGCCGGATATATTCAGTAAAGAGGAATCGAACCAGATATCATTGATTTGTTCAGATCCTTATCTGTACTCTGCGGGGGAGAACGGAACAAATGTAACCGTGTTTTTTGGAATTGAGCCGCTGTTTGAATTTGTATTTTCAAATGAGTCTTTGACCGAGCCGCTTTTGGAGTTTGGTTCGATTGAAAATGAGACTGAGAAGACCATTTACTACGATGGCGATTCTGAAATCGGTGTGACCATAACTATTCATGCAATCGGCGACGCCGGTAATATAACGATCTACAATACTGGAACCCGTGAAGTGATGAAGATTTACAACAGCAAAATAGCGGCTTTGACCGGATCTGGAATTATAGCTGGTGATGATATCATTATCTCAACGGTAAGAGGCAATAAATATATAAGCCTGCTCAGGGAAGGGATTTATACCAATATCCTGAACGCCCTGGATAAGAAATCTGACTGGTTCCAGCTCACCAAGGGAGATAATATATTTGCCTATACGGCAGACGAGGGGGCTGAGAATCTTCAGTTTAAAATCGAGAACAGAATCATCTATGAGGGGGTTTGAAGATGGAACTATTTATCATCGATAACGAGTTCAGAAGTTTGTACAATATCGATGTCTTTGAATCCCTTATTTGGACTGAACGGTACAATGGATATGGAAACTTCGAGTTTTATACGCCGGTCAGTGACAACATGATGGGCATTATTGCCACAATCCAGGAGAAAATGGAGGCTAAACTCGATTGCTATGTTTGGCTGAAAGAATCCGCATCCGCAATGGTTATAGAAGATATCGAGATCTCAACTGATACCGAAACAGGAAGTCATTTGATCGTTTCAGGAAGAGGTCTCGAATCTTTGCTTGAGCGGAGAATCGTGTGGGAACAGACATCCGTAAGAGGAAAGATTCAAACGGGAATCAAGAAACTTTTGGACGATGCTATTATCAACCCGAAGCTTTCTGATAGAAAGGTTCCGGGATTCAGGTTTGTAGAGTCGAAAGACCCTTACATTATAAATCTGACTCACAGAGCTCAGTATACAGGTGATAATCTCTATGATGTTGTCCTTAAAATCTGTGACACATATCAGCTCGGGTTTGATGTATCCATGACGACAGACGGCTATTTCGAGTTCTGCCTTATTCACGGGCAGGATCGATCCTATGAACAGGAGGACAATCCTTATGTTATATTTTCACCAAAATACGAGAACATCGTAAACAGCGACTATTTGGAATCTGGAAAGACTCTGAAGAATGTTGTACTGGTGGCGGGAGAGGGAGAGGGCAGTGCGAGAAAGAAAAGAATTGTCGGTGGAGGGACTGGCTTATCCAGAAAGGAACTTTACACCGATGCAAGAGACATCCAGTCGGATGAGTATTCGGATCAACTGAATGAAGACCAGGAGACCCTGAACGAATGGCGGGAATTGTTGGAAGAAAACGAACGGGGGTTAGCCGATGCGACATCTGAGTTTAATGCTACTACAACGGATTATAATAAGACGAAGTCTGACTACATATCCTTCAAATCCGATTACGAAGCCAGAATATCCGTCCTTAACCAGCGGATCTCCTACTATAATACCCAGATAACCAATTACGGGAATTCATTAACCGCCGCTCAAAAAAACCAGCTGGCTTCAAGAAACAGTTATAAGGCTCAGTCTGATAACTATGCCAATCTGATAAGCAGATGCAGCGACAAGATCAGCGATTACAACAGCAAAATCACCAATGAGCGGACAATGAGATATACTCAGCTCGTTCAGTATGAGGAAGCGATTGATAGCCAGGAAACTGAAAAAAAGCAATACGAAGACACCAAGAAAGATGTTGACTCTAGGAAAGAGGAGATTGAAAAGGGGCTGCCTAATTATGAGTCTCAACTAAAAGATTATGAGGATACGATATCCAAGTATGAAGGCGTCATAGAAAGCAACCAGAAAACTCTGGACGATGAAACGAAAGAGTACAATAGCGCTACGGCTGAGTACAACAAAACAAAATCGATATATGAGTCGAATAAAGCCACGTATGAGGATAATATTGCAATCTGTAAGCAAAAAATAGCGGAGTATCAGGCTAAGATTGTGGCTGATCAGAAAGAGATTGATGAACTGATGGACGCATTGCTTGATCAGCGTGGTGCCGAAGAGTTGGCAGAAAATGTCTATATGAAGGCGTTTACTGGAGAAATCGAGGCAAGGAAGACCTTTGTATATGGCGAGGATTTTGTCAAAGGCGATCTTGTTCAGATTGTGAACGAATATGGCATGGAATCCAAAGTCCGAGTTTCAGAAATAATGAGAGTTCAGGATGCAAATGGCTATAGCATGTATCCTACTTTCCAAGTATTAGAATAACGAAAGGAGGGAAACGGAATATGGTGACAAGTGGTTTTTACGATTCGTTAAACCATGATAGACGCTATAGCTCTATACAGTTCGGAAGTATCTTTGACGGCGTTATCCAGGATGGCGTATTCCAGCATGTCGGTTCCAGGCTGATGGTAAGTCAGAACAGCGGAATGATGATCAGTGTCGGAACAGGCCGTGCCTGGTTTAACCACACTTGGACTTATAACGACTCGATTCTTCCGCTTACGGTATCGCAGTCAGAAGTGATTCTCGACCGTGTTGATGCGGTTGTCTTGGAAGTAGACGCCCGTGAAGAAGGAAGAACCAACACAATCAAAATTGTTAAAGGGACGCCGACCTCGAAGAATGCTAAGCCGCCGGTGATGCTCAAAGAGAAGAACCGTTGGCAGTATCCATTAGCTTATATCAAAGTTGCCGCAGGAGTGACTTCCATTCGTACTGCTGATATCACGAATAAGGTCGGAACCAGCGACTGTCCGTTTGTAACGGCACCGCTTGATAAGATGAGTATTGACGACCTTGTTAAACAATGGGCGGATCAGTGGCAGGTCTTCTATGAGAACGAAACTGCTGATATGAACAAAACAAACGCCTTTTGGAAAGATCAGTGGCGTATCTGGTATGCGGGACAAACCGCCGAGATTCAGCAGACTTATCTTAACTGGGAAAAGCAATGGGAAGATTTCTACAATACCCATTCCGGTGAAATAGAGCGGACTGCTGAGGAATGGAAAGTCCTGTGGCAGACTTGGTTTGAGGAATACGTAAATACCAATCAGACAGATTACAACACTTGGAAAGGCAATCTGAACACAGATTTTATGAACTGGTGGGATTCGATAAGGGACGTTCTTGATTCCGCGGATGTTTCGGCGTTTGCCGCCAAGCTGGCTGATTTGGAGAAGCGGATTGACAAGTTGGAAATTTTTAAGTCTGATTTAGCCACTGACCATTCCATTTACGATTATGCATCCGAGGAAAACGGGGACGTCCTTGATAACGGCCAGGATAAGATAAAGACAAAGGTTGTCGAGTTTGCCACGGTCGAAGAGCAGGAAAAGTTCGAGACGGATTACACGGAATTCAAAGAGAATCTGAGGGATGAACACTCCATCTTTGAATTTGTTACAGATTCGGACAATCAGAATCTTCAGGATTCCGAAGAAAGAGAGGTCCAGTCTAAGGCTGTGGAGTTCGTTGCTGTAAAAGATGTAGACCTTTATAAAGAGGTGGTAAGTCTCAATGAACAGGTAAAAGCACTTCAGGAAACCATTCTTAATTTAGTTCTCGACCACGCTTTCTATCAAACTATTTCCGATGGCGGCTCATGGCTGCTCAGCGAATATGAGCAGGTTGAAACTATTACGAAACGTACCGAAGACCTCCTCGACAGTTTTGGCGAATCTATCACAGGAGTAGCTAAGCTGGCTATGTAATGAAAGGAGGCTGCTATGTTCGACAATACATTTGTGTATCTGCAAACTATTTTGGACTCAAAAAAAGAGTCGGTACAGGACAATGTCGGCGATCCGTTGCAAAGCAGAGAATACAACGGACTGCTGGCGAAATTCTTGGAGGGTATTTCTGATAGCTTCCAGGTAGACAGTTGGCTAAGAGATAACCACAACGGTAACAAGGGGAGATATGTTCTCCTCGACTCCGAGAGGGATGATGTCAAGGACAGCAATGAACGAAAATTTGACACTCGGGGCTATTCCACAGAACAAATACTTGATAGCGGAAATAATCCGATCCGTTCTCTGGCTGTATTTGTAAAAAAGTAAAATCATTAGGAGGTAACAAAACATGAAAATTACGGATTATGCTTTAGTATCAACTCTGACGGCGAATAACGTTCTTTTGGTAGACGGCGCTGGCGGCACAAAGACAATTTTGGCAAAGGACTTGCTGAAAGCTCTGGCCGAGGCAGGCAACGCCAAGGACTACTTAACGGTGATGAATGTAGCCGATCTGACTCAGTCTACGGCAGTCGCTAAGACAGACAAGCTTATGATCAACACATCCGCAGGAAACAAGGGAATCACAGTGGATGACGCTTTGTGGGCTATTCTGGATGCCTGCGCCCCTTTGGAGGTTCGTAAGAACACGTTCCGCGGCAAGAATCTGGGAGCAGCTCTGACTTCCGAACAGAAGACCAACATTGCCAACGGCACATTCAAGGGATTCTTTCTGGGCGATTATTGGGAGATCGGCGGAAGAGTCTGGAGAATTGTGGACATGGATTACTGGTGGAATAGCGGCGATACGGCTTGCACGACTCACCATCTGGTAGTTATGCCCGATTCCCAGCTGTACACAGCGAAGATGAACGAGACGAACATCACGACTGGCGGCTATGTAGGTTCTAAGATGTACACGGAGAATCTGGAAAATGCCAAGACCCTGGTATATGCCGCGTTTGGCGAGACCGCAATTTTGAAGCATCGCGAGTATCTGACGAATGCCGTGAGCAATGGCTATCCGTCTGCAGGCGCCTGGTACGATTCCAAGGTTGAACTGCCTAATGAGATCATGATGTATGGCAGCCTCGTGTTTACTCCGGCAGGAGACGGATCTTTCGTGCCGAACCGTTACACAATCGACAAGACTCAGCTTGCGCTAATGGCTGCGCATCCGAGATACATCAATCCGGGCAGGTATTGGTATTGGCTGAGAGACGTCGTTTCTGGGGCGTATTTCGCTCTTGTGTACTACGATGGCTCTACGGCCTGCTACGCCGCGTCGGGCTCTGGCGGGGTTCGTCCGGTCTTCGGTGTTGTTGGTTAGGCGATTTGGGGGCCTTGTGCCCCCGGCTGAAACCGTATGTAGGTGACTAAAAAGTATGTTAATAGGTAATTGCGAAACAAGTTCAAAATCTTGATTCCAATAGGGCAAAGACCCGGTTGAGCCGGACTTACAGGAGGTGGATGTGTATACCAAGGATTTTAAGACATGCAGACAAAGCAGATAAGGATATCTGCCCGTGAAACGGTATGCGGTATGTAAGGTTATGCAATCAGAGGTTTTAAACTGCGGATATATTGATGCCTGTGCAGTTTATCAGCCACCATTACAGTAATAAGCTGGGTAATCCCGGCGAGAAGCAGGTCAGCATGAAGCGTTTTTTCATTCTGCGTTTTACGCCCGGCAACACAGAAACTATCCTTGAAATGGTTGATTGATTTCTCAACATTTACCCTGATCTTATAGGTGGAATCCCATCCGGCCGTACCGCGGACTGTACCAGGATAGGCGCGCAGGTTTTTCTCGGGATAAATATAAAACATTCTGCCGCATGGGGATTCTGTACAGGGATTTTCACAGTGGCAGACACGTTTGCTTTTCCCGGTTGTTTTATTATATTCCCATTTCATTTTTGGACATACAAACTTCATGGTCGGCAGCCCGCAGCGGAGATGAGATTTGCTTCCTTCGCGTTTCAGTGGAAGAGACGGGTCTTTAGGACAGCAGGGGACGCCGTCCTTATTCAACGGGCAGTCTGATTTCGGAAGGGAGATTCTGCCGTTGAGGGGAATGTAAGCTTGCTCAAAGGAAGCTTCCCGTAACAGGTATTTGTAGATTTCAATGGAATCAAATGCGGCGTCTCCCAGAAAAGTTTTCGGATTGATAAGCGGATGCTTCCGGAAGAAATCCTTTAAAGTGGGAACCAATGCTTTGGAGTCGGCAAGACTTTTATCTTCATCCGGGGAATCGGATTTTTTTGCAACGATGATGTCAGGATGGGCATCAAGAAAGTCCTTGTTATAAAAGGAAATATCCCGAACAATGCCGAGTCCGTTGGTAACAATGCCGAATTTATAAGCATAACAGAAATGCCCGTTAATGTACATCTGCTGAATGGCTGGATTGGCGGCAGCGCGGGAAGGCATGGAGCCGTAGGCGGCTTTATAAGGGTCAAAGGAATCGTCCATCCCTTTTGCTTTTTTGAAGGCTTTAAGTTGTTTGATGACACGGTTGGCATATTTGGGATTGTTTTCCGTCACCCATGCCTCAATGCCGGAGGTGTCAAAGAGAAACATGGAAGCTTTTTGCATGTCAATACATTGGCAGATCGGTTCGGTCAAGTCAACAAGATGATCGAACATGGATTGTAAGTCCGATAAAAAATCCTGTTTAAACCGTGTGAATTTAGAGGCATCCGGGACAACGTCAAACCCGCAGAAGTCCCGCAGTTCCTGGGAGTATTTCAGGAATACGATCAGCAGGGATGTTGTTGGAATTGAGAAGATAAGCTGTAATAACAGAGCCCTGAGCATTGGATAAAGCAGATGCTTACGGGGCCTGCCGGTGGCGGCATGGAAATGAGAAATAAAGGACACTGGGACAATTTCATCTAAGTGAATGGTATTTTCGAGAAGTTCAAGGAACTGATATTTATCATCACCAAATATATTTTGGCAATCGGTAAAAATATCTGCCAAAGAGAGCTGTTTATGTGTTATCATATAGATACGACTCCTTAACTGGTGGATATGGATAATTGTTACTGGACATTTCAATTATACCACAGACCAGTGAGGAGTTGTTTTATTTTGTAACAAAGAGAATCCCGTATTTATGCGGGTTCTGGCGTTTCGCAAACGCCTAAAGTATGTTAAAAAAGAAAGGAACGATAGAAATGGATGAGAAAATCTATAAGATAACCCTTGCTGACGGAACAGAGATCAGGAACCTGCGGCTCAACGGAAACAATTTCATTTCCGATGCGCCCATTTCAGAAACAATTTTTGACGGCAACGGTTCCGCAGTCATCATCAATGACGGCGAAACTGACGAGTTTCATGAGAATATGGAACTGGTGCAGATTACTCCCGTTGGGGATGAATATTGGTTCGTTCTCCGGGACTTGACTGCCGCAGAACTGAAACAGATCAAAATGCAGTCGGATATCGAGTATGTCGCAATGATGGCGGGCGTGGAGATCTAAGAGAAAGAAGATTAAAAGAAGGAGGAGCACCATGGAACATAGCAAGAATTACCAGAAAGTAAAGCGCTACTATGATATGAAGATGTGGGAGGAGACCCGCGTCCGTAACGCCGTAAAGATGGGCTGGATTACCGAGGCTGAATTCCAGGAAATCGTCGGCAAGGAGTATTGATGAGTGTCCTGGTAAGTGACCGGACAGAGTCAAAGTTCGAGCCCATCACGTACTCTACGGAATTACACAACATGCTGCGGGAGTTCATGCAGAGAAACTTTGGGGTGAAAGACCTAGAGCATTTCGTCCAGCTCCGTTATGCTTATGGAAAGGACGATACGGAGGATTTCGGAAAATACCGTTATCTGATGTTGACCCATAAGAAGGAAATTGATCATCTGGCAACGCTTATGACCAATAATGTCAGGGCGGCCAACAGCATCTATCCGACTACCATGAGGGAATACGAAACGCGGAGGGACTACCAGTCCTCAGCCATCATAAACTGCGAGCAGATCATCAAGGAACTGCAGCGTGTTGTGGAGACCTTTGAGGTGGACCTGAATGTTTATGGCAGGTATGTAAAAGCTATCGACCGAGAAATCGGTTTGATAAAGAAGTGGCGTCAGCGGGACAACAAAATCAAGTCATACGTGCAGCAGGGTAACATCTAATTTTGCGTCGTTTCTGGGACGAATTTCGCTAATGTGAACAACAATGGCAATACGAACTACAACAACGCGTCGAACTCTAACGGGGTTCGTCCGGATTCTCTGCCTAACCAACAGAGAAGGAGATGTTGTCCTTTCCCACACCCTGTCTGTCGGCAGCGCGGGATAAATGGCAAAGCCGGACGCAATTTACTACGGTAAGTATTGCTATAACGGTGAATAATCTTATGACGTATGAGGAGATAGTCTGTGACGCTAACAACTTGTATAAGGCTTACAAGGCCTCGATTAAGGGCAGCAAATGGAAGGAGACTACCCAGAAGTTCATGATAAACTTCCTGCGGTATCTTATTGCCATACAGGATGACCTTCTCAACCGTACACTTCAAAATGGACCGGCTGAGGAGTTCTCGCTGTCCGAAAGAGGCCGGGTCAGGCCTATTACGAGCATTCGTATCCGTGACCGGATTGTACGGCACGTCTTATGCGATGAAGTTCTTCTTCCGGAAGTCCGTAAACATATCATTTATGACAACGGTGCTTCCATCAAGGACAGAGGCATTTCGCATCAAAGGGATCGTTTCGAGGTTCATCTCCGCCGTTACTACAAGCTACATGGTAATGAGGGATGGATACTTTTCGGGGATTTTTCCAAGTTTTATGACAATATCATACATGAGATAGCAAAGAGGGAGCTGCTTAAACTGTTCGACGATGATGAATTCATTGACTGGCTGCTCACTCTTATATTTGATGGATTCAAGATTGACGTTTCTTATATGTCGGATGGGGAATATGCGTCCTGCATGGAAGATACGTTTAATAAGCTTGACTATCGGGAGATTCCAAAGAGCTTGCTGACGGGCGAGAAATGGATGTATAAGTCTGTCAATATTGGTGATCAGCTGTCTCAGATTATCGGTATCTATTATCCGTACCGTATCGACAATTATGTAAAGTACGTTAGGCAGCAGAAGTTTTACGGGCGGTATATGGATGACTGGTACGTCATGAATCCGAGCAAGGAAGAGTTGCAGGATTTACTGAAAAACATTTGTGTGATAGCGAAAGAGCTTGGCATTCATATTAACATGAAAAAGACCCGGATTGTGAAGATTTCGAGCACCTATAAATATTTACAGATCCGCTACAGCCTTACGAAAGACGGCAAAATCATTAAGCGGATTAATCCAACTCGTGTTACCACGATGAGGAGGAAACTCAAAAAACTGGCTGTCAAAGTCCAGAACGGGGAAATCCTGTATGAGCATGTGGAGAATATGTTCCGCAGCTGGATGGGCAGCTTTTATAAATTGTTGTCGAGGCAGCAGCGGCAAAACTTGATCGGCCTATACGAAGAACTATTTGACAAGGCTATTACGATTGTCAGTAAAAAGATGGTTGTGACTGATAAGTTTCCACAAAAAACTGAAGGAGGTTATGTAAATGGATGGCTGGATGCAGATACTGCTGACAGTTTTTAGCTCAGTTCTTGCGTCTTCTGGGCTGTGGGCTTATATCGCCAAAAGAGCAGAGAAAAAAGACGTAAAGACAGAGATGCTTATAGGCCTTGGCCATGACCGAATTATGTATCTGGGGATATCGTATATCGACCGGGGGTGGATTACTTCCGACGAATACGAAAATCTCTATGAGTATCTCTATAAGCCGTATGAGAAAATGGGCGGCAACGGCTCCGCCAAGCGTATCATGAACGAGGTGAACAAATTACCTATACACAACTCACAATACAAGGAGGAAGCAAATCATGAAGATGAGTAACAAGACCTACGACACTTTGAAATGGATCGCCCAGTATCTCCTTCCGGCGGCGGGGACCTTATATTTTGCCCTGGCGGGAATCTGGGGGCTGCCCTACGGGGAACAGGTAGTGGGAACAATCACTGCGGTGGATACGTTTCTGGGAGTGATTCTGGGAATCAGTGCCGCACAATACAACAAGACAGAGAGCAAGTGACGAGGGGCTGCCTGTCAGTTTTGTTGCTGTGTCTGACTTTCATAGTGGTTTTGGCTATAGCGCTGGTCATTCTGTTTGAGTACGGAGGGCTAGCGCTTATTGCTTTTTGTACTGATCGAGGCTTGTGTCATCGGCGCGGCAGCAAATTATATTTTGGAAGAGAGGGATAGAGATGAGCTATAGCGTCCAGGGGTTGTCGGGCGCATAAACGGGATGAGACCGGAAGCATAGTTAAGGGTAGAATCAGGTATCAGAGAGTGTAAGAACGCCGTTTATTTTGTGATTATTCCTACATTTTGAGGTGAAAAATGGCATATTTTCAGGGTTTCATGTTTCCATTGAGGAAGCTGCTAAGGAAGGCAAGTTCTAAGGAATAAATACAGTAAAATCAATAATTTTAAGCCTCTTTTGGAGAAATCCAAGGGAGGCTTTTTGTATATTATTTTGAACGTAAAATTGAAAAAGTGGGTTGAATATAATTTTGCGCCGCCATAAAAACTAGAGGATGGAGACGGAAAATTTGCGGCGCAAATGGTGGCGCAGTATCATCTATAAAAGTCCCTCAACTTCGCAGAAAGTTGAGGGACCATGTCAAAACATTGCATTGAGAATATTGTTTCCTTGCTGTTTTATGGCATCAGTTAAGTGATTGGTATATACTTCAGTAGTGACCTTTTCTTTTTTATGACCCAGTCTCTTTTGTATATATTGTAAGGGTGCGCCTTGTTCGCTTAACATAGTAGCATGTGTGTGCTGTTGCGGTATAATAACGACAAACGGAAAAAGCCTTTATTTTCAAGAAGCTTGAGCGTTTGCCGTCATTTTTTCAATTCCTTTTCCAAATTGAAATATGACGAGACAATTATCGAAAAAGGGAGGCTGTTTCATTAACGACAAAATTTAATAAATAGTGCCAGCGGTCCGGTATATTGCCTGGCCGCTGATTGCCGTGTCTGATTTATCTAAATCGTATAGCTAGTATAATGATTTTAAAATCAACATCTATTTGAGTTTTTTTCTCAAATAGATGTTGATTTTTTTGGAATTTTGTATATAATAAAATCAGGAGGTAATACATCATGTTGATACAATTTCGTTTTAAAAATTTTAAATCTTTTAGAGATGATACCATTTTAGACCTTTCTGCCACTAAAATTACTGAACATTCTGCCAGGGTTATTTCTGCTGGGTATGAAAAGTTATTGCCCACGGCAGCTATTTTTGGTGCGAATGCGAGTGGCAAATCAAATGTGATTGAAGCTTTTCGTTATATGATGACTTATGTGATAGAGTCTTTTTCATATGGCGGCGATCCAGAGGACAAAAAAACGAAAAATAAAAAATTGAAATATACTCCTTTTTTGTTTGATAGCACCAGTAGAGATGCTGAATCCTCTTTCGAAGTTTACTTTATGGATAATGAAGAACGGGGGCATAAATCATACAACTACGGATTTACACTGAATCAAGATGGTGTTATTGAAGAATGGTTAAATTCAAAAGCCAAGACTGCCAGGGAGTATAAACAAGTTTTTTATCGCAATAGAGATGAACTGGATTTGTCAGGACTTCCGGCTAAGAGTCAGGAACTTATTCGTATTTCTCTGAATAAGGAAGCGCTTATTGTTTCTTTGGGCGCAAAACTGAAAGTTGCGAAATTGAAGTCTATTCGAGATTGGTTTTATAATACAAATTTTGCTAATTTTGGAAATCCTTATGAGAACGTTTTTCTTTCATCTCTCATTCCAGAGGGGTTTGGAGAAAATAAATCTGTTCAAGATAAAGTTGTTGCGTATTTTTCATCTTTTGATCCTTCTATAATTGGATTTCATGTTGAGGTTATGAAAGGCGAAGATGAGGATCTCAGGCATGTTAAAATTGACGCAATTCATCACATGGCAGGCGGTGGAACAGCCTCTATACCATTGGAGGAGGAATCTGATGGAACTTTAAAAATGTTTGCACTCTATCCTGTTTTGCAGGACACCTTGGAAAATGGTGGAGTGCTGTTCGTTGATGAATTAAATGCCAGGTTGCACCCTTTGCTGGTTAGAAGCTTTTTAATTACTTTTTTGAACCCGGAAATCAACCCAAAACATGCCCAATTAGTATTTACAACCCATGATTCGTGGCAGCTTTCTAATAATCTTCTTCGAAGGGATGAAATTTGGTTTACTGAAAAGGATGGTAATGGCGTTTCCGTACTCTACTCTCTAGCAGATTTCATGGATGAAGATGGTATAAAAATTCGTAAAGACGAAAGCTATGAGAAAAATTATCTGCTTGGAAAATACGGTGCGATTCCTACATTGAAATATTTTGACATGTTCAGGGAGGGATAAGCATGGCAAAAGCAGATAGAAAAGGAAAACGTAAAGGGAGAGAAAATTTTCGCACGAGAGTTCCGGATTTGGGATATTATTTTATAGTAACCGATACAAGGGAAACCGAAGAGAACTATATGTATGGCCTCCGGGACTCTCTCCCTAAAGATTTGCAAGGACGAATTGTAATTAAAGTTTCTAAAGCTAAAACAGATGAACTTGTTACTGCATGTAAAGAGCAAGCTTCCATGGAACCTCAATATGGAGAACCTTGGATTGTTTTTGACCGTGATCGGGTTGTTCTTTTTGATCAGATTATAGAAACCGCCAAGCAGAAAGGGATTAATGTAGGCTGGTCAAATCCTTGCGTTGAGATTTGGTTTGATACTTACTTTGGAAGAATGCACAGCTATCAGGATTCTGTTACATGTTGTCGCGAGTTTGCTAATACTTTTGAAAAGAAAACCGGACAGGAATATAAAAAATCCAGCGGTCAGATTTATACTATGCTGAATCGTTATGGTAATGAGATGGAAGCCATTAAAATAGCAGAATCCCGTCTTACACAGTATTTGAGAGGCGGGATAGATAAGCCATCCGAGATGTGTCCGTGTACAACGATGCATAGATTGATAAGCGAAATACGGGAAAAGGTAGAACCATACAAATAGAGATGAAATGCATCACAAAAGTATAAGATCATATTATTAAGCATGAGGCATGATGTAATAAATGCTTTATGCTACAGAAAAACGGAGAAAATCATTGAAAAAGTATTTTGAAAAGAATTATAGAAAGATTACATACCCAATTGATACACCAAAAGTCAAAGGATTAAGAAATGCGCAACTAGGTGCTATACATGCAATATCCTCTTTTTTTACATTACGAAAAAAGGAGGCTGCTATTGTTATTATGCCGACAGGAGCAGGAAAAACAGCAGTTTTGATGTTAACGCCATATTTATTACGAAAAAATAAAGTCTTAATTGTGACACCTAGTAAAATGGTACGTGGACAAATCTTTGAGGATTTATCAAGTCTGAAAACATTATGCTATACCAATGTTTTTAGTCCATCTATGTCTAAACCCAAAGTATATGAGATGGAGCACCGTTATAAAGATGAATTTCTGCCGGAATTGGGAATGAATGATGCAATTGTGGCAACGCCCCAGTGTGCTCTTAGTCTTAGCGAAACTGAATGGGCAAAGGAAAATATAGAACTTGTACTGATTGATGAAGCGCATCATACACCAGCAAAGACTTGGGAACAAATACTGATTAACCTTAGTCAAGCAACACATGTTCTATTTACTGCAACTCCATTTAGAATGGACCGAAAAGAAATAAAAGGCGATATAATTTATGATTATCCGTTATCGCAAGCATATGCAGATGGTGTTTTTGGGGAAATACAGTATGTACCTGTGGAAGCAAAAAAAGATAAAGATATAATTATTGCTCAAAAAGCTGAAGAGGTATTATTGAATGATCGTGATGCAGGATATATCCATTATCTTATGGTTAGAACAGACACAAAAGAAAATGCAGCTCATTTAGAAGAAATTTATCAAAAGTACACTAGTTTACGACTTAAGAAAATTGATAGCTCGATGTCACATATTACTATAAAAAAATATCTTTCAGATCTGCATAACGGACAATTAGATGGAATTATTTGTGTTGATATGTTAGGAGAAGGGTACGACTTTCCTAATTTGAAAATAGCGGCTGTACATGCCCCTCATAAATCATTGGCTAGTACACTTCAATTTATAGGTAGATTTGCAAGAACAAATGCGTCTAATATCGGAACAGCAAAATTTATTGCTGCTAATGATGAAGAATTAGAAATTGAAAACAATAAATTATATACCACGGATGCTGTATGGCAAGATATGATTATAGGTATGAGTGAAGGAAAAAATCAGACCGAGGTCGAAAAGAAAAACTATTATAAAGAATTTGTGGGTAATAGCGAGTGTGTAAATAAAGTGCCACTTCATGCTATAAGACCAAACTGTCATGTAAAAATTTATAGAGCAAGGGGCTTTGAACTACAAAACGATTTTCCGGAATCTTTTAATGTTGGAAATAGGATTCTGAAAAATGTGTCTGAAAATACTATTGTTGGCATTGGTTTAGATTATTTATCTCCTCTTTGGATGGGAAATGGAGATAAGATAAATCAGGAATATATTCTATATATCCTTCATTATCAAGACGAATTGGGAATGCTTTATATTTATTCACAAAAACATACAGAAGCAGTATATGATGAATTAGTATCTTCGTTTTGCGAATGGTATGAACAGATACCCAAATCGGAAATATATAGAGTTCTAGGCGGCCTTAAAAATTTTGAAATCTTTAATTCAGGTATGCTTAATAAGCAGAGTGAGTCTGGAGAGGCATATAGGATTATGGCAGGATCTGATGTTAGCGAGGCAATAGACCCAGAGTCTGGACGACTATATGCAGCAGGACACGCTTTTTGCAAAGCAGTAGAAAATGATAGCAATGAATCAATAACAATTGGGTATAGTAGTGCTTCCAAAGTGTGGAGCAGCGCATATTGTGATTTACAAGATTATATTAAATGGTGTGATGGTATTGGAAAAAAGATTTCAAATAAGGAAATTAAAGTTAAAACTAATACAAACTTTGATTTTCTTCCACACCCATCTGCGTTGACAGAATATCCAAGTAATATTTTTTATGCAGATTATTCGCCAAAGACATATAGCAGTATCCCTATGGTTAAGTGTAGGGGAGAAGAAACAGGGTTTCGCTTAATCGATTATATCATTAAAATTGTCAGTTCTACTAAAAATAAGTTGCAGATAGAACTATCAGCAGGTGAGAACATAGAAGAAATAGAATGCGATTTAAATGGACGTTATAAATCTATAACTAATATACTTTCCGTTCGTAATAGTGTTGGGTGGGTGGGGGTAGCAGACTATTTAACTGATAATCCACTTATATTTAGAACGTTGGACGATCAGACTATAGAAGGTATTAATGTTCTTACTGGTGATTTTTCAGAAAACGTTTTTGATAATAGTATTGTAGAACCCATTAATTGGGAGACATACGGAACTGATATACATGTAGAATTCGGAAAATCCCAAAATGATACCGCCATATCTATACAAGATGCTTTGCTAGAAATTTTAAAGTCAAAGAATCAATACGATTATATTATTTTTGATCATGGAACTGGCGAATTGGCGGATTATATAACCATACAAGAAACAGAGCACGAACTTTATATAGAGTTATATCATGTAAAGAAAATGAGCGGTGCTCAATTTAATAGCAGTGTTAATGATATTTATGAAGTGGCAGGACAAGCAATAAAATCAACTTCATGGTTTACAACAAAAGGAAAGTTTATACAAAAAATAGTTGATAGGCATAAAGCTGGTCATTGTCAAATTTTAGTTGGTGGTGAATATCAACAATTAATCAGAAACCTTAGAAGTTCTGAAAAATTGTTGAGGGGAACTATTGTGATTGTTCAACCAGCTATTAGTGTTAGTATAGAAATTCCCAATAAGATTCAACAAGTTCTGGCTGCAACGACAACTTACATAAAAAGAGCCGGAAAAGTTAATGCATTAAAGATAATGGGCAGCAAATAAATCTATTTAACTTGACTGAGCTTATAAAAAGAAGTAATAAGTGTGCATTCGCAAGTGTATTGTTTTTGAATCATAGAAGGGTACATTCCCTGCTGCTTGCAGCGTACAAGCTTATACCGAACGAAATGAGGTCGGGGCTAGATACCCCATAGCTTGCTGCGGGGAGTTGGCCTTCATTATAGCACTGAGCTTATAGAAGATTTCATGATTTTAATGGAAAGACTACCCGTTTACGTGAAGCTGATGACAAAACGGTATTTGTCAGTTATTTGGGTATGTTATGTGCCATAAGGAGTGAAAATATTTCAAAATATTCTAAGAGTTATGGTGAAAGAATATTGCGAAGAGTCAACAAAATGGTCAAAAATAGTTGCGTGGAAGTGACGGAGGCTGTGATAATCAAATTCAGAAAAAGTTAAATTATGGTGTATTATTGATGATGTATGCTGCATTGTCCGGGCAGTGATATAGGAGCCGTCTTCCCTGGAATTTATCAGGTGAATCTCAATAGGACCTGTACTGCTGATTTTATTCTGTGGGAGTGGGAGGTGCGGACAAAAAACTGGACTTCCACGGACTCCGAAAGGAGTTGGATCACTATGTATTCTCAGGACAAAATCAACATCGCATTACAGGTTTATCACCAGTGCGGTTCTGTAACTAACACCATACGCATGCTGGGATATCCAACCAGAAGGGCACTCTATACATGGATTGAAAACGAGGGTGTCCAAAAGACGCCGCGAAAGGCATTGGATAACACTAATACCGCAACGCATCCCCGTAACCCTCCCGTCGAAGTCAAAATGGATGCGATCCACCGTTGCTTTGAGCTTGGAGAAAGTATAAAATATGTGTCAGAGGAGATTGGATACAGCCGGGCAAGCATCTATGCCTGGCGGAAAAAATATCTCCAGGGAGGCACGGTCGCACTTATGAACGACAAAAACATAAAACCTGGCACCCTTGTGGAAGGCACGCAGGGTTCCCCTGATGCTGAAATGCGGCATCTGCTTGCCCGAATGGATGACATGCAGACGGAAATAGACATATTAAAGGAAACCATCAATGTATTAAAAAAAGACCCCGGCATCAACACAGAAACCCTCAAAAACAGTGAGAAGGCAGCGGTTGTTGATGCCTTGAAAGGGAAATATCCGCTGCCAATGCTGCTAAAACAGCTTAAACTGCCAAAAAGCAGTTATTATTATCAGGAGACTGTCTTCAAAAAACAGGACAAGTATTCCAGCATACGTAAAAGGGTCTCCGCCCTTTTCCATGAAAACAACGGGCGTTATGGGTATCGCAGGATACACGCCCTGCTCAGCCGCGAGGGAACCGTCATCTCCGAGAAAGTTGTGCGCAGGATCATGGCGGAAGATGGGCTTGCGGTCAGAGTCAAGAGCAGGCGGAAATATAGCTCTTATCAAGGGGAAATCTCGCCTTCTGTGCCAAATGTGGTAAACAGGGACTTCCATGCGGAAAAACCGAATGAGAAATGGCTTACCGACATCACAGAATTCGCCATCCCTGCCGGAAAGGTCTATCTTTCCCTGATTGTGGACTGTTTTGATGGGATGCTGCCATACTGGACGGTCAGCACGACACCGGATGCCGCCCTGGTGAATGACATGCTGGATGGCGCAATCTCACAGTTAGGGGTGGCGGAGCATCCCGTTGTCCATTCTGACAGGGGATGCCACTACCGCTGGTCTGGCTGGATAAGCCGCATGGAGAAAGCCGGATTGGAGCGTTCCATGTCAAAAAAGGGATGCTCCCCTGACAATTCCGCCTGCGAAGGGCTGTTTGGCCGTCTGAAAAACGAGATGTTTTACAACAGGGACTGGACAGGAGTAAGCATCCAAGAATTCATTGACATACTGAATGAATATCTGGCATGGTATAACGAAAAGCGGATAAAAATATCCCTTAGAAACATGAGCCCGTTGGAGTACAGGAGGAGCCTTGGTCTGGCTGCTTAGCCAGTACAAGAAAATGTCCGCACCCCCGTGTATGAAAGTTTTTCTATCAAAATGGTTGATTATCTCAAAAAAGCCTTGATTTACGGGCATACAAGCAGGATTTCAAACTGAATTTACTACCAATTTACTACTTTTGAGGGAAAGAGCCTTGATATGCCGCCCGGAACCCTGCAAGCCCAGCCAC
>ERZ808046.121-NODE-121-length-101126-cov-7.070273_pt1 | contig 101126 bp, 93 predicted proteins | sample MGYA00380196_ERZ808046 | MGnify/ENA primary metagenome ERZ808046 (study PRJEB31490, sample SAMN06133421) | mouse gut metagenome | isolation source: Z6_2 | host: mice | place: China: Chengdu | collected 2015-05 ... | reverse complement strand
GCGCAAAAACTTCATCAGCTCTCTATGATGCTAAAATAATCTGCAGACTGGCTGCTCTTTTAATTTGAAGAACAACAACAATGTAAGATGTTTTTCCTCATACCGCTGTCAAATAAGGACTAATAAATATACTTATTTTTTCACTTCTTCCTTCCAAACAACCTCAAACTCCCCTTCCCCATTCACATAAATCGCATCTATCATCTGCTCCACCATCTCCCTTGTAAGATATCCCACTTCCTTCTGATAATCCACCCTTTCCTGCCCCTCTATACCCCCATCCTTTTCTTCCTTCACCCTCTGAATCTCTTCACATATCATCCATTCCTCTTCCCTCAACTCCCCCACCTTATTCAGATATGCATCCCTATCCACTTGCTTCAATTTGAACTGCTCATATAAATACTGTTTTTCTACTTTTAAAGCATCCAGTTTCTTTTCCAGCAAAGCACCTTTATTCTTTTTCTGCACATTACCCTGTTTAGAAGAATCATCGCCCTGTTCCTGCAATTTCTTCTCCATGCATTCCTGCTCTTTATGCTGCCCCTCCAGTCTCTGATTGATGTATTTTAAAACACCTTTCTCTGCCTCTGGCTCCTTTATTCTTCCACTAAAGCATCCGCTTCCTTCACTATATTTCTCCCTTTCACAGATAAAATAAGGCACTTTCGTACAGGTAATCCGGTTAAGGCTTCTTTTACAGTTCCCACATCGCAGTTTTCCAAGCAAAATACTTTCCTGCTTTCCCTTATGCTCTTTTCCCTTCTGGCATCCCCGGTGCCTTATCACTTCCGCTGCCTTCTGAAACTCCTGCTCTGTGATGATTGCCTTATGCCTGCCTGAAACACATATCCTTTCTTCATCTGCTACCCGCTTAAACTGTTTTCCTCCAACTTTTGTCACCCTATATTTTCCATTTACCACCGTTCCAAGATACACCTTATTTTCTAATATCTTCAGCACCATTTTATGATTCCAGTAACCTTCATCATCCAGGATATGGTACTGTATCTTTTCACGATTCTTATACTGGCCCGGTGTTGGTATATGTTCCTCATTCAGTTTTATTGCTATCTTTCCAGTGCTGTACCCATTACAGGCAAGCTCAAAAATTTTTCTCACATAGTTCGCCGCCTCTTCATCCACCGCCAGCACCTTCTTATTGTCAGAAAAGCGATATCCAAAGGGCGGTCTCGGGCCAATAAAATCTCCCCTCTTTCTTCTAATCTTTAGAGCGGAGCGCATCTTTACAGACAAGTCCTTGCTGTACATATCATATAAGAAGCTCTTAAACGCTATCTCAATCCCTCCGGTAGTTCCCTCATAATCAGCGCTGTCATATCCATCACCCACCGCAATAAACCGGACTCCCATAAAAGGAAAAATCTGCTCCAGATAATCCCCGACCTCTAAATAGTTCCTGCCAAATCGTGAAATATCTTTGACAACAATACAGCATATCTTTCCTTCCCTGACCATTGATAACATCCGCTTTACCGCAGGTCTTTCAAAATTCGTTCCACTATAGCCATCATCCACAAACTCAATTCTCTGCATTCCGGGATACAGGTTCTTATCGCTTAAATACCGGATAATCAAGTCTCTCTGGTGAAGGATGCTGTTACTTTCTTCTTTTACATTATCAGACACCACATCTCCGTCTTCCATAGAAAGCCTTAAATATTCAGCCACAAACCTCTCTTCCATATTCATCACTTCCTTTTTTCTCTTCGGTCTCTATCTGCGACATTAAATAATCATACTCATTTCTGAACCGAAATTTGATATGCACACGTTTATCTCCAAACATTTCTACCTTTTCCAACAGTTCCAACGCCATATCCCTTGTCAGTTTCTCCGCTCCCTGAAAATGCAGAAAAGCCTTCATCCATCTGTTTGAACCATTCATGCACTGTTCAAAATCGGTAAGTTCTTTTTCTTTTTGATTAAGTTCCTTTTCAAGTTCTGCAATCCGCAAGGCATATTTTTCTTTTGCTGACAGAAATTCTTCTTTTGTCAAAATTCCCTGTTTCATATCTTCATAGATATTTGTTTTCAGATAAATATATCTTCCTAATTCTTCCTTTGCCTGCGCCCTTTCCTGCTTTCTTTTTTTTAGCTGTAAAGCACAGCGGCCCACCTTCTTCATCTGTTCTATCACTGACTTTGCTTCCACAGCCAAGTCTATTTGTAACTTAATCTGCTGGAATACCGTATCAAAAATCTTATAATCCACAATAGAAGAAGTGTCACATTTTACCTGGGAATAATTGTAGGCAGAGCCGCAATAGAAATAGTATTGTGCTTTTCCTTTCCGCACATCCTTATTTCTTCTCAGCACATGATGGCAGATACCGCATACCAGAATCCCTTCCAGTATGTTTTCATACCCTGTTTCACCCTGTTTATCCTGCCATACCCTCCTGTTCCTTTCCCTTATCTTCTGTATGCTGTCAAAGGATTCCCTGTCAACGATTGCAGGGTGGGCATCCCTGGCTATTTCCCATGATTCTTCCTTCCTTTTCCCCTGCTTTTCTTTTGAATAGATAGAACAGTTATATTTCCCCTGTACCAGATCCCCGATATAAACCCGGTTATATATAATCCGGCTGACTGCCTGCGGCTGCCAAAGAATATGACTACAGCCCTTATATTTTTTCACTCCACGTTCTCCTGCATATCTGCTTGGCGACGGTATTCCTTCCTGATTCAATACTTTTGCTATCTCATAAAAACTCTTCCCCTGCATTTTCATGGAAAAGATGCGCCTGACAACAGCAGCAGCCGGTTCGTCAATCACAAAATGGTTCTCCTGCAAAATATAACCATATGGTGCCATACTCCCAATAAACTGCCCTTGTCCTTTTTTTGTATTAAAAGACGCCATAATCTTTTTTGATATATCTTTGGAATAATAATCATTTGCAAGGTTTTTAAATTCCATTATTAAATCTTTTTCCCTAAAAATTTCACCTTCACTGTCAAACTGGTCATTTACCGCAATGAAACGCACACCTAAAAAAGGGAATATTTTTTCCAGATAGTCTCCGGCTTCCAGATAGTTGCGTGCAAATCTGGATAAATCTTTTACAATAATGCAATTTACTTTCTGCTCCTTTACGTCCTGAAGCATCCGTTCCCATTCCGGTCTGTCAAAATCCGTTCCTGTCCTCCCGTTATCTGTATAGGTTTCTACAATCTCTATATTTTCAATCCCTTCTGCAAAATTCAGCAAAAGTTCAAGCTGATTGTGGATGCTGTCCGTTCCTTTTCCTCCATTATCCTCATTTGATAACCGGACATACAAGGCGGCTTTTACAGGCAAACTTCTGTTTTTTGATAAAGTATTTTCAATCTTCCTGCTTGTTCTTGCCATATCCGGCTTCCTCCTTTTCCTCTGGTAATCCACGTTTTGTTGAAGCTACATCCTCGATCAGGCTCAAAGCTGCTTCAAATTCTTCTGCATACCTGAAATGGACTTCTATCCTCGGACAGCGTTCCCCATCCTTTTTTTCATAGATACATATCTTATCAATCAAGGAAACTACAACTTCCCTCGACAAATCCTCAAGATATCCATACTTTTTAAATTCATTAATCCAGCTACAGGTATGGTCAAAACCTGCCGCAAGCAGTTCTATCCCTTCCTCCAATACTGCAAGCCCCTGCTCTGCATCCTGTATACGCTTTCCATAAGTTTCTTTTAACTCCACATATTCCTCTTTTGTTATCAGTCCTTCTTTGTAATCTTCATACAGGCTAAGGCGCAAATCACAGTACTTTTGGATTTCCTCTTTTTTCTTGATCACCTGCCGGTTCCTCTTTGCCAGTTCTCCATTCTGTTTTTGTATTTCCTCCAGTTTTCCTAAAATACCGTCTAAATCTGTCACGCTTTCAATCTGCTTATTTAAAAGCAATAGAACGCTTTGCTCCAGATTTTCCGCATTAATGTTATGGGAACTGCAAATAGTTCTGTCTGCCTTGTGGTTTCCGCACACGTAATAAACAAATTTCTTGTTGCCGGAGGGAACCGTCTTTCTGACCATATTCCCGCCACAGTCACCACAACACACCACACCTGATAAATGATATACTTTTTCCTGTGCAGTACCGGTTCTGGTATCCATCCGCAAGAGTTCCTGAACGTTATTGAAATCAGATATTGGAATGATAGCTTCGTGGGTATTATCCACTCTGTTCCACTTGTCCTGCTCTTTCTTTACCTTCTTCTTTACCTTATAGTTAGGTGTGGTAGCTTTTCCCTGAATAAGGTTTCCTGCATAAACCTGATTACTTAAAATCCGCAGGATATGTACGTGTGTCCACTTACTTTTTAAACTCTTTTTAAATCCTGTATAAAAAGCGCTTCCATGTTCTTTTTTATAATCCATTGGTGTAAGCACATCTTCTGTATTCAATATCTCTGCTATCCTATAGGCACTGTTGCCTTGCAGGTACATACGGAAAATGCGCCTGACTGTCTCCGCCGCCTCTTCATCTATCTCCAGCCTGCTTTTATCTGTCTCCGATTTCCGATACCCATATGGCGCAAATGCGCCTACAAAATCACCTTTTTTCCTCTTGACCTCCAGATTGCTTCTGATTTTGATACTGATATCCCGGCAGTATGCATCATTAATCAGATTTTTAAACGGAATGATGATATGATCTGTCTGCGTATCGCTCAAAATGCTGTCATAATTATCATTGACAGCAATAAAACGGACACCAAGATACGGAAATATCTTCTCAAGATACTTTCCTACCTCAATATGGTTCCTGCCAAACCGCGATAAGTCTTTCGTGACTACACAGTTCACTTTCCCCGACTTTATATCTTCTAACATCTGCTGAAATGCCGGACGATCGAAATTAACACCAGAGTAACCGTCATCCACCCTTACTTCATGGATTCTGATATCATCTCTGGATTTCAGATACTCATAAATGAGTTCTTTCTGATTTGTAATGCTGTCACTTTCCTCTTTATCTCCATCCTCTTTTGACAGGCGCAGATAAATGTCAGCATCATATATTTTTGTATTTAGATTTGTTTCCATATACTCACCTCAAATAGTCATGTTTGCTGTCAAACCTGTTCTATTTGGGGCTCTGCTTCGTCCATAATTATTATATCATTTCACAGAGAAATTGTCCATAGAAAGGTCAAACATTATCTGAATTATGTTAAACCTCTGTCATTTCCATGCATAACTTTGCAAGTTTATTTTCAAGGCTTTCATTGGTATCAGAATAGGATATTTTGACCACCATCCCATTGCATATAAAGCAAAACGGATTTTTTACTTCTCTTACAAACGCACACAAACGATCCGCTTTGGGCAGCTCTCTATTAATCCTTATCTTCCCTATATCTGTCAACGTGCTGATATCCACTGTCCGGACATCCACATTTTTCAATTTATCAAAGTCAGCAACTACCATTCTGGTTCCTCCGGTTTTCCTTATTCCACTATATTGTTTTCTGATTGTCCATTATGTTCTTTTTTCAGATGTATTCTGCAAACAATCCAAACAAAGGTCTCTTTGAAACTATCCTTGGTAGCTGCTTTTCTTTTCTATTGGACAGTTTTTCCCTGCAGTTCTTCCATCCATGCGTTGTAGCTTTCCATATCGGCACGGTTCCTTGTGCGGAAATCCCATTCTTCCAGATTATCTATACTGTATTTGACCACTGCCATTACCTGATAGGCAGAACATGGCATCGGAGCCTGTACCCATGTTGTGACCGTAGATAACGCGGTTAAAATCTCATATCTGTGTATCTTTATCCATAAAAGGGCATCCGGCGCTGCTCTTATTCCCTTGCTGGTGGTCACATCCTTGGGAATCGGGGCTACGTCAATGCTGATAACTGTGTGGGCCGGAACGGTTGCAAGCTCTGTGAGGAATCTGTCCGATAAAGAACTTGGGTATTTCCTGATAAAAAGAGCTTTGGCAAACCTCTTTTCATCCTGCATGTAGGTAGGGTAAATCTTTAACATGCCGTTACAGATATCATCCTTATAGTCCCTGCCCACCTTCACAGCTTCCTCAAAATCGAAGGAAAAATATTCTTCTTCACCCATGCGGTAAAAATCGTGGAGTACCCGCAGGCGTTCCACACCATTTAAGATAACAAGGCTGCTCCCCGGATCAATCTGTCTCCTCCTTCCTTTGATGCCGTAAGGGAATGGAAAACTGCCTTTTATGTGGCTGCCCTATATACAGAAAATCCCGGCAGGGGAGTTTTCTGCACTCCCTTCCGGGTTTGATGGTTGATTGTTACTGTATTGAATTTATTGAAACCGCTTCTGTACCGTTGTATATTCTTTATCTATATATAAAAATATATCTCTTTTGTGATATTGGTTCCTGGCTGGTCTTTGCACACAAAAGAACTGAGACAGAAATATTTAAAGAAAAACACACCTAAAGCTATGTTTAAGTGTGTTCAAATCCTTATACCTTCCTGAGCTTCCGTTTCTTCATGATCTCCAGAAGTTCCGCTGCCCCGGCTTTTGTGTCTGCCACAATCTCTGCCGGTGTCATATGCTCATACCTTGCTGCATTGTATTCACGTATCTTCCTGATATCATCCAGATCGAAACGTTCGCTGATCTCAGGTTCTTTTATCATCACTGCCATAATCCTCGTCCTCCTCTTCCAACAATGCCGATGGCGGGTATATCATCAGGTCTTTATAGCCCTCATATGTTGTGATGGCTTTTATTCCCCGGATCGTCTTTACATTGACGATATGCTTAAAATTCCATGATATGATGAAATCACACCCTGCAAGGATCGCCGCCGCTATATGCCGGCAGTCATCATAGCTTTTCCTCTTCAAAAAACCAAAGTCAATGAATTTCTCCGCAAGTTCCACTGTGCCTTCATCTGTCTCAATTATAGTATACTCTATCTGATCCAGATAATCCAACAAAATTTCCCGCTTTTCCATGCTGCATTTATTGATCTCATACACCACCACATCAGAAATGTATATCTCATACTGCCCTTTTTTGAAAAGCTCCCATATCTCCTGTGTTTCTTTCATCCTTTCAGGTGCATCCTGCTGGTCAAGGTAGCTGATCACCGAAGTGTCCAGATATATCTTTATCCTGTTCATATGGCATCTCCTTCCGGCTGTCCCGGTCTTGTTTTTATTACAATAAGCCGGCTGGCAAAGCATGCCAGCGTTTGTTGTATACACTTCAAATAGTTTCCAGATTCCTACAGTTTCATCCTGTTCCCTCTGCTGTCAAATCTATCCCTTATTTCTTAGATTCAGAAATGTGCTGAACTGTCCCCTGTTTTACAGGCTTTTCTTCTTAGTCCAATTATAACAGCATCATACAAAAACGGATCCCTCCCCTGCACAATCCCCCACTCCATCATAAGCGCTGCGCTCCCCGTCACAAAGGGCGTTGCAAAGGAGGTTCCCGAAACCTGCACAAAAGTATTGTCAGGGCCGATGGTGGCAATATTCACTCCCGGCGCCGCCAGGTCAGGCTTCACATCCCTCTGGGAAATACGCGCTCCCGCAGTGCTCACAAGCGGGTACCCGCGTCCTGAAAAATCGGCATAGGACTCATAGGCTGTGTCATAAGCGCCCACCGTTATCACCTTCGTGGCCGTAGAGGGAATGGTCAGCGTTTTGGCCGGTGTCGGGGTAAAAAAACGGGTATCTGTATTGAGCACTGTGCTGCTGGGCAGATACAGATCATAATTGCCCGTCACCGTTTTAATCGGATATAAATAAATCGTCCAGATTCCTCTGTCTACATACCGGTTCACGGGCAAAAAGTCAAAATAAATTTCCTGATCAATACTATAAGGGGAGGGTTCCCCGACATAGATTAGAATCTGCGTTTCCTCTAATGTGACGGTTCTGCCTCCCCTCATCTGCATATCAACCACTTCTCTCTGTCCCCCCGGAGATACCAGCTCTATTCCGAAGATATCCACATACTCCTTCCATAACTGAACGCTGAACGATGTCTGATAATTGCCCGTGCTGAGCTCAATCCGTTGTCCCTGCGAAGGGCTGTCAGTTTTTCCAAAACTTCCGGACACATGCCCTCCTGCCGCCCCCTCATTGCCGCTTCCCACACAGACTGTGCTCCTGCCAATCTCGGCTGCATTATCCAGAAAACGCTCCACCAGAGAGGTTCCTTCATGGGAGCCGTAAGTGTTTCCAAAGCTCAGATTCACAGCCAGAGGCCGTCCCATTTCCACGGCCTTTTTTACCACATAGGTCATGGCCCGCATCAGCTCCGTAGTCTTTGGAAAAGAGTTTGGCATGGGAGTGCCCATCTTGACCACCAAAAGCTCGCTCTCCGGCGCCACTCCCTGATACTGTCCCTCCAGGAGCCGTCCCCCTGCCGCCGCTATGGCCGCCACCGCCGTCCCATGTCCTGACGTGTCGAAGCTGGGGACAATACGTCTGGGAAACCGGCTTTTCAGCGCCGCATCGATCCGGTATTTGGAAAATTCCACTCCGATACCGAAGCCCTCGGGCGGCGCCGCTTTTCCTGCAAATTCCTCATTTTCTTCCGGCAGCTGGCCGTTTACCTGCTGTGCATCCAATGTCTGATCCCACAAAAACTGAATCCGGGTATTTCCCTGGGCGTCCATAAACTCCGGACTCTCAAAATCAATTCCCGAGTCTATCACTGCGATCAAAACTCCCCGTCCCGTCAAATAGGGATCCCTTGCGGTAACCGGGTAAATACAGGAGGCCTGCTTTCCCGCAAGAGTAGAAAAATAAAGCCGTTTGGGTTTCTCCACATACTCCACTTCATCCAGCTGGGTGAATATGTCAATCAGGCTTTCGGGTATGGTCACGATAGCATATCCTGCAATCAGCTCTTCCACCCGGATCACATTGCTCTGCAGCCTTCCGATATCTCCATTGTACTTTACGATCAACTCCCAGGTCCCTGTGCTTTCCGAAAAGCCAACCTCCAGTTGATCAGACTTTCGCCGCTCTGATTCTTCTGTCTCAAGTGCAAGATTCAGCAGTACTTCCATTTTTTGATTTGCCATGAAACCCCTCCGGATATCCTGACAGCTTCTTATTTTTACTCTATGCAGAGTTTTTCCAAAACGGACCTTCCGATGGTTCCCTCCGGCATGGGAACGCCGAAATTATCCGCCACAGTAGCTCCGATCACTGCAAAGGTATCTTCATTTTCCAGAGCGCCACCGCTCTTCATGCTCTTTGCATAGGCAATCAAAGGCACATACTCTCTGGTGTGGTCTGTCCCGCTGTAGGTGGGATCATTTCCGTGATCTGCCGTGAGGATCAAAAGATCTTCTTCCCGCAGTGCTTCCAGGAGTACTCCAAGATTCCTGTCAAATTTTTCAATCTCTCTTCCATACCCTTCCACATTTCTGCGGTGTCCCCAGAGGGCATCGAAATCCACCAGATTGACAAAGCACAGGCCGTGAAAATCCTCCCTGCAGATGGCAATGGTCTGCTCCATCCCGTGGACGGAGCTGTCGGAGTGATGGGTCTGTGTAATCCCTTCCCCGCAGAAAATATCGTTGATCTTTCCCACGCCGATCACATCATATCCGGCATCCTTCAAAGCGTTCAGCGCCGTAGGCCCGGTGGGCTTTAAAGCATAATCATGCCGGTTGCTGGTCCGTTTGAATTCCCCTTTACGCTTTCCTACATAGGGCCTTGCAATCACCCGCCCGACTCTCCATTCGTCCTTTAAGGTGATTTCCCTTGCAATCTCACAGCAACGGTACAGATTGGCAAGATCGAAGGTCTCCTCATTCCCGCAGATCTGAAGCACGGAATCCGCCGAGGTATAGACGATCATTGCCCCGGTATTAATTTCCTCCTCACCGAGCTCTTCTATGATCTGCGTGCCGCTGGCGCTCCTGTTCCCGATTACTCTCTTCCCGCAGCGCTTTTCCAGCTCTGCAATCAACTCCGGCGGAAAGCCGGTATCGGTAAAGGTTTTAAAAGGCTTTTGGGTCCTGATTCCCATCATTTCCCAGTGACCGGTCATGGTATCCTTGCCGTTGCTTGCCTCTCCCAGGCGCATATACCGTCCCATGGGCTTTTCTGCCGCCTGCATCTTTCCCGCGCTGTGAAGATTAAGTATCCCCAGCCTCGCAAGATTTGGAATCTCCAGTGTTCCCATTTTTTCCAGAATATGTCCGAAGGTATCTACTCCCTCATCGCCAAAAGCCGGGGAATCCGGCATTGCCCCAATTCCCAGTGAATCAAGGACAATCACAAAAATTCTCTTATATTTCTCCATAAATAACCCTCCCTTCCGCGCCATACGGGCTATGTCATGCTCTTTACCAGCTTGACGATCCGGCTGGTGCCAAGTCTGTCTGCTCCCAATACCAGAAACTGCTGCGCATCCTCCATGGCGACAATCCCTCCGGCAGCCTTGATCTTTACGCCCTGCCCCACGTTTTCCGCAAACAGGCGCACATCCTCAAAGGTTGCTCCGCCGCCTGCGAAACCGGTAGAGGTTTTGATGTAGTCGGCTCCCGCCCTGGTCACAATCTCACACATTTTAATCTTTTCTTCCCTTGTCAAAAGACAGGTTTCAATAATAACCTTCAGAATATTCTTCCCGCAGACCGCCTTCAAAATACGGATTTCCTCCTCCACCAGATCATATTTCTGTTCCTTAAGCCATCCCAGATTGATCACCATATCGATCTCCGAAGCGCCGTTTGCAAGGGCATCCCTGGTTTCAAACTCCTTCGTGCCTGTGGTCATATTTCCATTGGGAAAGCCGATTACCGTGCAGACCGCCATTTTCCCATGCATATATTCAGCGGCCTGTTTGACATAGGCCGGAGGGATGCAAACGGACGCCGTCTGATATTTTATGGCGTCATCGCAGATCTGCCTGATCTCCTCCCAGGTCGCTGTCTGTGCAAGCAATGTGTGATCCACATGCCTTAAAATTTCCCTGATATCCATATCCCTTCTTACTCCTTTCAGGCTTTCTTCCCAAATCAACCTTTCTCTTCCTGAATCAACAGGCGGATAGCCTCCACAGCCACCTGAATGGCCATATCCGTATCATGTACTACGGGATTTTCCAGTCCCAGCTTTTCTCTTTCCTGATTGGCGACTACAAGAAAGCAGGAGCCTGCTCTCACATGCAGATAGGATGCCGCCACAAACAAAGCGGCCGACTCCATCTCTGAAGCCAGGCATCCCAGCCTTTTCCATGCCTCCCATTTATTTATCAGTTCATAGCTCACCGGCTTGGTTTCCGGCTCATGCTGTCCATAAAATGAGTCCTTACACTGAACCACTCCTGTGTGAAAAGGATATTCCCTTTTCTTCGCAGCTTCCCTCAGCGCGTTGGTAACGGATAAATCCGCCACCGCCGGAAACTCTATGGGCGCGAACTCTCTGCTGGTTCCCTCCATGCGGATGGCTCCCGTGGCAATCACCACATCGCCGCTTTTTACTTCCGGCTGCATACCGCCGCAGGTTCCGATCCGGACGAAGGTATCCGCGCCGCATCTGACCAGTTCCTCCATTGCAATCGCGGCGGAAGGCCCGCCGATTCCCGTGGAGGTCACGCTGACCTTCACACCGTCCAGAGCTCCCGTATAAGTTATGTATTCCCTGTTGTCGGCAATCAGAACCGGGTCGTCAAAATACTGTGCGATCTTCACACATCTTTTGGGATCCCCCGGCATGATCACATAACGGCCCACCTCGCCCTTTGCCACCTGAATATGATACTGCCTGCTGGCATCTTCCGAATAATTTTTCATGCATATTCCTTTCTTCTTTAAGAAACAACGGATGCCAGGCTCCGCCAGCCATCCTTATGTCAGCAAACGCTGTCACGCTCCGCGAGCCAGCTTATTGTAATTAAAACAGGCACAGGGGCAATCTCTGCTCCCGTGCCTGTTATGTAAATCACAGTCTTTTAGTATTTTCCGTAGCCGTCGCCTAAAGAAATTACCTGCTCGTTGTCTGCACTGGAGGAGGAACTTCTGTGAGAGGAGGATGATGAGGAAGAAACACTTCCGCCTTCCAGACGGTAAATAGAAAGCATATCTCTCATCCTGGATGCCTGGTTTGACAGCTCTTCGCTGGCAGCCGCACACTGCTGGCTGGTAGCAGAGTTGGTCTGTACCACCTGAGATACCTGTGAAATTGCCTGCTCGATCTGAGCAACTGCAGTTGCCTGATAGTTGGAGGACTCTGCGATACCATTGATGATCACTTCGCTCTCCTGTACTACCTTGGTAATCTCTTCCATCGCCTTACCAGTGTCATCCACAATCTTGGAACCGGAATTTACCTGATTGATGGAATCCTCGATCAGTTCAGCAGTCTCCTTGGCAGCTTCCGCACTCTTGGCGGCAAGGCTTCTTACTTCCTCTGCAACGACCGCAAAGCCCTTACCTGCCTCGCCTGCTCTTGCTGCCTCAACGGCTGCGTTCAGAGCAAGGATATTGGTCTGGAATGCAATGTCATCGATGGTCTTGATAATATTGGAGATGCTGGAAGATGCCTTGTTGATACCCTGCATGGCAACAGTCATCTGCTTCATCTGGGCGTTTCCGTTCTTAACATCCTCTATTGCCTTTCCTACCAGCTGAGCCGCATCATTGGCCTGCTCTGCGTTCTGCTTGGTCTTTTCTGCGATCTCGTCAATAGATGCCGTGATCTGCTCGATGGCGCTTGCCTGCTCGGTAGAGCCCTGTGCCAGTGCCTGGCTGGCGCTCGCCACCTGGGAGGAACTGATGGTTACCTGGGAGCCCGCATCGCTGATGTTGGAAAGCGCATGGTGATTATCCTCAACCAGCTTCTTTAAGGAATTGCCCAGTATATCCTCCGGAGAGCTTGGATTCACTGTAATGGTAAGATTACCGTTTGAAATTTCCTCTGCAATGCTTGCCTGATACTTCATATTATCGATTACTCTGGTGTACTCGTCTACCATTTTGCCGAATTCATCATTGTTGTATTTTACAAGCGAAAGATTGCTTACACGGCCAAGGGCGATCTCTTCGGCCGCATCGGAAAGCTGCATCAAAGACTTTTCAATTGCCTTGATCAGTTTCAATGCAATAAAGAAAGTCGCAATAATTGACACAATAGCCAGTGCCGCCGTAAATATTTCCGCGTTATCCACATATTTCTCCTGCGCTACGGGGTCGGTATATTTTACCGCTGACTTAGTGGTTATATCGCCTAAAAAAGTGTTGATAATCAAAAGCAAACTGGGGATTGTAAATCCGATTATCATTTTCGTTTTCATTTTTATATTTTTCATTGCCTTCTACCTCTCATTCTTCGTCCATGTCCATCTCATTTGCACTTTCAACAATTGACATATCCTCATCATTTAACAGTTTATCGGGGTCCAGGAGAAGCTTTACCGTATCTCCCACTTTACCGATACCATAGACATATTTATTATGCCCTTTATCACCCCGTCCAATTGTCGGCGGCGGCAGAATATTGTCGTCGGCAATTTCCACTACCTCTGCAATCTGCTCTACAATCAGTCCCACCATCATTGATTTGACATTGATCACGATAATACAGGTTCTGTCATTGTACTCGAGCTCGGGCTGCTTAAACCTCAGCCTTACGTCAATCACAGGAACAACCTTACCGCGCAGATTGATAAGCCCTTTGATATAATCTTCCGTTTCGGGAATCTTGGTCACTGACTGGAGCTGAATAATCGTATTTACATACCGAATCTCCAATCCAAAATACTCGTTCCCGGATTTGAAGGTCATATACTTTCCTTTCTGCTCATCATGTCCGGAATTTACCTTCAAGTCGCTTGTCTCTCCCATATAAACACCTGTTCCTTTCTGTAGATTTATTCTATTAATCCGGCGGCGTCCAAAATCAGGGCGATGCTGCCATCCCCAAGCTGGGTACAGCCGGAAAGTCCCTTAACCTTCTTAATGTAAGAGGGAATAGGCTTCACTACGATCTCTCTCTCTCCAACCAGTTTATCAACCATCAGACAGATCTTCTTATCCTCCACCTCAAGGATCATCATGATTCCGTTTTCTACTTCTTCCTCGTACTTCTCAAGCCCGTACCATCTGCCCAGCCGAAGCACCGGATAAGCCTCTCCCCGGATCATGATATACTCATCCCCGTTGGGCTCATGCACCATCATATCTTCCGTCACACGGATAAACTGCTTGATCACGCCGGTCTCCATAACAAAGGAGGAACCGCCTACTTCCATCACGATACCGTCGATAATGGCAAGGGTCAGAGGAATCTTCAAAATCATGGTACTGCCAAGTCCCGGCCGGCTTTCAATATCGAGAGTTCCGCCAATGGTCTGGATATTCTGGATAACCACGTCCATTCCAACGCCTCTTCCCGAATATTCCGTTACCTGTTCATTGGTGGAAAAGCCCGGAAGGGTAATGAACTGATACACTTCCTTGTCAGAATAAGCGGAATCCGGCTTGCTGTCATCAAGCAGACCCTGCTTTCTGGCCTTGGCTATAATTTTTTCCCTGTCCAGCCCCGTGCCGTCATCTTCCACACTGATCCATACTTTACCGGCTTCCGTCTTGGCGGATAAGGTAACCTTTCCCCTCTCCGGCTTGCCGCTTTCCAGTCTCGCCTCTTTGGATTCAATTCCGTGATCCACGGAATTTCTCACAATATGCATCAGAGGGTCGGAGATATGCTCGATGATATTCTTATCCACCTCTGTCTGCTCGCCAACCATGACAAAGTCAATGTCCTTGCCCAGTTTTCTTGATACATCGAACACGATACGGTTCATCTTCTGGAAGGTGTTTGTCAGAGGTACCATTCGCATGGACATGATGACGTCCTGCAGGTCTGTGGAAACCTTGGTGAGCTGTGCGGCCTCCTTCTTGAAGTTATCAAGATTAAGCCCCGGCACATTCAAGTCCGGGCTCTGAAGCACTACGGACTCGGAGATTACCAGCTCTCCGATCAGTTCCATGAGCTGATCCATCTTGCTGACATTTACGCTGATAAAAGAAGCCTTATCATTTTTCTTATCCTTGGCAAGGGTTTTACGCTTGCCGGGTTCCTTGGATTTAATAACGAAATCGCCCGGTGTAATCTTCGGCTTGGCAGGCTCAGCCTCCTGCCCTTCTCCAGCTTTGGCAGCAGCCGCCGCTTCCGCTTTGCTCTCGATTTCCTCCACACTGGCGTTTAAGTCTATCACTGCACTCTCTGCGGCAGAAGGACCGTTTTCGCCAAAATCAAAGCCCTGAAGGAACTCTTCCGCCTTACACTCGTAAACGTCTACTTCCTTAATATCGTAACCCACACCGATAATCTGGCGGATCTCATCCTCCGTACACTGTGCCTGCAACAGGATGCGGAAACCCTCTTTGATAATCGTTTCCGAGCTGTTCTCATCCGAAATAATATCCTCCGGAGAATACAGAAGATCCTCTGCAATTTCCTTCAGCGCATATACCGTCTTGTAGGCATGGACATTCGCCATTTCCGTTTCCGGATAAAAGGTAATGTAGATTTTGTAAAAACGGCTGTCATTTGTAGCGACAGGAGCAATATAAAAGTGTTTCGGCTCCTCATGCACATTCTCCGAAGACGTTTCAGCCCCCTCTCCTCCCCCGCCGTTTTTGATCTGATTAAGAAATTGATCCAGATCCGCGACAATTTTGCTGGCATCACCGTCTGCCGGATCGCCGTTTCGGATTTTTTCCATTTCACCGGAAATAAAATCCTCCACTTCCAACACATGCTCGACCAGCTGTAAATGAGGCACGTTTTCAGGATGGGATTCTCTTAAGAAATAAAAGACATCCTCGAGCTTATGGGATACAGCCGTTATATTGTCGAACATCATGATACCGGAAGAACCTTTGATAGTATGCATGGTTCTGAATATCTCATTGATGCTCTCTTCGTCAAAGCAGTCCGCATCCTTCTGTTCCAGAACTCTTTCCTGAAGCTGCTCCAGAAGCTGCTCATTTTCAAACAGGTATATGTCCAGCATGCCATCTGTGCTAAATTCTTCAGCCATATTCTTCTCCTTTCCTCGCTTTATTATCTATTCATTTGTCAGATCAGGCCGAGCTTCTTCATTGCTTGTTCAAACCTCTCCTGATCAATGGGCTTGCCGGAATAAACGGTACAGCCCAGCTCAAATGCCATTTTAACGTTGCTCTCATCATTTAAGGCAGTGGTCATAATTACCTTTGCCGCCTTCTCCTGGGGAATATCTCTCTCTTTCTCCAGGTTGCGGATTCCCACCAGAGCCTGATAACCGTCCATAACCGGCATCATGATGTCAAGACATACCAGATCATACGGTTCCCCGTCCTCCAAAGCCATCATGTACGCGTCCACCGCTTCCATGCCGTCCACAGTCACATCGCACTCTCCGTACTTTGACAGGAAACTGACCATAAACTTCCGTGTTGCAAAATCATCTTCTGCTAATAGTATCTTCATGCCATTTCTCCTTTACTTTTTATTAGGCAATTACCTCATTTTATTTAGCAAAGCATAGGTTCTTCCCGCAATATCCGAGAGCTTTTCCTGATGCTCCACAGCCCCCAAATCATAGGCAACCTTAGGCATTCCATAAACCACGCAGGTCGATTCATCCTGTCCGATGGTTCTTGCGCCTGCCCTGCGCATGGCCAAAAGTCCCTTCGCGCCGTCCCCTCCCATCCCGGTAAGGATGATTCCCACGGCTTTCGCTCCGGCCACCTTTGCAACGGAGTCAAACAGCACGTCCACAGAAGGGCAGTGGCCGTTCACCTTTGGCCCTTTTTTGCATTCCACCTGATACACGCCGTTGACCTTTACAAGCTGCATATGCCGGTCTCCTCCCGGAGCAATCAGCATATGTCCCGGCAATACCCGATCACCCGTTTCGGCTTCCTTTACCTGTACCCGGCATATGTCATTTACCCTTTTTGCATACATCGCCGTAAAGCCCGGCGGCATATGCTGTACCACAACGATACCTGGAATATCCGTGCCATACCCCTTTACCACTTCAAGAATGGCCTCCGTGCCACCGGTAGAAGCGCCGATGGCCACCAACAGATCATTTCTTTTTACAGAAAGATGGTTTTCCGGCTGAACCATAACCTTATTTTTGATGCTTCCGATCTTGGCAGTGGAAGCAATCTTAATCTTGACCAAAAGCTCGGTTTTAACAAACTCTTCCAGCTGCGCCCGGTTTGAAACGGAAGGCTTCGCCACAAAATCTACCGCTCCCGCCTGCATCGCGTCAAACACCTTATCGCTGAGCGAACTGATCACCACCACCCGAAGCGGGTATTGAGGCATAAGCTTTCTCAAAAATTCTATTCCGTTCATTCTGGGGAGTTCTACGTCCAACGTCATGACATCGGGCTTACATTCCAATATCTTATCCCGTGCCTCAAAGGGATCCTTCGCGGTCCCAACGATTTGGATCGCCGGATCTGTACTTAGATTCTGGACTAACAACTCCCTGAATACAATGGAATCATCTACCACCAAAACTCTGATTTTCTGCATTCCTTACCCCTCTCTTTTTCTGAATATGGAAGGCTGTATAATATCAAGAGGCGTATTGTTCCGATCCAGGGTCTCCGTGGTGCCGATAAACAGATATCCCCCCGGCTCTAACGCATTGCACACCTTGCTGACCAGCTCCCGCTTTGTGTCCTCATCAAAATATATCATAACATTGCGCAAAAATACAGTATGCATTTTTTTCCTGAAAGGAAAAGGATCCATCAGATTGAACTGCCGAAAGATCACCTCCGCTTTCAGTTCATCCCTTACCTTATACTGACTGCCTCCCGCGATCGGACCGAAAAATTTCTTTTTCCATTGCTCCGGCACTTTCTGCAGCTGCTCTGCAGTGTATACCCCTGCCATCGCCTGTTTGAGCACCTTGGTGGAAATATCCGTTGCAAGGATTTTGGTATCCCACTTATCCCTCTCCAGCCCAAAAAAATCTGCAAGAACCATGGCAATCATATAGGGTTCCTCCCCTGTGGAAGCGGCTCCGCACCAAATACGAAGATCTCTTGTCCTTTGTTCCTTCGTTTTCAGCCAGGGCAGAACCACCTTCTTAAAATACTCAAAATGCTCAAATTCCCTCATAAAATAAGTATGATTGGTGGTCAGCAGATTCACCAGAATTTTTTCTTCCACACCGCTGTGGTCTCTCTCCACAGCATCCATAAGCTCATTCGCATTCTTCCAGCCGCCGGTTCTCATATGCTTCTGCAACCGTCCGTTTACTATAACCTTCTTCTGGCTCAGGTCAATGCCATAGTTCTGCTTCATATAAACTGAAATTCTTTGGAACTCCTCATTGGTTATCAAAAACCTCATCCCCCTCCGTCATTTTATCCCATCTATTTCAGTTATCGCAATTGACGAAATATCTTGCAGCATATCCTGTAAATATCCGGATCAAACCGGACTCCTGCTTCCTTTTCCAGTACCGAAAGTGCCTCTGCGGCGCTTAAACTTTTTTCTCCGGTGAGGGCGCAGTATCTGTCCATCAGAGAAACGATGCGTGCGGAAAGAGGAATTTCCTCCCCCTTAAGACCCTTCGGATAACCGCTGCCATCCCAGCTTTCGTGATGGCAGCCGGCAATCTCCCCGGCGATGGTGAGGAAATCATTGTAATCGCCGCTTCCGCGGATTTCCTCCAAAATCTCCGCCCCGATCAGCGTATGGCTTTGGAGGATATTCTCTTCCTCCTTTGTAAGGGCGCCCTTCTTTTGCAGGATTTCCCGGGAAATTCCAACATTTCCAATATCACAAAGGGGCGCCGCCAATTCTATGGTATCTATGTAAGTATCCGAAATTTTCTCTTCAAACAGGGGCGAAAGCTGCATCCCCTGGGTCAATGTCCTGCAATTATCCTTAAGCCGTTCCATGACGGCTTCATCGTAGCACGCGCTCCGTGCGGCAATCCCTGCAAGGACGCGCAGGAAGTTCTTTTTTTCGAGTTCCATCTGCCTGAGCTGTTCCCTGACGGAGGCCTGCAGATGCCGGTTCATCTCTCTGAGCTCACGGGTCACCGCGTAGAGCTTTAAATGCAGCCCTACCCTTGCCTGTACCTCCTCCGCAATGAAAGGCTTGGTAATGTAATCCTCACAGCCGTGAGAAAACCCCTCTACGATATCTTTGGATTCATTATATGCTGAAATAAAAATAATTGGAATATTTTTTGTGTTCTCATGTCCCTTTAAAATCCTGCAAAACTCATAGCCGTCCATACCCGGCATGGAAATGTCTGTCAATATCAGCTGCGGCTTCTTTCCGCCGCTCTTCCACCTGCCCGCAAGCTCCTCAAGGGCCTTTTCCCCGCTCTCAAAAAGAACCGGGGCACATCCCATATGGCTGATGATTTCTCCCAGAACAATCCTGTTAATTTCCATGTCATCCACGATGAAAACATGAGCCCTGCCTGCATCCTTTTCCATTCCAAACACAGATGATTCCTCCACCATAACGACCAAAGCCCCTGCAGGCTGCTGTCCCCTGTCAAACTACAGGAAAGACTTTAACTCCTCCACCCCGGCAGCAGTTTTTTCATAATTTTCCTTCTGGACCGCCATCTTAAGCTTAAGTACGGCCCGCCCCACTTCCCGGGGCGCACCTCCGCAAAGCTCTCTGATCGTCTCCATAAACATTTCCGCCTTCTCCCAGTTCTCCATCTCCACACACAAAATCAATTTGGACAGATTTCTGCTTAAAGCTTTCCTGTTCTCCAAAGTACCATATTGCTTCAGCCCATCGCCGTCATCCTCCGGAAAAGAGACGCCTGGTAAGGGAAATCTTGCTGTAACCGCTTCCTCTTTGGAATCCTCCTCTTTCTCTTTGCCGGTTTCTGCCCATATGGAAAAAGAAAAAGCGCTTCCTTTGTTCTTCTCGCTCTCCACGCCGATCCTTCCGCCCATCAGTTCCACTAACTGCTTACAGATGTTAAGGCCAAGGCCGGTCCCTCCGTATTTTCTTGAAATGGAGGCATCTACCTGCGAAAAGCTTTGGAATAATTTATCCTTATCCCCTTCATCAATACCGATTCCGGAATCTACCACAATAAAAAAAAGTTCTATTTTTTCGCCCACCTGGGCGGTCTTAAACACTTCAAGGGTAATCTTTCCCACTGAAGTGAATTTCAGGGCGTTGGATAAAAGGTTGTTTAATATCTGCTCAATCCGGAGTTCATCGCCTATAATGTATTCCGGTACCTGAGGCGATATGGTCATAAAAAAATCCAGCCCTTTTTCGGTTATTTTACTGATATGATTTGATTTCACATAGTCCAGCATATCTCTCACGTGAAATCTGCGGGGTTCCAGCACAAATTTCCCCGCTTCAAGTTTGGAGAAATCCAGAATATTGTTGATGATCTTGTTCATGTCCCCGCAACAGCGTTCGATCACATTCAGGGTACGGAGCTTTGCCCCATCGGTTTCCTTTTCGGCAAGGTCTCTCACATGTCCCAGTATCCCGTTTACCGGAGTTCTGAGTTCATGAGTAACGTTGGCTACGAATTCTGATTTGACCTTAAGGGCCTGCTCTACCTCCTGCTTTCTTTTGAGAACCTCTCTGCCTAAATATTCTTCTTCCAGAATAATATTGGCCATGCATATGAAGGTTCCTTTCCGCCCCTCTGCTTCGATGATCCTTGCACGCACCGGAAAACAGGTCAGATTCTTGCGGTATGCAACCAGCTTGCGGAGTTCATAACCGAAAGGGTACTCAGTGACAATCCGCCCCTCTTCTTCCTTAAACTCTCCGGGGAAAATTTCACTGATCTTCCTGCCGCATAACTCTCCCTGATATTCCAGATTCTTTTCTGCTTCCGTATTGGCGTACAAAATCTTCCCCGACCGTTCAAAAATAAGGACAAGCTCCAGCGCATCCTTCACGGGAAACACGCCGCATTCATATGGTTCCATTTCTATCCCCCGCATACCGCAGTCACCCTGCGGCTTTCACCGCAAGAAAGGCAGCAAAGAAACTTCTTCTCTTTTTGCTGCCGCTTTATCACAGCCCTGACGGACACTGAACTATTCTACCCTGCTGCTCCCTTCATCTTACTGGTAATTCTCTACAAATAAAGTTACCATTTTTTAAGTAAATTGTCAATTAAATTCGACTGGATAATACTGTAACTGATGCCCCCGGCTGTCCATACTGCCAACACCCACAGCCCGTAAGCCTCTCAATTTCCCTCTGAAAATTTTTCTCCGGAAGTTGTCAAGAAAGTATCCATGTGCTATGATTGCGCTGTATTGTATCTCAAAAGGCAGTAATGAGAACAAATGCCGTCACGCTTCGCGAGCCGGCTTATTGTAATAACAGGAGGAAAGCTACCATGAAAAATGAAAAAACCTATGAACTTGTGCTGACCGCACTGTTCACTGCCATTATCGTCATAATGGCATTCACACCGCTGGGATACATCCCGCTGGTTGTTATCAATGCAACCATCATCCATATCCCGGTCATTTTGGGAGCGCTGTTTTTAGGACCGAAAAAAGGCGCATTCCTGGGCTTTATCTTCGGCCTGACCAGCTTTATCAACAACACCTTCAAGGCCGCTACCGCGTCCGCCTTTGTATTTTCTCCGGTTCTGGCCGCAGATATCATCGGTATATCGGGCGTATTCAAGAGCATGTATATCTGCTTCGTTCCAAGGATACTGGTTGGAATCATTCCTTATTTTGTGTATCTGCTGATCCGGGATCTTCTGAAAAAAGACCGGAAAATATGGCGCATTCTTATCCATGCCGCGGCCGCCCTTATCTTATTTATTTCCGTCAGGGCTTTTGTCTCCAACCTGACAGGCGGCGAAAATGTTCTTATCGCTGCCGCAGCCGGCCTTGTCTGCGGCCTTGTACTCTTCATTGTCCTTACCATAGGTTCCGGGAAAAAGGGCTCTTCCAGCATTGCCCTTGCCTATGCCGGACTCACAGGGGCTTTTACCAACACCCTGTTTGTTATGAGCGGCATTTACATCCTGTATAAGGATGCCTATGCAAACGCCCTGGGTATTGCGGGAGATACGGTAATCGACGTGATCATGGGCGTGGTGAGCTTCAACGGTATCGTGGAAGCTGTGGTTGCCGCCGTCCTTGTATCGGGAATCGGCCTTGCGCTGCTTCATATCAAACCCATAAAAGCCTGACGCCAAAAGTTTCATCCCAACCTTAGAAAGGAGTAAATTCATAAAATGATTCTGGCAATTGATATCGGAAACACCAATATTGTAATCGGCTGCACCCAGGAGGAAAAGGTTCACTTTGCGGAAAGAGTTTCCACCGACATCTCCAAAACGGAGCTGGAGTATGTAGTGGAGCTGAAAACCCTGTTCGATCTCTACCGCATTAAAACGGAAGAAATCACCGGCTGTATTATTTCTTCCGTAGTGCCTCCCCTTACCAATATTGTAAAATCGGCAATGCAGAAGTTTCTCCGCATCTGTCCCATGGTAGTGGGACCGGGCGTCAAAACAGGACTGAATATTCTGATGGATAATCCCGCCCAGGTGGGCTCTGACCTGATTGTCAACGCAGTTGCGGCGCTGAAATACTATCAAGCTCCCATCATCATAATCGATATGGGTACCGCCACCACCATCAGCGTAGTGGATGAAAAGAAAAATTATGTGGGGGGCATGATTCTGCCCGGCGTCAAGATTTCCCTGGATGCCCTTGCCAGCCGCACTTCCCAGCTCCCCAGGATCAGCCTGGAAGCCCCAAGAAAGATCATCGGCAAAAATACCATCGACTGTATGAAAAGCGGCATCGTCCTGGGACAGGCCTCCTGTCTGGACGGCATGATCGGCCGAATCCGGGAGGAACTGGGGTATCCGGTAAATGCGGTTGCCACCGGCGGTCTTGCCGGCTGTATTGTGCCGCATTGTAAGGAAGAGATCATCTGCGACAATGAACTGACCCTGAAGGGGCTGGATATTATTTACAGAAAAAATAAGGAGAATCAACCAGATGTTGCATGAAAAACACATTGTGCTGGGCGTTAGCGGAGGCATTGCCGCTTTTAAAATCGCTTCTCTGGCAAGCATGCTGAAAAAACAAAGCGCTGATGTCACCGTGATCATGACCCCAAACGCCACCAACTTTATCAATCCCATCACCTTTGAGTCCCTGACCGGAAACAAATGCCTGGTAGATACCTTCGACCGCAATTTTAAACACAGTATAGAGCATGTATCGCTGGCCAAACAGACCGATGTCTTCATGGTAGCGCCCGCTTCCGCCAACGTGATCGCCAAGGCCGCCCACGGCCTTGCGGACGATATGCTCACCACCACCCTGCTGGCCTGCGAATGCCCCAAAATCATCGCGCCTGCCATGAACACCCGGATGTTCCGCAATCCTGTTGTGCAGGATAATCTTAAGCTTCTTACCCATTACGGAATGGAAGTGATCACCCCTGCCACAGGCTATCTGGCCTGCGGCGATACCGGGGAGGGGAAAATGCCGGAGCCATCGCTGTTATACGAATATATCGTAAAAGCCTTAAAGCCCAAAGATATGAAAGGACTTAAGGTGCTGGTAACGGCAGGCCCCACCCGCGAAAAGATCGATCCCGTACGGTATCTGAGCAATCACTCCACCGGAAAAATGGGCTATGCCATAGCCAGAGCCGCCATGATGCGGGGGGCGGATGTGACATTGGTAACCGGAAAGACAAGCCTTACGCCGCCTGCAAATGTCCGCACCGTGGAGATTACCTCCGCGGCCGATATGGCCAGGGCTGTGAAAGAAAATGCCGAAGAGCAGGATATCATCATCAAAGCTGCCGCTGTTGCGGATTACCGCCCCAAATATGCGGCCGATGAAAAAGTAAAAAAGAACGATTCCAATTTGAGTATCGAACTGGAACGCACGGAAGATATTCTTGGCTTTTTGGGCGAACACAAAAGAGAAGGACAGTTTTTGTGCGGATTTTCCATGGAAACCGAAAACATGCTTGAGAATTCACGGAAAAAACTGCAAAAAAAGAATCTGGATCTGATCGTTGCCAATAACCTGAAAGAACAGGGCGCCGGATTTGGAACCGATACCAATATCGTGACTCTTTTATCCCCTACAGACACCCTACAGCTCCCCATTTTAAGCAAGGATGAGGTGGCCGGGAGTCTGCTCGACTATATTCTGGCACACCGTTAAGCGCTTTCCATTTCACATTGAAGTCATACAACGGGCAGCACGCTTCGCGGACTGCCCGTTTTGTATTATTACCTTATCGAGGGTTATCGATCAATCTGAAAAATTCCTCTTTCACAGCCTGAAAGGCTTCCAGCAGCTTGGGTGAAAAACACCCGCACTCACCGTTCAGGATCATCGTGTAAGCGGTTTCCCTGTCAAAAGCCTTCTTATAAACCCTCTCGGTTACCAGCGCGTCAAAAACATCCGCAATCGACACAATCTGAGGCGCGATTCCGATCTCATCCCCTTTCAGTCCGTCCGGATAACCTCTTCCGTCAAACCTTTCATGGTGATGCCTGCTGATATCGTAACAATAATTATAATAATCCTCATCCTCAAGATGGACGAAGGCCGCAATCATTTCCGAGCCTTTTGAGGTATGGGATTTCATAATCTCAAATTCCTCAGAAGTCAGCTTACCAGGCTTCAAGAGAATATTGTCCGGTACTGTGATCTTTCCTATATCATGCATGGCGGCCGCCTGGTTGATCATTTCAATCTTGGGGGGAGTCAGCTCATACTCCGGAAAGCGCCTCATGATTTCCTCTGCCAGAGCCCTGGTAAACACACGGATTCGTTTCACATGCTGTCCGGATTCCATGTTTCTGAATTCCACCACATTGCTCATGGCATCTATCATGGCATCATTTGTTTTGCGCAGCTTTTCCGCCTGCTCTGTGAGCAGTTTATTCTGCTCCTGCAGCTCTGCAGTCTGAACTCTGACCAATGATTCCAGTCCTGCCTTATAGGCATAAAGGTTAATATTGTTTTTAACCATTTGTTTAACTACCGGTGCATAGTAAGGTTTATGGATATACTCTACAACGCCGTACTCATATCCCCGCCGTTCATACTCCACCGAATTTTCACCTGTGATCATGATAATCGGAACCTCTGAGATCAGGTTCTGCCGGTTCAGCTCCTCCAGCACCTGGAATCCATCCATAACAGGCATCACGATATCAAGAAGCACTGCCGCTATGGATGAAAGATTCTCCGTCAAAAGCTTAAGGCCCTCCTCTCCGTTCTCAGCCTCAAGTATCTCATACTCATCACTAAAAATCTCTGCCAGCATCATACGGTTGATCATTACATCTTCCACGATAAGTATCGTATTCTTTTTCATTACAAGTCCCCACTTTTCACTTTCAGTTAACCAAATTTCTTCCGGATTACTGTCTTATCCATATGGGAAAGATCATAGCATCCCGTCTTTGCCATAATTCCTTTTAGTTTACCGGTTATCATTCCAATTTCCCTGCAGACTCCTTCTGCCCCCTCTTCCTCCAGAGGTTTTAAGAGGATACGGCCCACACAGACGGCTGAAGCGCCAAGAGCCAGCGCCTTAAAGGCATCCTCTCCGGTGGTGATTCCGCAGTCCACAAAGACCGGTATCTGTCCTCCTGTCACTTTTAATATATCCGGCAGCACCATAAGAGGCGGCACAGCGTAACCCATAATACCGTGATGATGGGAGACCACGATTCCTCCGGCGCCTGCCTCCAGAGACTTATAGGCATCCCGCTCGCTCAAAACTCCCTTTACCACAAAGGGAACAGAAGAGGCACGGACAAACTCCCGAATCTCTTCCATACTTTTGGGCTTCATATCATATCCCCTTACATTATCATACCCGCCATAAACGTCAAAGGCATGGTCTATATCCATTCCCACTGCGAGCACTCCGCATTTCTGTGCATATTCAAGCTTATGGAATATCAGCCTGTTGTCCGCGTACGGCTTGATAATTCTGATGGTTTTAGCCCCTGTTTTCGTGATTTTTGAGAGCTCCTCATCATCTCCCATGCCGGCCCAGCAGACCGCACCGGCCTTCTCCGCCCCCCTTGCCAGCTCCGCCATTCCGTTATCGCACACCTGTTCCAGATGGGACAAGGCGGCAGTCATAATCGGCGTGGCAAAGTTTTCCCCGTATAATGTGAAAGAGGTATCCGGCTTCCTGCCATCCAAATGCCGCATTTCCAAAAGCAATGAGTCGAAATACTCCCTTGTGATACGGTCAGAATCTCCCCATCCTTTTTCGTTCATAATAAGAATTTCTCCTATCCTCTTGTTTCTATCCCTATTCTAACGAACTTCCACCAAAAAATCAACTAAATCTTTTACCATAAGCTGCCACGGCCTGCCACTGTTTCTCATTCCATTTTTCATAGCTTTCCGCCGCACGCCGCACATATCCTGCCATGTCTGTCAATTCCCTGCTGTTTCTGTCCAATTCTGCAGCAGATAACTTAATGCTGTGATAAATTGCATCATGGCCTTTCATATAAAGCGGAATGCCATCTGCCATCCCGCGGATCTCTTCCGTGATTTTTTTCAGGGAACCGGACAGGTTTTCCGCATTCTGCGCCTGCTGTTTCAGCATAACAGGATCCGCCCAAAGGTTCAGGCTGCCGGAAAGACCTCCGGAGAAAGAATCTTTCCGAATCAGCGCCTGCAGCAGCTTTTTTCCCTCTTCCCCCTTAAAAAGGCTTCCCGCAATCAAAGGGAGACCCTGAAAGGTAAAATCCTTTAAATCCGATAAGGTAAGTTTCTCCCCGTTCAGCCCGCTTTTCCTTTCCCCGCCAAAGGCCTCCATCATCTGCATAATAACGCCGGCACAGCCATCCCTTTTATCCGGCTCCAGTTCCATGACACGGGCCGAGAGCGCCGCCGCATAGCTTCCCAGCTCCCCCTGTCCTCCCGCATCATCGTTTTTTCTTCCGCTGAATACAGTTACATAACTTCTGGCCGCTTTGTCATAGACAAGAGCGGCAAACATATATTTGATATCATGATAGCCTGCAAAGTTGCTTTTTTCCACAGGAGTCTTCACATACCGGATATGATTTTGGGGAATAACCGAATTTCCCAGCACACTGACATAATCATTTTCCCCATGAATTCCATAGAGCTTCTCCCTGCGCTTTTCGTACTCCTCCTCTCCGTATCTTTCCTGCCATCCTGAAATGGCGCTCTCCGAGAACCCCTGCCCGTCCACCGAATAACAGACGTCCACAAGAGAATCATATCTGGTTTCCATAGTGACGAACTGCGCCTTGTTGCCTCCCTTGGAATGACCTGTTACCACCAGATGGTCCTGCTCCCCAAGCTCCAGAGTCTCCACCGCCTCCTCAAACCAGGACAGAGCGCGTTCCTGCTGCATGGTGGCAGAACTGGTCATGCCAATCCCGTTATCAGGCCATTCCCCGTCGCCCGTCCCCCGGTAGACCATATAATAACTGTTCTCACCGGGACTTTTAAAAGTACAGGCCGCCGTTCCCGAATCATAGCCCATATTACTGCTCTGGCAGCACATCACCATCTCTCCGATCTCCGGATTCCCGGCCGCCTGCTCAAGCACGGTGTACTCTCCGTGATGAATGCCGCCTCCCCCATAATCCGGGTGCTCCTTCAGCTCTTTTAAGATTTCATTGATGGTGAGCCCCTCTCTGGCCTCCTTATAATCCAGATACATATAGGTATCCAGAATCATACTGATCTCCGCATCCGAAATTTTTTCACCGATTGCCCTCTCCCCCTTTCCTTCACTGTGAGAAGCTGTTCCATCTCAAATAAGAGAGTTCTCCGCCCTTTTTCATGGAAAAAACGGCTTCCGCCCTGCTTTTGTACCCGTGATAGATATCTCCCGCAAAATTATCCTCCGTGATCATTTCATACATTTCCTCTCCCGCAGGATAGCTGATTACACCTCCAATGATATAACCCTTCCCGGACAAGGCAGTCAGGAAAGCATCTATCTGAGCCTGTCTTTCCAAAGAACTGCCAGCCGGAAGGCTGCCAGCCACAAAGCTGTTGTTCAGAGGGCTGTTATTTGAAGCACTGTCTTTCACATAAATATAAATCCGCACCATGGACAGCGGATGCCTAAGGAAAGCATCCACATTCATATCCGCCGGGAATTCAGCCGGAAAAACCAGCTCCGGGATTTTATAAAAGACCTTGCATTCCCCAAAGGCCTCTCCTGCAATGCTCTTCATGCATTCCTCGATCTCATCCCGCAAAAGATAAGCAAGATAGTTATCCTGAAAAACCTCCTCTTCCTCTCCCATAACACGGACCAAAACACCTTTCTCAGGGTATCTTACACTGTAAACCCTTCTCATGCCGTATGCTTTTCCAAACTGCCCGCCGCAGGCTTCCCCGTCCACAAAGTCTTCTCCGTATTTCTTCTTCATGTAATCCAGCATCCCCGCTTTCCTCCCCTTTCCGGTCAGAAACAGCGGATGCCTGTCTTTTTCAGGCATCCGCGTATCAATCGAAACTCCCTGCAAAACCGCTGCAATAAGAAGCAGCAGAACCATCCATCCCAGCAGAAATGCAAGGCGTCTTTTAAACCACGACACCGGAGTTTAAGCTGCCTCCCTGCTGGGCGTTTCCTGCTTCCGCCTTCTGGTACTGGCCTGCCATTTCCTGCAAATCCTTTACATGCTCCTGAACCATGCGGTAGAGCCTGTCCATATCCGCCTGCAGGGACTGAAACTTGTTCCCGTAGGCCATGGCCGCTTCTCCCTGCCAGATTCCCTTCATACTCTGTACCTGGGATATCATTTCGCTGGTGAGATTTTTGATCTGGTTTCCTGTGGTGGCGAAGCTGCCCGATGTCTGAATCAGTTTTTCCGGTGTGACTTTTAAAATACCTTCCATAGATTTTTCCCTTTCTCTTTCTAATAGTTTCTGGCCGAGGCGATCTCTCTGTTGCGTGCCTCCGCCTGTTCATATCTTACGGCAATCTCCAGAAGCGCCTGTACATACTGACTGATGAGCTGGTGAAAAGCATCCATCTGCTGTCTGTCCCTGGTAAACGCCTGGTGAAAGGCGTCCTTTGCGCCGCCCTCCCACATACCGCAGAGGGCGGCTTCCTGCTCTGTGAGCTCCGTTTCCTTCGCCCGGAACTGGCTGTTCAGTTCCGATATCCGCCCTGCCCTGTTTCGCAATTCTCTTGGTGTTACCTGAAAAAATGACATAATTAATCTCCCTTCAATCTTTTTTTTCGATTCATGCGCTTTTACACATAAATCCTTGTAGCTGCAAGCCGGATATTCATCATTTCCGTCTGATACATCTTTTGCGCCCGGCTCTCCATTTCCCTTGCCGTCTTCAAAAGCTTCTCTGACTCCATGCGCAGACTGCTGCCAATCCTGCCCTCCTTTTCGCTCAGAATATCTGCGCACCTGCTCTCCCAGCAAGCTCTGTTTCCACGGAGTATCTGCATCATTTCCTGCTCTGCCAGATTCCTTAAGCTTTTGGACAGACCGTCAAGCTCTTTGGCCAGACGCATAATCTCCGCAAAATGCATTTCAATCGTTTGTGGCGACATTCACATTCCCCCTTTCCGCCTCTTCATAGACAGCGGCAATCTCTCCAAGCTTTTCTATATGAAGCTTTAACCTCCGGAATGCCTTCGTTCCTTCTTCTCCCGCAGAGACAAATTCCCGCTGCAATTTTCTCACCGGATTTCCGTCAAAAAACTGCACAAGCTTTTTCGAATCCAAAACTGCCGCCAGATAGTCCTCCCTGGCCTTTTCAAGCACAGCCAGCCACTCTTCCCGTTCCTTAAGCAAATCCTGAGAAGTAACCGCTATTTTTTCTGACATTTCTCCGCCTTCCCCTTTCTGCCGTTTCCTAGAGTTTTTCTGCTTCCCTGATCAGTGCTCTTTCCACCTGCAAGAGTTCCTCCGCCGCCTGCTGTGTTTTTTGAAGCAGTCCCATCGTGTCTGCCATGGACTGTCTCACTTCCAGAAGACCGCTCCGGAATTCCTCGTCCCACAGCTGCCTTGCTCCACTCTCCCATATCCCTGAAAGTCTCCTCTCCCGGGATTCCAGATAATCAAGCCCATCCGCCGCCCTGGACAGGCTCCGCTCCTCCGAGTCCATCCACCCGCCGAAGCCTGTGGTCAAAAGCTGTACTTTTTCCATCCCCAAACCTCCCTTCACCATCATTTTGCTATAAGTGTCAAAGCAAGATCAGCCGGTCCCCGGCTTCCACCCCCTGCCCCTTAAGCGTTCCCTTTTTATCCAGAAGGCTCTCCTGCCTCAGAGCATAGAGCTGCATATTTCCGCCATCCTGCAGGATTACCTTCTCCTTTCTTCCGATCAGGGCGAGCATCTCCTCCAAAACTTCCTCTATCCCGGCTTCCTCCTCCAGCTCAAAATCATAGACCTCATCCAATACGGGACTCAGCACATCCACCAAAATCATCTCCGTCTCCTTTTTTGCTGTTTCATGCTTGCATTAATATTCTCTTCCTTTCGTATCACCGCCATCAAAACATGCTTTCCTGTCTTTCCCGGCAGGCCCGGCGGGCAGGCGCAATCTGCAGGTACTGCTTCCCGGCCCCTCCTTCAGATATCCTGTGCCCGGGGCTTCCCACTGGTTTTGCCCGGCGTAGCTCAAATCGTCAAAGGAAAGGGCTCTCTGCCCCGCCGCGTTTCCTCCCAGATGAATCCCCTGCTGCCATGCGATAAACTCCCGGAAAAATCCGGTTTCTGCTGCCTCGTAGTCTCTTTCCGGATGATAGATTCCCGCCAAAAAGCCCACTGCCCCCTTTCCCATAGCCGCATCCTCCCAGAATCTGATTCTCTCTTCCCTCTGACTGTTGTTTCCGTAAAGGAAACGGCAAAAGTGACCCATATTTCCGATAAAGACACTGATTTTTGAACTGTTCTTCTCCCCGGGGCCGCTCTTTTCACAGGCCATTCGCCAGTCTTCCGCTTCCGTCTCATTCCTTAAATAAATCACTCCCGGCTCATCCTGAAAATGCGCCGGACTTTTTTCTTCATCCAGCACCACCGCCTGACCTCCAAGGCGCAGCGTTCCTTCCACCATACAGCTCAAAACCGCGCTTCTCCCCGTTCTTTCCTTACCGGATATCAGAAAGCAGACCGCCTGTTTGGGAGAAATTCCCCTGATCTCCCCGGTGGAAAGGCTGTACCCCAGAGGAATTCTTCCCTGATTCCAGTCAAAATCCTCTGCAAGCCCTTCAAAGCTTACCTGTTTGGGCAGTACGGGAAATTTTTCAGGAACCTCTCCGCCCTGCTCTGCTATTTCCTGCGTCCTCTTTATGCCATAGCTTTGGATTTGTCCCGAATAAGCATAGTCTTCCTGCCCTTCCCCGATCATTGCCGCCTGAAACTCCAGTACCCTTCCATCGCTCCTGCAAAGACCTCTTCCCTTACAGTTCTCCTCAGGCAATACCGGAAGATAATACTGCCTTAAGACGTCCCCGTACTGAAAACGATCGCTCATTTCAAAGGCCAGCGTGGTTCTGAACTTTTCAAAAAGTCTTCCTCCTATTTCCCCTGCCCCCGATGCCGACAGCACCAGATAGATTCCCAGGGTAAGTCCTTCCGCGGCAAGCTTTAAAAACAGCTCTTCCTGCTTTCCCTCCCATATCTTTTTGAGCTCCCCGAAATTGTCCACTGTCAGAAAAAGATACGGCATCTTCCCCTTTCGGGATTTGTTGTACTGGAAACAGCTCAGCCCTGAAAGTCTGGTTTTGCGCTCTTCCATCAGCCGTTCCAAATGGTAAAAGAAGATATCCTTCCCCTCTTTGCTCTTCAGCACCCCCAGACAATGAGGCATGGCACAAAAATCTCCCAGATTTTCCTGTCCGATATCCACCGCCAGTATCTGCACCTCCCATGGCTCATAGCTTTCACAGAGCTGCCAGAGCAGCGTTTGAAGAAAAAAGGTCTTCCCGGTCGCCGGGCCGGCGCAGAGCGCCAGATGCCCCTGGGTCACCGGTTCATAAGTCAGGACAAATCTTCGCTGGTTTTCAGGGTCATCACAGAGTCCCAGGTTCAATACCGGCTCTCTGCCCGGCTTTTTCTGCTCCAATGCCCCTTTTGTCTCCGGCTTCTTTCCGGGAAGGTCCCGGAAGAAAATCTTCTTTGGCAGCTCCGGAAGCCACAGCGCAGCTGCCTGAGAATGACCGCAGCTCTTTGCCGTCCGGATAATATATTCTGCCAGAACCTCCATCTGACTGCGCTCCTCCCCCGTCTTTTCCTCCGTTCTCTCCAGGCGTCTTCCCGTATTCGACACCAGCGCTGCCTTTCTTTGTTCCTTCTCTTTTTCCCGGTAGCTTCCGCCGCAGTAGCCTGCCTGAAAAAGTTCATAATACTCCTGATTACCAATCTGCAGATAGCATTGTCCGGGGGCTGTAAGATAAGCGGCATCCCTGTTGTGAAGCATATCCATACTGTCCTGTACATCCTGCACCCGAAGGCACAGGCGGAATCTGGCATTGCTCCATATCTTGTCATCCACCGTCCCTGCCGGCTTCTGTGTTGCCAGAATCAGATGCATTCCAAGGCTTCTGCCCACCTGGGCCAGGGAGATGATCTCCTGCATAAACTCCGGCTCCTCCTTTTTCAGTTCTGCAAATTCATCCACCACAAGCAAAAGATGCGGCATGGCCTGGGTCACCGCACCCTCATGGTACAGTCTCGTGTAAGCGTCAATATGATTGACCTGTGCGCTGCCAAGCAGTTTTTGTCTCCTCTTATTTTCACTGATAATGGCTGACATTGCCCGCCCGATTTGTTTTCCTGATAAATTAGATATGACCCCTGCGCAATGGGGAAGATGTTTCAGCAGATTTCCGGTTCCGCCGCCCTTGTAGTCAATCATGAAAAAATTGACGTCAGCGGGGCTGTAAGATACGGCCATGGAAAGCAGATAGGTCTGCAGAAGCTCGCTTTTTCCCGAACCGGTGGTGCCTGCAACGAGTCCGTGAGGGCCATGGAATTTTTCGTGTATGTCCAGGCTGATCAGATTCCCTCCTGCCCCAAACCCTACAGGCGCCTTCAGCCGTTCTCCGGTTTTGGCATGCATCCAGCGTCTGCCGCTGCATAGTTCTTCCACACGCCCGCATCCAAACAAATCCAAAAATCCCACCTGTTTTGGAAGCTGGCCGTTTCCGGCAGTCTCCCTTACCCGAAAGCCCGATATACGCCTGGCATACTGCCGCGCCCGCTTTTCCGGGCAGAGTTCCGGCACAAAGGTCTGTCTCCGCATTTTTTCCTCGCCCAGATACAGAATGTCTCCCTTTTCCCCATCCCTGCTCAGGAAACAGCGGCAGCTCTTCGGCAGCTGCTCTCTGTTCTCCCCCACAAACACCGCGCCTGCCCTGCGAAAGTTATCATCCTCCGTGAGATATTGATAGAGAGGTTCGCTCCAGATCAGTTCCGGGTCCAGTACAAGCACAAGATACCATGGCAGGGAAATGCCCTTATCCCTTTTCCCGTCCCCTGCGTCCCCCGTCTGACCCTCCCTGGTCAGGGCCTTCGTCAGAGCCGGAAGAACTTCTCCCGTCTCCTTTTCATCCCCGGCAAGCAGCCTTACCTCCCTGCCCGCCGTCCAGACATGAGGCAGCCACTTCAGGCACTCTGCAAGCCTTTTGTCCGCAAACCGCCCCTTCCGGTAAAAACAGGCGATCTTTACCTCTGTGTAGCAATGACAGGCTGCTGTCTGTATGAGAAAGGCAAGGAGCATTTCACACATCTCTTCCCGGGCAGAGCCGCAAACCACTCCCAGCTGCCCGTACTCACGAAAGTCAATCCCCACCGGAACCTGCTTTAGCAGAAGATACTTTTCCGCAAGCTCCCTGGCCCATACCGCCTGCTTTCTCTCCACGATATTCCTGCGGTTCTCCGAAAGCTTTATCTCCATTTGAAAGGGAATGTCTCCTGTCCCCAGCCGGAGAAATAAGAAGTCTCTTTGTCGGTAATAGCGGTCCCACAACACCTTCAGGGCCATCTCTCCCTCCTCCAGAAAGGCTGAAACCGACGGATATTTCTGCAAAAGGATGCTGCGGTTTTTATTCTGGCAGGCCAGGAGATATTGTTCTGTCTCTTCCAGATATTCTCTGTACTGCCTTTCTTTCTCCCTTGTCATTCTCTTTCCCGTGCGCTTTCTGTAGCCATGTCCGGCCAGTCCCCAGAGGACGGCAAGCAGGGCGCTGCATCCGCTCATGGCAACGGACAGATAATAAAATCCTCCGCCTCCGTTTCCCATATAGCGGCTGCCGAGCTCCGCCATAAGGAGCATGGGAAGCACCATAGTCACAGAGGGGCCAAGAGAGAGCCAGAGCGGCTGCTCCTGCTCTGCGGCCGGCTTTTCCGGAAGGATGATTTCCACCTCCCCGCTGCAGAGCCTTTCCTCCGTGGCGCACCTGCGCTCAATCAGGCTCCTTCCCCTTTCAGCCTTCCCCGTTCCGGAAAAAATCTGTTTTTTTACCCACTCGCTTCCCCTGCCCTTTGCCATCCGGCAAATTCCCGCAAAGGACGCACAGACAATGGTTTCCTCCAATACCAACAGGCGGAGGGCATAAATCTGCACCTCGTCTCCGGTCTGCAGAATCTTTTTCCCCCTCAGTGCCTGTCCGTTTACATAAATTCCTTTATCCCCGGAACCGGATCCTTTATCCTCCAAGCCGGAGAGGACAAAGCCCTGCTCCTCATAACCAATCTGTGCGTGGCACTGTCCCGTCAGGGAAAAGCATTCATAGAAAATCTGATTCCGAAAAGCGCTTCCAATTTTCAGCACCTCGTCTATTTTCATATGAAGCTTTTCCGTCGGATGTAAAATATCCGGTTTGGGAGCCAGCAAAAGCAAAAGCTTCTCCTTTTTCTCCGTGTAAAAATAGAACGGGCCCTCTCCGGTCAGCTTTTTCTCCCCGATCAGCCAGCCGTCCTCCTTTTGCAGAAGCACCAGCGTCACATCCTCTGCCAGTCCCGTATCTTCCCGGCACAGCAGCAGTTCGCACCTTCCGGCGGATTCTTCCGTCAAATGCCTGTCCAGACAGGCATACTCACTGAAGACAAACAATATCCCCAGGGGACACTTCCCAGGCAATTTTTCCAAAGTCAAAAACACTTACCTTCCTTTCCTGTTTACAGATTCTTCTTGTTGGAAAATAATGGAACTTCATACAGATGTTCATCAGATATTCATCAGAAATAGGATTAATAGATGAAAATGAAATTTCTTTTATGTTTGAATGTAGGATTACAGTAACAGATGGGGCGGGGGATGTCAAGAGGATTGGGGGAAGTTTATAGTTTTTTAATTATTGGCAGGAGGACGTCCGGGCTGTTCTTCGTCAATCCCACAAAAAAGCAATAACACACTCTCTCAAATCCAGATCGACTTCCCCTTGTAATTATGCCGCTAACCCTCCGGTAAAATAATAATGAAAGCAGTGTTACTTTTCCGGAGGGAAGTCAGCAGAACAGCGCAGGGAGGGGGAAGCTTTCATAAGGAGCCCTTTCAAAAACACCAGCGCTTGGCGAGGTTTTTTCGAGCCTAGCGTCTGCTGTGTTTTTGTAGAGCGGGAGCGCGGCGACGTTGAATGCTTCCCCCTCCCTGCGCGTCCGGGTACCATCCCCCCTGAAAAGTAACCTCACCTCCGCATTTTCTTCGCCCACCTCTTCACCGCAAATGGCATGCAGATCACCCCAATCAAAACCGGCACGGTGAGCAGCAGATAAGGGGACCAGATGTACTTTCCGAAAATGCAGAAGGTGGTTGTCCTGAAAACATCCGCCGTGCTTCCCACCAACGGCAGCAGATCCAGCGCCTTTTGAGCCCAGAAGGGGAGATATTCGGAAAGCATCATGGGAATATACACCACCGAAAGCCCCAGAATCAGCGCTGCGGAATTGCTTTTTACACAGGAGGAAAAAAGCGTCATAAGCCCCGCAAAGCCAATCACTCCCAAAAACACAAAAGCATACCCGAAGATTTCCGCCTGCAGCATATTGAGCGGAGCCACCGCAATGATCTTAATCATCTGAATGGGCATATCCCATCCCTGTGTTCCCAGGAAAATGAGCTGGGAGCCTACGTTCCCCACAAGAATCAGGGCAAACACTTCCAGCGCCAGAGCCAGGCCGCTGCAGATTTTGGCGCCGGCCGCCTTTCTCCAGCCGTTTTTCGTGGTGAGTATCAGGGGGGCGGTTCTGTTATGCCATTCCCCTGCAAATACGGGCGCCAGGGCAATGGTCAGAAACAGGGTCAGCACCATGCCAAGATCCGGGAGATTGCTCCCAAGAACCACGCCCCATCCTCCTATCCACTGATAGTGAAAAGGCTGTTTCACCTTTTCCTCCATTTTCAGCAGATACTCCCTTTCGGCCCCTTTCTGATTGTTTATTTCAAGAAAATCCTCCAGGGCTTTCTGCCGTCTTTCATAAAACCCGGTAAGGGCCTGGGGATCCAGATAATCGATGGCAAGACGGTAATCCTCGGGATTTCTCAGCTCCAGATAGAGCTGCGACACCCATGAAGAAACTTTTGACCAGTCTGCCTGGGTGATGTCAATCCTGCCATCCCTGGCCAGAATTGCCTGATAATCCCTGACCATCTCCTGCAAAGCCTCATCCGTCAGCACTCCGCCGAACTTTTCGGCATACTGCTGAGATGCCCTGATATTGGTATAGCCGTCAAACCGATTGCCAAAGTTTCCATAGCCTGTACTGCTTCCAAAGGTAAACCACTGATAACTTAAGATGCACCCAAACACCACCACGTAAATCAGGCAAAGGCAAACGCTGATCTGGGTGCTCCTCCTTTTCCAAAGCCTTTTATGCTCCCACAAAAATAATTCCATTCCGGTCACACTCCTTTCTCCGCAGGAAAATTTTCCGTTGGAAAAATATTTTCCGTCGGAAAATAATACAAATACAAATCCTCCAATGCCGCTTCGCAGCAGATAGCCCTCTCATCCGGCTTATGGTCTGCGATGATGCGCAGCACCGTGTTTTCCCCCTCATGCCGCAGATTTGCCACCGTGGCCTTTTTCTGCCAGCCGCGGGCTTCTTTTGAGGAAACCGTAAGCTCCCACACTTTTCCCCGGGCTCTTTCCACCAGTTCCGAAACCGTCCCCTGCTGCACAATATTTCCTTTTTTCATCAGCAGCACCTCGTCCGCAATGGCCTCTATGTCAGACACGATATGGGTAGAAAGGATGACGATCTTATTTTCCGCATAGTCGGATAAGAGATTCCGAAACCGCACCCTCTCTCTGGGGTCAAGCCCGGCAGTGGGCTCATCTAAAATCACCACCTCCGGCTGATTTAAAAGCGCCTGGGCAATCCCAATCCGCTGCTTCATTCCCCCGGAAAAGGTTTTAAGTCTTTTGGATGCGCAGGCCCTTAAATCCACCACCTCAAGAAGCTCCTTCACCCGTTTTTTGGCAATCTGTCTGGGAATTCCTTTTAAAGCCGCCATATACATCAGAAATTCCTCCGCCGTATCACCCGGATAATAGCCAAAGTCCTGGGGCAGATACCCCAGCACATTCCGGTACTGTGCCCCCAGATCTGTGATACTTTTTCCGTCAAAAAACACCTCCCCTGCGGTTGGCTCTAAAATACCGCAAAGCATACGCATCAGCGTCGTCTTGCCCGCGCCGTTGGCTCCGAGAAGCCCGTAGACGCCGGTCCCCAAGACAGCGCTGACCTGATCCACCGCGATCTTGCTTCCATAGTGTTTGCTGAGCCTGTCAAACGATAATTCCATACATTTTCCCTTCCTTTCTCATATCCCATATAAACCATATCTCCTTTACAAAAAATCCGCCAAAGACCAGGAATGCCACTGCCCATACGCCTCCGGCGGAAAGAGAGTACAGCCATGGGAAAAACTTAGCGGAAAGCCCCCAGAAGATACAGGATAAAAGCCCCGCCGTTATACACTGCCAGATTCCTTCCCGCCTGCAGAGCCTGATTCTCTGCAACATAAAAACCATACAGGATAAATAGGGAACCAAAACATAAAGTATTAACTGTCCAATCTCCCGATAAGCGCCTTTGAACCTTACCGCCACACACAAAAATACCGTCATGCACACCAGATTGGCCGCTCCCGCAAGCAGCAGCTTTGCCAGCATAATCTGGGGTCCGGAGGATCTTGTGGCCGCTTCCATCTCGCTCATCCCATGCACTTGTCCCCGGAAAAGTACGGGCATCACCGCCAGCGAAAACATCAGTGCATAGAAAGGGATATTTTCAATCTCCTGCAGGGTTCGGGAAATTCCCACACAGGCAATCAGAAGCGCCAGGGCCTGCAGTCCCAAAACTCTCATTCCCTCAAATCGGAAAATGTCCGATAAATAAGCCCAAAAGTTCGTCCTCTCCTCTCTCACCGGAGGATAATCCCTTACCTGCGCCCTGCACAGGCGTATGGTTTCTTCCATTCTTTTGGGAGCATCCGTTTCCTTCAAAGCCTGATGCAAATACTCTTTCAGCTTTTTTTCTTCCATAATCTACACCTCCTGTTTGATTTCCCGCCTTTTCTTTAGCTCATGCCTGCCGCATAATCTTCAGCGCCTTTCTGATTCTGCTCTGAACCGTCCGCTTATTTAAGCCTGTCACTCTGGCAATCTCCGGATAGCTCAGTTCCTCTCCAAACCGCAGAAGAACCGCCTCCCTCAGCTCCGGAGATAATTTTTCCAGAAGATGGCTGATCTCCTCCCTGTTTTCCACCTGGCGTATTTCCCTGCTTTCCTCTCCCCGGGCATCCTCATCCTCTAACGGATAAAGCCTGTTTTTGCGGCTTTCATCCACACACAGGCGGCTGGCAATGGTATACAGATAGGACCTGAATTTTTTCCGTTCTTCATATTCCGGCAGATTTCGAAACAGCTTAAAAAAGGTTTCCTGGGTCAAATCTTCGGCTTTTTCAGCGCTTGGGCAGTGCCATCTGCAATAGCGAAGGATTGCTTCATAATAACGCTCCACCAGTTCCTGAGCCGCATTTTCATCTCCTGACTTAATCTTCATGATCAACACTTCATCATCCACCCGCCCGTCTCCTTTCCACGACAATCATGGAAACGGCAAATTTATCTGACGTTTCCCGTAAGGCTGTCCACACTGCATCGCCCTTCTGTTTATTATAACGTTGGAAATTTCTCAAATGATTAAGCTTTTTCAGAAAAATTTATCCTGACTTGTCTTTGAAAATGATTTCGAAAAAAGAAAATGAGTGAATTCTTCCTGTATTACAACAGGGAGTAAACCTTAAGGCTTACTCCCCGCTCTGCATCACACCCTGTCCGGGTGTTTCCTTCTTATTTTGATCGTTCACTATAATATGCTGTTTTTAGTATGCTGTAAAGGCATTCAGCACGTTGTCTCTTGCGCTCTCATCAATATAGGTCAGAGTAAGTGCAATGGCTCTGTCGTCCACAACCCGTACGTAGTAATCCTGATACATGGAAACACCGCTGGATTCTGCCTGATAGCTCACCTTGATGTAATCTCCATTGCCGATCTTCACAGTCTCATCATCGCTGATCAAGGTATAGCTGATTGCGGAAACCTGGGATAATCCCTGCTCAAGAGCGCTCACATACTGGGAAGCGTCCATCTTACCCATAAGCTTTTCTACGGTTACAACCACGTTGGTGGTCTGATCATCAGCCACGCTCATCATCTCATATACGGAAGTAAGCTCTGCATATTTTAACTGAAGCTCGCTGAAATCATCGGAAAGGACTTCCTGTCCAAGACCCATCAGTTCGTTCAGCTCTTCCTCTGTGGACATTCCCATTCCTTCGGGAGCGGTATAGCGAAGTCCGAAAAATTCACTTTCCCAGCCTGTCTCACTTACGCTGCCCTTTGCGTATTTTCCGGATGCTGCTTCCCCGTCACCTTCCGCTTCTGCTTCCGTATCTGCTGCCCCGATGCCCGCTTCATCCGCAGTAGCCGCCTGTACATCGTCAGCGGCGTCCGTGCTCTCTGCCGCATCGTCCGTACTCTCTGCCCCATCGTCCGCGGCAGTGTCTGCATCCTCAGATACATTCGCATCCGCATTGCTGCTTGCCGCTTTATCTGCATTGCCGCCGCAGGCTGTAAGTACAACTGCCATCGCCAGTGTCATAAATAATACTTTTCTTTTCATGTCATCCTCCTCATATTTGCAGACGTGTCCTGCACTATTTTAAACAAGTATATTTATAACACTACCAGTAAATTTATGCAACCGTATTTGATATTTTTAATGGAATACAATTTATTTCTTTATAAAATCTTAACTAAATTGGATAAAATCTCTACTAAGTTTCTCCAACATTTCAAAATCATTGGTTCTTTTTGCCAGCGGTGTTGAATTTCCATTACGCTTTTTATGACTGTATACTATCTCCGCATTTTTTCTTATTCGGTTTTTTTGTTTGTTGATTTCCCGGCTTTCAGCCTGCAAAAGAAATTTGTAATGCGGATCTTTTTCATTATTGATATTCAGCTCTATCAATTGCCCTTTCGGTACAGGAATCATGTTATTGATATTGACAACTGCATAATCCTTTATCTTAATAAAATCCACACCTTCCTTCATTTTCTTGTGCTTGGGTTTAAACGAAGATAATGGCGCAAAATAAGATATTTCATTGATTTCAAAAACAACTCCAATATATTTACGCCCCGATGAACCACCTTTATGCAGGAACAAATGCTCCTGATATTGGCTCAAATATTTTATGTAGGGATCCTTCACCCCATATATTCTTAAATTATCTTTCATAAAACTCCTTTGTTTACAAATAGCAACATACTTTGGCTGCCATATTATCTGACAGAAAAGGCAGGAACCCAACCAGTTCCTGCCATCTGTTAACTCGCTCACTTATGGGCTGTGCATCACCCACTTATAACTCGCTCATTTATAAGGCTGTGCATCACCTGCTATCTTTAGTATATACTATTTTTTTCTAATTACAACAAGTTTAATAAAATTTTTAGATAACTTTTAGATAACGGCGGCAATCCTCAGCACCGCCTTCCCTCAAAATAAGGAAATCTCTCCAATGCTGCAAAAATATCCGCAAAGTCCTCCTTCGGAGCCAAATCAATATATCTCTCCAGCAGTTCCTTCTCCTGTTCCCTGTATTTTCCATAAAAAATATCAAAGAGATTATGCCCCCGCAGATAGATACGGATTTCTTCCATGTGCTTCTTTACATCCTCCGCGCTCTCCAGATCGCAGCCCAGAACTTCCGTCAGATGGCGGCCGCTTTTTAAGCGGTAGAGATATTCCTTCCATTTTTCCAGAAATATCTCATAAAAAGCATCCTCCGACTCCACAACGCCCAGCTGTGCCATAACCTTCGGATTCAGGAAATAGTTCTCAAAAGAATAGTATTTAAGAATCAGCACATTTTCCGGCAAAACCCGCGGCAGCTTATCCATATCCTCCCGGTTGCGTTCCTCATAATAGCGGCAGAGCTCCCTTCCTAAAGCCGCCGGGTCCTTGCCGTCACTGTCGCGAACCATGAGGAACTGATCCCGCAGATAAATCTGGTTCATGTATTTTAAATTGGCATATGTTTTAATATTGGTACAACTGTTTGTAGTGATGATGGCTATCCGGGACAGATTCCCCTCCCTGTCAACCGTCTCTGCATAATATTTCCCCAGCAGAAGGGGCAGGCGGGATTTGTCCTGTTTTCCCTCCACAATAAACACGAAATTCACATTCATCAAATCTCCCGCAGTATAGCCCAGATCATCCAGAATAGCGCTGATATCCGTTTTCTTCCGGATATCGCTGGAGCCATCCTCCTGATGGATCACCTGCCGTATCTGCCTGCTGTTAAAATTAGGCAGCAGGTTTGGGGAATGGGTGGTAAAAATCACCTGATTTTTGGCTGCCAGACGGTACAGTATCCTGCCGCACACTTTCTGAAGGCTGGGATGCAGAAAGATTTCCGGATCCTCAATCATGATGATGCTGGAGAGATTCTCCTCAATCTGTGTATAGGCTTCCAGCAGAGAAAACAGGTAAATGGAGCGCATTCCTTTTCCCATATGGGAAATCGGCCGGGGGATATTCTGTGCCGGATGGCGGATTTGTGTAGTAACCTCCAGAATTTTCTCCACATCCCGGTTCATGGAATAAAGGATGCTCTCGCGTCCGCCGTTTTTGTGGAAGCAGTCATTCACCATGCGGGCAAAGGTATCCAGATTCAACTGATAGAGTTTATAGTCCAGCAGCTTGGAGGTTTCCATGGCGTCCAACTGCGCCGGACTTTTCTGCTCAATCAGTCCGATACAGTTAAAACAGTAGTTACACTGTCTGGCCTGATTGAACATACAACACTCCGAGCGCATCCGCTTCAATATCTCGTCCTCCTGTAAAAGCAGCAAATCGCTTTGCAGCCGTTCCAGTCGGCGCTCCGCATCTACATGGTATATCCTGGGAAATACCTCCCTGATATAAGGATTATTTTTGTTTACACCATCCTGATACCGGATTCGTCCATCTTTGTTTGCCGTCATTGTAAAGGTAAGCACGTGATCGGAAAAGGAAGGGAGCTTTTTGCCAAAATCCTGTAACCATGCCTCCTTTCTCCGGTACTGGCTGACCACCCCTCTTCGCCGCAGCAGGGTAAGATCCTCCTCTGTAAATACAAGGGAGACATGGATACGGATTTTCGTCCCTGCTTCCCCAAAATCCTCCCGGCTGATCTGATATTCGCCCCCTACCGCCCGGATGGCGTCCAGCACGCTTGTTTTTCCGGTATTGTTCTGCCCCACCAGAATCAGGGCATTCTCAATATCCGGAATATGCATGTCATGAATGGATTTGAAATTTTGAATATGCAGATCTGTAATTTTCATAAGCCGCCTCTGTTAATCATTATTTCTCTGGTTAAATCGAGCAGGGGGAGATTTTATCTCTACTCGACGCACAGCCCGTGCTCCGCTTTAATGGCAAACTTCCAAGCGCCTCAGTGCTTTGTACACGGGCCTGCGCATAAACACCCGGCAGTATGCTTCGCGAACTGTCCTTATTAAGAAACGGTTTTCTATATCTTTCGCTTCATAATTCAAATTTCTTCTCTCCGCATTACTCTCTTTTTTGCCACTTGTCAAGCAAACTGCGAACTACTGCGAATTTACTGCGAACTATATGTTCAGCGAATATGTCAATGCCGGATCATGTTTGTTACCATTCATTTTTATTACCCCGATTTCCAACAAATGACTAAGCTTTTTATTAATAGTCCTTCTCGTTTTACTCACCATCAGAGATAATTCCGTAGCAGTAATATAGCTTCTGCTTCCCATAATTGTAACAATATCCTTTTCAACTGCATCCAGCTTATTCCAGTATTCCGCCATTTTCTTTTCAGCAGTCTCAGTTTGCCTTGTCGTTCTTGCAACAATATTGTTCTTTAAAACCAATTTTACCGTCTGTCCGCCAGGCTCTGAATACTCCGGTGCTTCGAGAAAATAGTTCTCCATATCCGAGTATATACGTTTTACGCCCTCATTCAGTTCTTTCACAATGCCAAAATCCGCCAATACACGAGCCATGCGGGGATTTCTCGAAAAATTTGTAGTCCTGATATTGTCAACCGTCACAATATTCGGCAATTTGCCGGGGCTTTCAATTTCCAACCTGTCATCATACATCGTTACCTTGATGTATTTCCCTTCCATTGCATATTCACGATGGGCAACAGCATTTACTATCCCTTCTGCCCATGCAAACGGAGGATACTCGTCCACAGTCTTAAAATTACCTGTTTCTGAATCCAACGAAGTAAACTCTCTTAATTGTGCGGCAATAAACCTTTTTGCTTCTTCTACGATTTTTAATATCGGACATTCAATATTGGCATCCTTAATAATATTCATCTGAGTACCAACACCAGCTGATGTTCCGTCATAACGTATAAAACGAATCCTGCAATTTGGATAAAATTGATATACATTTTTCGCAAATAATAATACAGCCGCATTTGTCAAATACTTTCTTCCATTCTGCTCTTTATAAAAACCTCTTGAAGATAGTAATTGCTCTGCCGAAATATCCGGGCTTCCGAGAATATCTTTATATTGCTTTATTAGTTCTTCATCCAGATCAGTAATTTGCACATCATGATTCAATTCATCCTCATAATGTCAGGCCCCTTTGCTATACTCTAACTTTCGCAAATCATCGCCCTTTAACTCTCGTTTTCTGTCACCGATACGCAAAAATACCGAACCGTTAGAGGTGCTGATTACTCTATCGACACTTGGATATATATGTAACAGCAACAGTCTGTCTGGTTGTTCTTGCGCATTTTCTATATTGAGGAATTCCTCTTGATATTCTGGTGTAGGATTGCAACAATCCATGGGAGCATTAATGAAATTATTGATCTTCTCAGCCCCTACAGCATTAATTCCCTCCAATCGGCGCGTTTTATCACTAATGCCAAATACTATTGTTCCTCCATCTGTATTTGCATATGCAGATATCTCATCAGCAATATCTGACGGTTTCAATTTTGCGGATTTCCGGTCAAAAATTTTATTTTCATCCTCATGAATCATATAATCTAAAGTGAGAACCGGATTTATTGAAGATTTTACCATCTATCTACTTCCTTTTAGCAGTTTTTAATAAGGATATCCTTGCATTCTTAAGCATTACACCTTACCAATCTTCTACACCATACTTTTCCATAAGTTCTTTTGCCTTCGCTTCACCTTCCTTAGTAATATACATGGACTTTGACCGATGAGAACCTTGCCTTATGAAATGTTTTTCGTCAAGTTGGTTCAGAACGTCAAAATCATAACCTTTCCATGCATATTTACTATTTGGGTCTGCCATCCTATCCCTCTCTGTAAAATGTGATAAATAAATCAACATCATTGACAACTCTTCCATTGCTGTTTTTGCATCTGTTTTATACATCCCAATCCCCCTTTCAAGTGTTTTTAGAGTGTATACTCGCTTAAACTCAACAATTCAACATATATAATTATTTGTAAAACTCAAACGCAAAAAGTAATGCCAGAATAGAAACCCCATCTTTCGTTTCATTATCTTTTAACATTTCCAAAACCCTATCTCTTGAAACCCACTTTTTCATACTTACTTCATTTTCATCAAAATCCATAGATTCTGTATCCACTCTTGCAGCAAAAACATGACATATACAATCAGACATTCCATTCGATGGATTTTGCGTACATAAAAACTTTAAATCTTTAACCGTACATCCTGTTTCTTCCATGCATTCTCGACGTGCGGCATCTTCTTTTGATTCTCCATCTTCAATACGTCCTGCTGGAATTTCCCATTCTAAACGCATTACTGTATATCTCTTAGATTGAATCAGCAAAACTTCATCATTTTTGTTGAATACAACAATGCTTATTGCTTCATGCGGATAATGAATCTGATGATACTTTTCTATAATATATCCATTTGATAGTTTTACCTTATCAGCATACAGGCATACATAATCACTTTCATATATAACTTTTCTATCTAATCGTTCCGGCAATTAATCTATGACTTGTTTCGAGTGCAAGATTAAATTGTTCTTGCGTAATATCTTTCTTTGACAACACTTCCTCTAGCCCGTCCATATCAATTATATCACTTTCCATTTCCATTTACCACAAAAATATAGGGCGAAGCAACCGTAAACCCACATATTTTTTATCATTTAAACGACTTATTGATCTTTTGTTTTGCCCTTTCAAATCGTTCTGTTTTTCATAAAGGATATTACGCTCTTTGCAGAGTTCTTTCATGCGCTCCGACTGCGCCCTCGCTCCCTCCTGGCAATCCGGTCCATATCGTGATCAACAGCGGGGCAGGTTCGGCTATCTCCACCCGGACCATGAAAAGCCGATCACCAGAAGAAGTCTTGGAACACACTATGAAAAAGATTTGTAGGAGAACCTGAATCCTCCAATATATAAAGCGGTTTTATACGATAAAGAAGGAGTATCCGGCGCAATGCCAGATACTCCTTTTACTATTTCCGTTCCTGTTCCATATCATTTTCCGCTACTGTCTGCCGCTCCTTTTTCCCGCAAAACGATACAATTCTTTTCCTATTTCAGGATAATCATTTTCCACTCAAAACTCACCCCAGCGCCACATCCAGTATCATCATGATGAGAAACCCTGCCATCACGCCTGCCGTACCAAGGTTGGAATGCTCCCCCTGATTGGCCTCGGGTATCAGCTCCTCCACCACCACATAGATCATGGCTCCCGCCGCAAACGCCAGAAACCATGGCATATAGGGAGCAATCTGCAAGGCGATCAATGTAATGCCCACGCCAAAAACCAGTTCCACCAGACCGGAAAGGCTGCCAAGCGCAAAGGCTCTCGTCCGGCTCATTCCCTCCTGCCGAAGGGGCAGGGAAATTGCGGCGCCCTCCGGGAAATTCTGGATTCCAATCCCCAAAGCCAGCGCAAAGGCTATGGCATAAAGTGAAGGGTCCTCCGGATGCTGGGCCGCCATGGCAAAGGCAAGGCCTACCGCCATTCCCTCGGGAATATTGTGGAGTGTAACTGCCAGCACCAAAAGCGTCGTCCTGTGCAGGGAGGTTCTCACCCCTTCCGGATGCTTCTCACCAAGATGGAGATGCGGCATCAAAAAATCCAGCAGATATAAGAAAAGACCGCCGATCACAAATCCTCCCGCAGCAGGAATCCAGGGAATCCCTCCCGCCTCCTGCGCCTCGTCGATCGCCGGTATCAGCAGCGACCATACGGAAGCGGCCATCATCACTCCCGCCGCAAAACCAAGAAAAGCTCTTTGAACATTTTTTCCCATATCTTTCTTAAAAATGAATACCACACTGGCGCCCAGAGCCGTCATCAAAAATGTAAATCCTGTCCCCGCAGCCGCCCAACTGATTGCCTGGCTCATATTTTCCTCTTTTCCGCCTCTTTAATACCGGAGGCTTTGCTCTATATTATTAATACACAAAATTCTTCCTATTGTGCATGTTCAGACATCCTTATGTTAAAAACGGATGACACATCCACTATGCCATCCGTTATTATAAACAGTATTTCCATATTTACGCAACGCCGGAGAGCTTTTATCTCTGCACCCGTCCGGAAGCGTCTCCCCCTGCCAGGGTCTCCACTTCTTTTCTGGACACAAGGTTAAAATCACCGGGTATGGTGTGTTTCAATGCGGAAGCAGCAACGCCGAATTCCAGGGCGGCCTTAAAATCCTTACCGTCCACAAGGCCGCAGATTACGCCGCCTGCAAAAGAATCTCCCCCTCCCACACGGTCAACGATGGGATGGATGCTGTATTCCTTGGAGTGGTAAAATTCCTTCGTATCTCTGGAGTAAATACATGCGGACCATCCGTTATCAGAAGCGGAATGGCTGACACGCAGGGAGGATACGCAGTACTCAAAGTTGAATTTCTCCACCATCTGCTCAAAAATGGATTTGTAGCCCGCCAGTTCCAGTTCGCCGCTGGTAACGTCTGTCTCGCCGGGCTTAAAGCCAAGCACAAGCTCCGCATCCTCTTCGTTGCCGATGCATACGTCCACATATTTCATCAGGCCCGTCATAACCTTCTGCGCTTTCTCGGAGCTCCAGAGCTTTTTGCGGAAATTCAAATCCACGGATACCTTAACGCCGTGCTTCTTGGCTGCAATCAAAGCTTTCTCCGTAAGCAACGCAGCGCTGTCGGACACTGCCGGGGTAATTCCTGTAAAATGGAACCAGTCGGCATCCTTAAAAATCTCGTCGAAATCAAAGTCCGCCTCCGTAGCTGTGGAAATGGAGGAATGCGCCCTGTCATAAACCACCTTGGAAGGTCTCATGGAAGAGCCGCTTTCCAGGTAGTAGATTCCAAGCCTTTCGCCGCATTTTGCAATGTGTCCGGTAGCCACATTGTATTTGCGAAGAGCCGCAACCGCGCACTCCCCGATCTCATTATCGGGAACGGCTGTCACGAATTCCGCATCATGCCCATAGTTTGCCAGCGATACCGCCACATTTGCCTCGCCGCCGCCGTAATTAACATCAAACTCGTCAGCCTGAATAAATTTTTCATTGTTGGGCGTAGATAATCTCAGCATAATCTCGCCCATGGTAATAACCTTTGCCATTTCTAATCCCTTTCTTCCTTCTCTCAAAAACAGTTATTTCTGTACAAGATGCACTGCAAAGCCGCCGATCTCTTCCTTCAGATAAATTGCCTTATATTTGCCCTTTTCATCCTTCTTGGCGGATTCCTCGTTGAATTCTACGCCAAGAACCGTAGTCATGTAATTGACTGCGCGCTCGATATAATTGGTTCTGATGGCAATGTGTCCGTTCTTTCCAAGGTAAGGCGTCTTCATCACTTCCACAGCCGTCCCCGCAAAGATGGAACTATTTCCTGCCTTCGAAGGCATACCGAACAGGAATGCAAAACGGTTAGCCGCCTTTAGGGCTTCCTCCTCGTTCTCCATGTTGATTCCTATATGGGCCAGTTCAAAGCCAAGCATGGTCTGAACCGCTTCCCTCGTAAGCTGCTCAATCTTCCCCCACTCTCCCGCATTGATGAGATCGCCGGGAACCATCCAGGAACCGCCGCAGGCAATGATCTTATTGAAATCAAGATAAGAGGTAAGATTTTTTGCGTTAATGCCGCCGGTAGGCATAAATTTCATGTTCACATAAGGAGCCGCCATTGCCTTGATTTTGGCAAGACCGCCGGACTGCTCTGCCGGGAAAAACTTAACCACATCAAGGCCAAGCTCGATTGCCAGCTCGATATCGCTGGGGCTTGAGGTGCCGGGTGTGATGGGCACTCCCTTTTGCTGACAATACTTTACCGTATTGGCGTTAAGGCCGGGACTTACAATAAACTTCGCGCCTGCTTCCACCGCTGCGTCTACCTGGGCAGCATTGAGCACCGTGCCTGCCCCTACGCACATATCCGGGAAGTTTTCTGTCATAATCTTAATCGCTTCCGCTGCCGCGTCCGTGCGGAAGGTCACTTCCGCGCAGGGAAGTCCGCCCGCGCAGAGCGCTTTGGCCAGAGGATAGGCATCCTCTGCCCTGTCGATTTTTACTACCGGGACAATCCCAATTTTGCTGATTTTTTCTAAAACCGGAACCATGTTTCCTCCATTTCCAACCTGTCCGACAGGTTAATTTTATTACCAGGGGACGTCCGAAATGAGGGCGTCCCTTGGTTTAACAGTTTCTTTAAGCATACCATATGAAAGCAAACTGGTCTATCATTTTTTCCAGAGCTGATTACTCCAAAATCTCTTTCACACACTCCGCAAGCTTGTCACATTTGCAGTTGGCAAAGAAATACTCCTTAAATTTTTCACCGGAAAGAGCGCCTTTTACCAGCTCTCTGTCAAGGCTCTTAAGGATGGTTTCCATATCGGTATGGGTGACCTCCTTCACGCTGTCAAGGATCTTTTTGTTTCTCTGCTCCGGAACCACTCTCTCCTTGGGATATCCGCCGCCTCCCGGAGCGCAGAACAGTTTTTCAAAAATATATTCCAGATTCAGCTCGCCGCCCCAGCCGAAATTCTCCGCAAAGGGAAGGGCAATACAGTTGCCGTCGTTTACCTGGGAAAACAGATAGGCATCCAGGGGGGAGGTAATGTGTCCGCAAAGTACCTTCGGGAAAGAATTGCAGGCGAGCATTGCACCCTCGCCGGTGCCGCAACCGGTGATCACATAGTCTGCCGCTCCGGAATTTAAAAGCACTGCCGCCAGAATGCCGTTCTGCACATAAGTGAGCTGATGCTCGTCCTCTGCCGAATACATTCCGTAATTAAATACCTCATGCCCCATGGGCTCTGCTACCTTTTTCAAAGTAGCACAGATCAACTCGTTTTTGGCCGCCTGGCTGTTCTCATTGATGAGCGCTATTTTCATGGTTTCAACATTCTCCTTTCCCTATTTACTGAGGCTGTTTTCCGATATAAGCAAGAATACCGCCGTCCACATAAAGCACATGGCCGTTCACAAAGTCAGAAGCGTCCGAAGCAAGGAACACTGCCGGTCCCTGCAGATCTGCGGTATCTCCCCAGCGGGCAGCAGGCGTCTTGGCAATAATAAACTGGTCAAAGGGATGTCTGCTGCCGTCAGGCTGAATCTCCCGCAGCGGAGCAGTCTGAGGTGTGGCAATGTAACCAGGTCCAATACCATTACACTGAATGTTGAACTCGCCGTACTCGGAGGCAATGTTTCTGGTCAGCATCTTAAGTCCACCTTTAGCAGCCGCATAAGCGGAAACTGTCTCACGGCCAAGCTCGCTCATCATGGAGCAGATGTTGATGATCTTTCCATGTCCTTTCTTGATCATGCTGGGAATCACAGCCTTGGACACGATGAAAGGTGCGTTCAAATCCACATCAATCACCTGGCGGAACTGATCTGCAGTCATCTCAAGCATGGGGATTCTCTTGATGATACCGGCATTGTTTACCAGAATGTCGATGACGCCCACTTCCTTCTCGATCTGGGTCACCATAGCCTGCACCTGCTCCTCGTTTGTCACGTCGCACACATAGCCGTGGGCTTTGATCCCTTTTTCCTCATAAGCGGCAAGCCCCTTGTCCACCAGCTCCTGCTTGATATCATTAAAAACGATGGTTGCCCCTGCCTCTGCGTAAGCGCTTGCAATGGCAAAGCCAATGCCGTAGGATGCTCCCGTTACCAGTGCCACTTTGCCTTCCAGTGAAAATTTCTTCATAAAATCGCTCATTTTTCTATTCTCCTTCTTTTAAATTCCTTTTTTTCTTAGGCATAGCAAACGACAAAAATATTTGTTTTTGGCGTTCCCTATATTTTTACATCAAATCCTTCATTGCCACATGATCCATATCGTCAAAATCCTGATTTTCCCCTACCATTCCCCAGATAAAGGTGTAGGCTCTTGAGCCGCATCCCGCATGAATCGACCAGCTTGGAGAAATCACCGCCTCCTCGTTGCGTATGACGATATGCCTTGTCTCGGTGGGCTCTCCCATGTAATGCATTACAAAAGCATCCTCCGGCATTTCAAAGTAGAGATACACCTCCATACGTCTGTCATGGGTATGACAGGGCATGGTATTCCAGACGCTGCCCGGCGCAAGCTTGGTCATGCCCATCACAAGCTGACAGCTCTCTACCTGGCCCGGCAGAATATACTTGCAGATGACTCTGTGGTTGGCGTCCTCCAAAGACCCCAGCTCTACCTTATTTTCATCTTTCACGATCACAACACCGTCCTCCGGCGTTCCCTCGGGCTTTATCAGCACGGTAGGATAAGTTTTGTGAGCGGGCGCGCTGTTTAAATAAAACCTGGCAGGCCTTGCCACATCTGCGCTCTCAAACACAATATCCTTAGCGCCCATTCCAATATACATGCCTTCCTTAAAACCCACCTCGTAGGTCTTTCCGTCAATGGTGATGGTGCCTGCGCCGCCGATATTGATGACGCCCATCTCTCTTCTTTGAAGAAAATATTCCGCACGAAGTTCGTCCCCTGCGGTTAAGGTCAACGGTTCTTTCGGCACGGCAGCGCCTGTAATAATCCGGTCAATATGGCTGTACACCAGCTTAATCTCTCCCGGTACAAACAGGTTCTGAATCAAAAATTCCTCCCGCAGCCGTTCGGTCGTGTAATGCTTCACATCCTTAGGTGAAGCGGCTGTTCTCAGCTCCATTTTTCTTCACTCCTTTCCTTTTTCAGTCCTTTGACTCTCAGCAACCCCTCAAAGTTATTTCAAATTTTTCCCTTTGATATTAACCAGTATACATCAAAAAATTGTCTATGTCCTTTCAAATATTTCTTTAAATCTTGCAAATTTTGAACTCGCGCTCTATAATCAAAATATAAGAATATTTTGGGAGGTTATCATATGGAAGAACTCTATTCCTGTCAGCAGGCCATGGAGAACTGCTCCGCTACGGAAACCTTCGCCATTGCCCACCTTTATAAAGAAGAAAAAACCATGGACATGCATATCCATGATTGCTACGAAATCTATTACTCCATCTCCGGCGGCAGACAATTTCTGATCGACAACAAATTTTACTCCATGAACCCCGGCGATGTGTTCATCATCAATCAGTACGAAAGCCATAAAATTACCCAGGTGGATAAGATGGTTCATGAGCGGATCGTGCTCTCCATTCACCCGGAATACACCAAACGGCTCTCCACATCCGAGACGGATCTGGATGCCTGTTTTTCTGACCGTCCGCAGGCTTTCTGCCACAGGATTTCCTTATCCAAAGACCAGCAGAGCCGGTTTTTGTACTATATCAACAAGATCACCGGAGCAGACGGATACGGACATGATATTGTGGAGCAGACCGCCTTTATGGAGCTGATGCTCCTTATCAATAATGCCGTGCGCACCGGACATCAGCCGGAAAGCGCTGCAGGCAGCTACAGCTACAATCACCAGGTGGATGATATTTTAGCCTACATCAATCAGAACATTGCCTCCCCCATCTCCATCGAACAGCTTGCCGGGGAGTTCTTTTTGAGTGAATCCTATATTTGCCGGATTTTCAAGGCGGCCACCGGCACCACCATCAACAAATACATAAACGCACGGCGCATCAGCATCGCCAAGGCGCTTTTAAGCGACGGCGCCAATGTCACGGAAGCCTACGAAAAGAGCGGCTTTTCCGATTACAGTAACTTTTTCAAGGCTTTCACAAAGGCGGTGGGGATTTCTCCGAAGAAGTATGCGCAGTGCAGTGTGAGCTGAGTTCGGCATCCGGCTCAGCCCTCTCCCTCCGGCTTTCTTATCTCCACAAAACTGAAGGTATAACCTCCGTCCGTTGACTGATACAGGGCAAGCCCGGCTCTGTCTCCGCCGTTATAATCGCCGTCCGCTCCCTGTCCGCAGAACACATAAATAACACTGCCCTCTTTATAGGGCATATCTTCCACATAGGGCATCTGAGGATAATCGTAGGGATTGTAGGTAAAGCCGTCCTCCAGACTCACCGTATACCCTTCCATCACCACTCTCTGGTAGCTCTCTCCCCCATCCTTCGTCACATACAAATCCGCCTCGTCCCCGCCGTTATGCATCAGTGTCGCAAAGCCAACCTGTTCATTCAGAAAGGTAAAATCAATTCCCTGTCCCAGCTGCTGGTCAAAAGGATCCGGATTGGACATCTGCCAGCTTTCCCCTCCATCAAGGCTTTTTAAAAGGCCGTAAAAACGGCTTCCCAGAGCGGCATCCTCCACTACCATCCGGTAGCGTATCTGCCCGTCCCCCACCTGACATTCCTTTTCAAAGCTGCCGTCGTAGGTATCCATGAAATTCTGCTCTGTGTCTTCCTGCAAGTTTCCGGTTTCTGCTTCCTCTGCACGGGTCTTCTCCCGCTCCCTCAAAAGCTCCGCATAAGCTTCCTGATTCTCCCGATGCTCCTCAAAAGCCGCAGAGAGACTCTCCTTCATGCGGCGATACTGCTCCTCCCAGGTTTCGTCCCCCGCAGCATCTGCCGCACTGCTCATACTGAACCGGAAGTAATCGCTGCCGCTTCCAATCTGCACATGAACCGGAAGATAATCGCTTACTGTCCCCGGCCTGGCAGAAAAGGTTTCGTCAGAGCCCTCTCCGGTATTTTTTACAAACAGCAGCCAGTCCGTCAGATCCGCCGCACATGCCGGGACATCATCCCCTGTATCATAGCAGGTGATGTAAAGATTCAACTCCGCCGGCAGTTCTTCCAGCTCCTCCCCGTTATCCATTGCCTCCTCAAAGGAAATACCGCCCCCGGAGCCCAATGTAACATATCTGTGCCGGTTTTTCCAGAAATGCCCGGCCTCGCTTAACATAATCTGATAAAAGCCGTTGTTTCTCATCATATAGGAATCCGACACATGAAAATAAATAAATTCTCCTTCAGCCACACGGTCCGGCAGCCTGAATACATGCCAGCCTCCGGGCTGCTGCTCTACATATTCTGCCTCTGCGCCATACAATTCCTGTACCTTTTGAGTCAACTGCTGCCTGTCCCAGCCCTGAAAAGGCTTTCGGAATATTCCGGCCGCCACCTCATAGTAGGTGACATGGCTTTCCGACAAAAATCCCGACCAGGTTCCCGCCAGAAAACCGTCAGGCAATCTCTCTTCTTCCACCATCTCATCGGTAAAGGCGTAAAAAATACCCCGAAAGAAAGAGACTCCCAAAATTCCCAGCGCCAGGAGCACCACAAGAATCCTCCTCGCCAGGTGAAGCGCTTTCGGATTTTCTTTTCTTTCGTCAATCTGACGCCTTACCAGAATATTGGCCGTACATAAAATCCCGGCCGGCATCACCAGCCAGAGATATATTCCCTTGATTTCCTGTGCAAAGGTGCGCAGCTCCAGCCCTGCCTGCTTTGCCGCATATTCTGCCGCCGACATGACAAGCGCCGGTAAAATCAGCCCGGCTATGATGTACAAATACTTTTCTGCCTTTTTCATTTCTTTTCCATTCTCTCAATGATACAGCTATGCTGTTTATCAGCGCTGTTCTTATCGTAGTTCACTCCCACCAGCAGGATTTCCCCTGAATACCCCAAAAGGGCCTGCGTATAGCTCCTGTCCTTAATCTGCCGTATGGCAGTCTCGGCAGACTTGTTGTATTTCAGTTCAACTACCAGTGCAGGTTTATTGCTGAAAGGAAGCGGCAGAAACACAATATCTGCAAAGCCCTTTCCGGATGGCAGTTCACGGACGATTCTGTAGTCCTTTCTCGCACTGTAATAGGCAAGGCTGATGGCACAGCCAAGTGAATTTTCATCGTTATAGGTCAGAATGGAAGCCACTTCCGTATGCGCCCGGTCAAGTCCCTCTGCAACACTTTCCTCATCGCCGAGCAGGGTATCTTCAAGAAGCCTTTCCGATGCCTTTAACACGCGCATGATTTCCGGCCAGCCTCCCACTCTCATTGCATTTTCAAATTCCCTGACGATCTCTCTGTTCGGAATGAACGCTTCCTCCCGCTCGGAATCATATGCAAGATACCCCAGATGGATCAGCAGGGTCAGCACATCATCCTTTTTCCGAAAGGTGCGCATATCATTCTGAAAGCCAAACACATGAACCCTGACCCGCTCTCCGCCCAACATCCGGACAATATCCCCGCGCAGTCCGTCAAAATCCATATCCATATAAACTTTCAGTGCATCATAGGTCTCCGTGGTGGTCCAGTAATTGGAAAATCTGTGGCGGAGCATTGCCTCCACTACCGATTTTGGATTATAAATATGGGTAAATCTGGTAAACTGATACCCATCATACCAGCTTCCCGCCTGTGCAAAATCCATCGAAAACCTCTCGCAAAGCTCCTTAACCTCCCCATCTGTAAAACCGGTATATTCCTCAAAAAATCCCTGATCCAGCATGGAGTACTCCCAGAACATATTCAGGGCGGAGTGCTGTCCGTATTTCTTTACCGGAAGGATTCCTGTCATGTAGGCAAGGGCGACATAGGGCTGATCCTTTAAGAGATTGCGCAGGAAATCAAGATACTGCTTCTGCTGCTTTTCCTCCTCCTGCCGCTCCCGCATTACACAGTCCCACTCATCAATGAGAAAAATAAATTTTTTCCCTGTCTTTGCATAAATTCTTTCCAATGCAGCAGCGAGAACCGTTTCTTTTGCCGGGAAAAATTCTCCATATACTTCGTGAAGCTCCTCAATAACTACCTGCTCCAGATAATCCGTTATCGGCTGATTTTTGGCTCTGATCACAAACTGCTGCATATTCAAAAGAATCACATCATACCGATTTAAATACTCCCTATACGTGGGATCGCTTTCTATTTCCCTTCCCGCAAACAGCGCCTGAGAATTGCATTCGCTGCCATAATAAGCGGCAAGCATTTTCAGCGCCATTGATTTTCCAAACCGCCTCGGCCTGCTGACACAGATATATTTTTGTTCCGTGTTGATATACTTGTTTGTATACCTGATCAGTCCCGTCTTATCCACATAAATTTCCGACCGGACTGCTTCCCAGAAGCCTTCGTTTCCCGGATTTAAATAAATTCCCATCTTATACCTCCCGATTCCATTTTATCGGATTTCAGAAATCAATCCTGAAACCGTAAATGTCAGAACAATTCATCCAGCAAAATATAATACCTGATCTTCTCCAGGTCCGGCCTGACGCCCAATTGCCCGAAAAGCTCCTCAGGACGATACCCCTCATAGCGTCTTTCTCCCCGGTATTTACCTTCATAATTATGCTTAAGGCTGCGGTAACCCAGGGCAATATCCTGATATTTATCCATGACTCCCGCCCTCCCCAGGTCAATAAAGCCGCTGACCCTTCCATTTTCCACAAAAATATTGGGCAGACAGAAGTCCCCATGGGAAAATACCGGCTCCTCCTCCGGCCTGTTGCGAACCAGCCAGTCAAGGAGCTCTGCGGGATCTGCAAAACCGCCTTTCCCAAAGGTTTCCGGCTCCACATTATCCATATCCACAAGATGATTCTCCACCTGAACCCTTGCCATTTCCAGCTTTTTGTCCAGTCCGCAGTCAAAAGGGAAACCGGATATATCCACCTGCCAGAGCATCTCAAGCCCCTCTGCCAGGATTGCCGTCAGTTTTTGCAGATCCGCCATATACCTTTCATGGCAGGACATCTCGCCTGCCGCTTTGGTCATCAGCAGATAATTCATGCCCTCCTGTTTTTTGTGGCAGACCACCTCCGGAACCGGAAGCCTGCCCTTCAGCCATTTCATCACCCCGGCTTCGCGGTCGGCCTCCTCAGATTCCCGCTCCACCTTTAAGACCATATCCCTGAAAATCAGAATCGAAGCTCCTGACATTCCCACAGAATCTGTGGTATACCTTTCCGTCTCCACGTACTTTCTTATTTCTTCCGGCAGATTAAGCATTTTATCCCCTCCCGCAGTTCTCCAATAATTCCAGCCGCCTCTTTTTGTGTCTCAAACAACGGGCAGCGCGCTCCGCGGACTGTCCTTATGTTAACAACGGATGATTTATTATAGCATTTTAAATAGAGTTTTACAAAGAATACCGATTCTTTTGTTTCTTTGTCTGATTGCGGCCGACGGCCGCGGCATGATATAATTATGGAAACATCATAAATTTTTCTTTATGACGTTTCCTGTAAAATATCTTACACCCAACACCAAAAGGGAGGTTACTTATGGGAAGAGAAGATTATGCAAAAGCGTACAAACTTGGAAAAAAAGATTATCAGGCCAGAATGCTGAGGGGCGAAAAGCCCACTCTGGAAGTTTTAGATGACATCATGCCGGAGAAAGGCTCTTATTTTGAGCAGCCCCTGGGCCTTGTTCAGATCCCTGTAGAACAGATCGTGGGAACCAAAACCGTTGGAAGAAGCAGCTCCTTTGCAGGGAATTTCATGCCTATCCTGCGGGACGGTACGGAATTTGCCAGCAAGTGGACCAACTTAAGCACCAGTCATGTGGAAGAGGGTATCCGGGATCCCATCAAGGCTTATGAATACATGAACAAATTTTACGTGGAGGAAGGCAACAAGCGTGTAAGCGTTATGAAATATTTCGGGGTGGTATCCATTCCCGGAAATGTGATCCGAATTGTTCCCAAACGGACAGACGAAAAAGAAAATAAGATTTATTTTGAGTTTCTGGACTTTTATCAGGCGGCCCCCATCAACTATATCTGGTTCACCCAGGAGGGAAGCTTTGCCAAATTGCAGGAAGCTGTTGGGAAGAAGCCGGGAGAACTCTGGAATGAGGATGAGCTTTTAAAGTTCAGCTACATTTATACCCGCTTCACCGCTGAGTTTAAAGCCAAAGGCGGAAACAAGCTGACGATCACCCCGGCAGACGCCTTTCTTTCCTTCATCACCCTGTATGGATATGATGAGCTGGAAGAGAAGACCACCAATGAGCTCAAGGAGCTGATTGCAAAGAGCTGGGAAGAGTTCGCGCTTCTGCAGGAAGATCAGGAGATCGACCTTCGTATGAAGCCCAGCCAGGAGAAAAAGCCCCTCATCAGCACGCTCCTGCATCCCCTGACCGCATCCTCCAAACTTAAGATTGCCTTTATCTACGAAAAGACACCTGGAACATCCGCCTGGACCTATGCCCATGAGCTGGGCAGGCTCTATCTGGAGCAGACCTTCCCCGAGGAACTGGAAACTGTTTTTTTTGAAAACGGTACCCAGGAAAATATTTCTTCCCTGTTGGAAGAAGCCATTGGCCAGGGCTGCAACCTGATTTTTACCACCACCCCTGCTTTCGTACAGGCCAGTGTGAAAGCCGCCATTGCCAATCCGGACGTCCATATATTGAACTGTTCCTTAAACACCTCGCATCGATACATCCGTACTTACTACTCACGGATGCATGAGGCCAAGTTCCTGATGGGAGCAATTGCAGGCGCCATGGCGGAAAACAACCGGCTTAGCTACGTTGCGGATTATCCCATTTATGGTTCCATTGCCAACATCAACGCCTTTGCCCTGGGTGCCAAAATGATCAACCCCCGGGCTACTGTTTACCTGGAATGGTCCTCACTGAAAGAAAAGGATCTGGAGGAAAGAGTCCTTAAGGCAAACGCTTCCTGTATTTCCGGAAGGGATATGGTGATCCCTGAGGAGGCATCCCGGTTCTTTGGGATTTATCATATGGAAGGGGAACATCCGCGAAGCCTTGCCATGCCTCTGTATCACTGGGGGAAATTTTATGAACAGCTGCTTCGGACCATCATGGACGGCACATGGAAATACGATGATGACCCTTCCTCCATTAAGGCCATCAATTACTGGTGGGGAATGGCAGAAGGGGTGATAGATGTGGTGTGCTCCCAGCGCCTGCCTATCGGCACCAAGCGTCTGGTTGAACTCCTGAAATCCACCATCAGCTCCGAAGTGTTTAATCCTTTTTCCGGTATTTTGTACTCCCAGTCGGGTATCGTGCAGGATAATCCGGACAGAAGCCTTTCCCCGGAAGAAATCATGACCATGGACTGGCTGGCGGAAAATGTGGTCGGCTCCATTCCCAAAAAGGAAGAACTGACCGAACATGCGGAGGCTGTGATCAAACAGCAGGGAGTAAACAACGGGTAGTACGCAGAGCATACTACCCTTATGTTGACAACGGATAATGCTAAAAAAGGAAGGTTAACATAAACCATGAAGATACTGGTGATCGGAGATGAGGAGTCGAAATACTTATGGGACTTCTTTGATAAAAGCAAGGTGGAGGGGATTGACCTGATCATTTCCTGCGGTGATTTGGATCCCCGCTATCTGTCTTTCCTGGTAACGCTCTGCGCCGTGCCCGTCCTCTACGTACACGGCAACCATGACGGAAAATACGAAAAAATTCCTCCGGAGGGCTGTACCTGCATTGAAGATCAGATTTTTGTTTATAACGGCGTCCGTATCCTGGGTCTGGGAGGTTCCATGCGCTACAGACCCGGCCCTCACCAGTACACTGAGAAGGAAATGCAAAAACGTGTATCCAAACTGCGGTTCCAGCTTTTTAAACACAGAGGCTTTGATATTCTGGTGACCCATTCTCCGGCTTACCAGTTAAACGATGGAAGAGATCTCCCCCATCAGGGTTTTCAGGTTTTCCGTACCCTGATAGAGAAATACCATCCCAAGTTCTTTCTCCATGGACACGTACACATGTCCTATGGAAGGCAGCATAAGCGCTATGACAAATATCAGGATACCCATGTGATCAATGCATACGAGAGATGTGTGTTTGATTTTGAGGATGAGGAACCGGGGGCGCATATCTACAAATAAACAGGGAGCCGTTTTTCAGCAAACCGTTGGCCGGAGGGGCGTTGTTGACTTACATCATAACCGCCTGCACAATCAATCGCTGATTGCGCCAGCCGGTACAGGTCGATAAAGTGAGCACTCCTGTTGCCTCTCCCAGATCCGTTTCAATCTGATAGAGGGATTCTGCAGCCGCCTGATTGATATAATCGATCATGCTATCCTTGTCCTCAAACTCCAGCCGGTAAGCGTCACTGTCTGCCTTTACCCGCCGTACTGAAAAAATCGGACAAATATATACGGCATCCGATGTCGCCACGGTCAGCGTTTTGTGTTCAGAAAAGTAGTCCTGTGATTCGTATTGCTTCAACAGGCCGAACATTTTCCCACCCGTGCCGTTATGGCCATAAACAATCAGGTGGACGCTGTCCGCATTGGTACGGCAGTCCAGAAATAAGCTGCCAAGGAAATTTTTATTTCCGTTGGGCAGGTGGTTTAAATAAAACTGATTGTCTGTGCCGAGCATAACAGGATAATCCAACGCTGTATCCGGGATTTGAAGCCAGATAGCGGCATCAGGATATTCGTCAGCGACACGTGAAAGACGCAGGGATAATTCCTGAGATTCGGGCCAGACAGGTTCACATCCCTGATCTGTTGGCGCGGCTGGCCAGGCAGGAGCGGTCACTGGCGGAAAGCGTGCGGCAGAGGATGTGGACAGCAGTTTTTCCGTTTCCCCCATCTGCTCATAAAACTCATTCCCGCGCCGCAGTTCCGCCAATCGTATTGCCAGCGCCGTCCCAAAGCTGATAAAAATGGCCAGAATCAGAATATAGAAGCATCCAAATATTTTACTTTTTTTCACGCTTATTTCGCCTCAAAAACCGGAATAAAGTCATCGCCGCCAGCACAATTCCCGAAAGCAGCGTAACCACGATCAAAAACTTTGTATTATCGCCTGTCTGCGGGCTATCTGGGTCACCTGCCAGGCCGCCTGCACTATCCGTGGATTCCTGGATGACGGATTCGCCGAATGTGTCTGGTTCACTGGAGATGCCAGGTTTGCCGGGCGTGGCCAGGTTACCAGAGGTACCCGAGCCGCCGGACGTGGCCGGATTGCCAGTGGTATCCGATTCGCCGGATATGCCTGAGTTGTCAGAGGTATCCGGCTTGCCGGGTGTGGCCGGGTTGTCAGGAGTACCCGAACCGCCGGACGTGCCTGAGTTACCAGGGATACCTGAACCGCCAGGCTCAGCAGAGTTGACAGGGGCGCCAGAGCCGCCGGGCGTAGTCGGTTTCTCAGACGCGCCGGGATTGTCGGGATTTACAGGCGGCGTTTTGGGAGCGTTTGAGATTGTCACAACAGGACTGTCTTCATCAGCCTTATAGCCCGCAGCATTCAAATCATAATTGGGGGGCGCTTCCGTTTCTTTCAGCCAGTAGCTTTGATCTCTTATCAGACCCGAAAAAGTAACGGTCCCATCCTGTCCGCTGATCCCTGTTTTAATCAATGTCCGGCAGACTGCGTCCGCATACAGCCCAATCGTCGCCCCGGCCAGAGGGGCGTCGCTGCCGCTGATCACTTTCTTAACGGTCAATTCCCACTGTTGCCCTTCGGCCATGGCGCCGGTTGCCTGATAGTCCCTGTTAAGTGTTGCCGTTGTGCCGTCCGGCAAAGTAACCTTTGGCTCGTCATTTACCTGGACAGGAACGTCTACGGGCATAATTCCGCCGTCGGGAAGCTGGATATAATATTTTGCTCCGCGGCGGATTCCAGGGAACCTGACTGTTCCATCAGAAGAAACAGTTACTTCCCCGGACGGAGCCGGGTCAGCCTGTCCGGCAGGGTCAAACGTAAATATCCTCACTTTCGCGCCTGCTATCGGGATGCCGGATTCGTTGACCAGCCGGAATACAATGTCAGTGGTATGGGCTTCGTTTGTCAGATTCAGCATCAATTCCGATTTTGCCGCGCCCGCTGTGATCAGGAGGCCGCTGTCCGTTTCACTTACGCCGCCGGGAAGATTTGTCCATTTAAATTTGCTGCCGTATCCGGCAACGCTTTCAGTTTCCACCAACTCATAAACCGCATTGGGCTTTACCCTGAACGTCAGCTTTCCATCGGCATCGGTTTTCCCCTGGGCAAAGGGCAGTCCCCGTGTATCGCTGTCGCTGTCCCATTGATACAGAAGGAAGGACACGCCGGAAAGAGGAGCCTTAGTTTCACTGTCGGTTTTGACAATGGCAATGGAAGCCTTCCGGGCAGCTACGCCTCCTCCACCGCCTCCGCCGCCTCCGCCCACGGAGGCGCTGTTGTTTTTGTTACCGCCCAGCAGTACGCCGCCGCCATCAAACCGGACGCTGTTACTGTAACCGCCCGCCTGATGGTCGATCATATCCGCCGTATAGGTCAGCACATAAGCGTCCCGGCTGCCGGCGTCAACAGGGAGCTGTACGGTAAAGCTGTTTGTGTCCGGATCAAAACCGGTGACTTTCAGCGGCTGGCCGGTTCCTTCTTTCGTATATCCGGGTTTCTGATCTTTACTTGCTGCCGTCGTTCCAGTCAGGGCCGCCTTGTGGAAAAGCAGCGTATCGGTGTCCAGCTGGAGCCTTTTGTCCAGCGTGTCTATAAGAGAAGGATTTTCCGGGAGGGCAAGGCGGTATGGGTTGATCAATACCTCGTACCTGATCAGTTCCTGGGAATTATCCACGTTGCTGCCTTTGACCAACCCGTGATTGGAAAAATTCTGCTGGACGCGGCGAGAAACCTCCGCAAACTCGACTCCGTCTGCCTTGCCGTTCATGCGGATGGTGTTCTCCACCACAACCGGCTTATCGCCGCCGAAGCCTAAAATCTCCGGGTTCACCCCGGTGGCAAATGTAACGGTGGTTTTTCCCGTGACAGTACCCAAATTGACAGTCAGACTTTGGCCGTCTGCACTCTGGTTGTCTGCACTCGCTGATGCGCCGGGAATTTCCGGGTCGACGGCAAAGGAGTTCTCCACATAGGTCAGCCCCGCCGGTAAGTCGTCTGTTAAAATCACCTCGGCCATGGACAGTCCCGCCGCATTCACCTCCACCGTCCATTTCATCGTACCGCTCTCATAATCATAGACCGGCGCTTTCTTGTCCAGAACTGCGGCGCTGACATTTGCCGTACTGTCGGCGCTGGCGCTGCGCCCGGTGGTTGGCTGGCTTCCGATCATCATGTCAGTTGTGGAAATGGTGTTTGTGAACGCGGTTTTTGCCGTGTTATTTGCAAATATACAAGGATCGCACACCTTTGTGGTGTAGGTGAGGGTGATCGTTTTCGCGCCGATTGCTCCGACCGTGATCGTGAGTATCTGCTGATCATATGCTAAATCTATGAGCGCTTTTTCATCCTCTGTGGGGTCGTTTCCATTGATTTTGACAGCAATAGCATTTGTATCGTTCACCAATTCCAGACCGCTGGTATGGCCGTCAACGGTACACTGAGGGCCAACAGCGCCCAGATCGTCTGTAAACGTGCCTTTTTGGAGATTGGCCTTATGGGGATTGATTGTCACCGTCCATTCGATCGTCCGATCACTCTCATGGTAACCGCCGTTTGCCTTGACCAGCGTAGCCGTGCCGGGAGTTCCGCTGCCGTCTCCACTGCCAACATCCTTTTCAGCCTGGGGTGTCGTATAATCCTGGTCACCATATCGAAACGTAAACCATGCGATATTGCTGCCCAGACTTGTGCCGTTGTCGTACATATCTTCCCGCACATGGCTCTGATAGGTGATGGTGACAGGCTGGCCATCCGCTGTGGTTGTAATTGGGGAAATGGTAAAATCATTATTTGCCCCGGCTGTGGCTGTTACGGGCGTCCCATCCACCTTTGCCGAGCCATCCACCAGCGTACTGCCATTGGGAAGCTGATCGTGAAACGTCAGATTGTTTTCCGCCGCAAAGTCAAAGCCATTGGGCCGGAATGTAACCGTCCAATCAGTAGTAGAGCCGTTGCCGGGATTACGGGTCGTGTTCCCTGTCTTTGTCACCCATGTGGGTTGGGAAACAGTTACGGTGTCGCTGCTGCTGATGTTCAAGCTGTTGAACTCACCACCTTTACCGGCAAACAGGTCAGCGGCATTGGTAACTTTTTTTCCGCCTGTGCCGCCCGGCAGGAGAAGATCATCCCTGATGGAGGTTTGATAGGTGATTATCAGCGGTGTCGCCGGATTTCCCTCTGTGGCCTGACCCGCGCTTAATTTTGTGCCGCCGAAAGTCAGAAGCGTCCTTGTTCCATCTTCCGAAGGCTCTACAAGCACATAGGTTTCTGCGTCTGCCGGAATATCATCACGGGAAGCAGAAGCGCCTACGGAGGTTCCCTCAATGGTTACGCTGCCATCAACAAAGCTGTGCAGACTGGTATCAATGGTGTCCCGCAGTTCAAAGGGAGTGTCCAGGGTAATGTCATCGTCTTCGGTGGGATTCTGCCACGGTGTATAGTTGATAGTCCAGGTGATGATTTTGTCCGTCAGACTGCCGCCCTTCTCAATCTTCGCCTTTGCTGACACCGGCTCGTTTTCTGCATAGCCGAACTTGAGTTGTGTGTTGTTTTCAAATTTCATTGCGAATAGATTACTGCTTCCGTCTATGGGTGTTTCATCTGCAGGTATATCGCCGGCCCGCCCGCAATTCAGGTAGAAAAAAGCGTTTTCAAGCCCATCATAGTCGGATAGAATTGTGCCGCTTTGGTCCTGCTTTTCGTCAAATGTGACCCAGGCCCTATTGCCATCTGCATAGATGGAGCCAAACTGCTCCTGCTTTCCGTCTTCTGTTTCTATTGTCAGCGGCGATCCGCTTTCCAAATGGGGCAGCTCCAAATGGGGAGACACATCCAGGTAATAGTTCGTTCCGGCCTGTATGCGACTGCATTGATCCGCTGTAATCTTATAGGTATAGCGCAATACCAACTGCGCATCTCTTTTAATAAGAGCGCTGTCTGCAACAGCCTCTCCCGGTTTGCCATTATCTGCGTAGTGGAGAGTAATGCTGTCAAAAGTTACAATGCTGGAAAGTTTTTCTCCTGCACCTGCTTCCTGCGCCAATGTGGGGAGAAAGCCCGTCAGCATAGACAGGCACAAAAAGAACGCGGCAAGCCGTACCCCTGCATTATGTTGAGATTTTGATTTCTGTTCAGGCCGCTTACCGCCCCGGCTATGGTGATGAAACATATTCATTTCAAATATTCCCTTCAGTCAGTATTTATTTTTCAAATATCTGCCTTAACTGTTCGTCTGCCCATACAACTCTGTTGCGCCCATGCTTTTTGGCATCGTACAGCATTGTATCAGCAGTTTTTAAGTAAACGTCATAGGAGCTCTCTCTTTTCGGAATTACGGTAACGCCTCCTACGCTGACCGTAACCCACTCAGACACAGTTGGATTATGCGGAATATGTAAATCTTCTATTGCCTGCCTGATTTTTTGCAGATGTTCGAATATTTTTTTCGAGGGATCGCCCACAGAGATCACCACAAATTCCTCTCCTCCGTAACGGGCCACAAAGTCCGTACTGCGTTTCAAATGAGCGGATACTGTTTTTGCTATGGCGGCAATCACTTTGTCCCCGGCCGGGTGGCCAAATGTGTCGTTATATATTTTGAAATGGTCAATATCAAACATACAGATGGAGAAAGGAACCTGCAGGCGAACCGCCTCCCGCCACCTGGCCAGACTATAAAGGTTATATCTGCGGCGGTTGGCAACCCCCGTAAGCTGATCGGTCATAGATTGTTCTTCGATCTTTCTGCGGTATTGGTACAGTTTGATATGTGTGTCCACTCTCGCCTTGACAATCAGGGGAATATATGGCTTTGTAATATAGTCCACAGCCCCCAAAATAAGCCCCCGCTGCTCATTTTCCACATCCGAAAGGCTGGTAATCAAAATGACAGGGACATTTTGAGTGATGATTTCTTCCTGTAATGTTTTCAACAGCGTAAACCCATCCATTTCCGGCATTACCACATCCAGCAGAATGAGTGAAAAACTTTCATTGCTGGCTCTGCGCAGGCCGTCTTCCGCCGTCTGCGCAATGGTAACATCATATTCGTCAGCTATAATCTCCTTTAATCTTGTCGCCTGCAGAAGACTGTCATCAACAATCAGTATTTTTTCCATAACTGCTCTCCTTCATTTACTGTAAGTGAATGTTCATTATCATGAACCCAAAAATGAACCGCCTTTCAGCGGTACATTTTCATTTTCTTTTCGATTTTTTTGGTTTATCTGGCTTCAGATAGCCGCTTAGCCCGGTGGTCAACAACTGAAACACCGTGTCCTCAGTTTCCTGATCGTTTGGTAATGTTCCCTCCACCACATATTTTGCGTACATAACAGTGGACGTGAGAACATGAAGCCACAGCAAGTCCTGATTGATCCTGTCCAGGCTTGGAAATACCCTTTTAAAAGCATGAACCATTCCAATAAATGTTTTGAAATAGGTCACATCCCGGCTTTTGTCGTACTGAGGGAAAAATATGCTGTCCCTGAAACGATGGTAGAAAACTGTTTCATCCGGATGGGATGTCCAAAACCGAAAATAGGGTAACCACAGGCTCTTTATCGCTCCCATCGGGTCAGTGAACATGACCAGGGGATTAAATTTCAAATGTTCAAAAATCGCTGCCGCCTGTTTATCCACATAAGTAAAACACTCTGCCAGCAGTTGTTCCTTGCCGTCAAAGTGACGGTAAATCGCCCCTGACGAAATTCCTGCCAGCTCACTGACATTCTGGATGCGTACCCCTTCCAGGCCATACTGCCGCACAGCCTTCATTGCCGCAAAAATAATTCGCGTTCTGGTGTCATCCAGAATAATCACTCCCCTCGCAATATCTGCTTCTCCTGTTGTCCATTCATAATATATACTATTTTATTCCTTTTGACAAGAGCTTCCGGCTCCCTATAGATTTTTAAATTCCAGGCTTTTCTTTAGCACTGGAATAAACTTCTCAATCTTCCGCGTTCTATATACAAATCAACAAATCCTCCTCCAACTCTTCCAGAATATGAATAATATCCCTGATGGAGCGTTTCTGGCGCAGCATCTCCTGCATTTTGCGCTGTATTTTCAGATAACTGATTTTTTCCGGCACCAGTCCTTCCACTATCCCGGGGAAAAATTCTCTGACATTATCGATCATGATCTTCACTATGTGCTTGTTGATCATCTCCGCATAGTGTTCTTCGCACATCCGGGCCACACAGTCGATCATTTCTCTGAAAGCGCTCTCGTCCTCTGCCGTCAGACTTCCCTCCCACAATACCCTGTCATAGGATAAAACCCGGTAAGCGTTCTTTTCCAGCTCCATGTTGTCCCTGAGCCTGAGGAGCGGCATCAGGATTCCCGCGGCCTTTGCCAGTTCCTTCCGTTTCTGATTGACATAATCGCCCTCTAATCCCGCGATCACACCGGAGATCAGGTCCTCTCCAAATTCCAGCAAGAGAGGCTCCGCAAAGAGATTGCTTTTGATCTCCTGTTCCATAATCACATTGCTGTTTTCGACTACCTTTCCCTCTGTAACGCCAAGCAGTGCTCCGGCACTGATGCCCAGAATCTGACAGATTCCCTTTACAAGGGAGATATCCGGCAGGCCGTTTCCTCTCTCCCACTTGCTCACGGCCTGAGGCGTCACCCCCAGCCGGGAGGCAAACTCCTCCTGGGTCATTTTTCTGTCCTGTCTGCAGGTGCTGATAATTTCTCCGATATTTTCCTTCATGCTGATCCCTGTGCCTTTCCGCAGATTCTCATTGGAAGCTGCCAATGTTTTTTATATTGTAATTATATCAGCAAAAAGACGCTCTGCCAAACAACGGATGGTTTGAGCCATTGTCAACACACCGGAAATCTCACGCTGATCCGCGTCCCTTTCCCCAGAAAGCTTTCCACTTCTATCTTTGCGCCATGAATTTTCGCCGCGTGCTTAACAATGGATAGCCCCAGACCTGTCCCTCCTACTTCCCTGGAACGGCTCTTATCCACCCGGTAAAAACGCTCAAAGACACGTTCCTGATGCTCAGGCGCAATCCCAATCCCGGTGTCGCTGACCGAAAGGAGAATTCCGCTTTCTTCCCTTTGGACTGCCACTTCCACCTTTCCGTTCTCACGATTATATTTGATGGCATTGTCGCAAAGATTAAAAATAATACTGTAAAGAAGCTGGCCAATCCCGCAGATTACCGCCGGCTCCCCTGACAGTGCAAGGCTCACATGGGCTCCTTCCGCTTCCGGCTCCAGGCTCCGCAGCGCTTTTTCTGCCAGTTCATAAAGATTAACCTTTTCCCACTGCATATCCCCGGCTCCCTCGTCAAGATGGGAGAGGCTGATAATATCCTCCACCAGCCGGGCCAGGCGCTGGGTTTCACTGTAAATTCTTCCGGCAAAGGAAACCATATCCTCCTTTTTTACCATATCGTTTTTCAGAAGCTCCGCATATCCCGAAATCGCATGCAGCGGCGTCTTTAACTCGTGGGACACGTTTGCGGTAAATTCCCTCCGCATCTGCTCCGCCCTTTCCTTCTCCGTCACATTGAAAAAGAACAGCGCCGCTCCCCTGATGAGTTCCCCGGAGGTAATCGGACTGGCATCCGTCTGATAGCTCTCCCCGTGAAAGTCGATAATGCGCTCCCCCGCTTCCCCTTCCAGGGCTCTTGAAAGAAGTTCCTGCAGCTCAAGATCCCGGCTCAGAGAAAGCATATCCTCTCCGATGCAGTCCGTCTGTGCGTCCAGCAGTCTTTGGGCGGAAGGATTGATGCTTATAATCTTTCCTTTGGGATTTAGCAGAATCATTCCTTCATTCATACTTCCGATAATGGTATCAAGCTCGTTCTGCTTCTGACGCAGCATGGCTTCCTGCTGATGAAGCTGCTTTTGCTGGCTGTCAATCCGCCTTAAAAAAGGGGAAAGCTCATCATATTCCCCGCCGGCAAGGGGATGGTCAAGGTCGATCTCACCCAGCGGCTCCACAATCTTCTGGGAAACCCGGATTGCCAGAGTGATCGACAGGATCAGGGCAACCACAAAGATAATGCAGGTTGGCTGCAGCATCCCCAAAAGAAGCGTCAGGATAGAATTCTGTGCGATGGAAAGCCTGAGTATGGTACCGTCAGGAAGCCTCTGCGCCGAATACAGGGAACGTTCAAGCAGAGTAGCGGAATAGCGCCTGCTCTCCCCATAGCCTTTGGAAAGCGCTTCCCTTACCTCCTCCCGTTCCAGATGGTTTTCCATCTCCGAGCTGTCTGATTCACTGTCATATAAAACCGTTCCGTCTTCGCCAATCCACGTAATACGGTAATTTGTCACCTGCAAGTCCTGAAAATAATCTATCCCCTCGTTGGCCGCTCCCTGGGCCGCAAGGCCAAGCTGCATTTTAAGCTGTGCCTGCTGGACATTGGAAAAATAGTCATACAGCACCCCCATGATCAGAACGATCGAAGCGAGAAAAACCGTAAGCGCCACAAGGCAGATAGAACGGAAAATACGTTTTGTCATTTTGCTTCCCCCATTCGGTAGCCCACGCCCCGTACCGTTTCAATATAATCGCCGCACTCTCCCAGCTTCATCCTCAGTGTTCCGATATGGACGTCCACAGTCCTCGTCTCGCCTGTATAGTCCATTCCCCACACGATTTCCAGAAGCTGGTCGCGGGTAAACACCCGCCCGGGATTTTCCATGAAAATACGGAGCAGCTTGTATTCTTTTAATGTCAATTGAATCCGCCTGCCGTTTACAAGCACGGTATAGGTTTCCGGATTCAGCTCCAGATTACCGGCATGCAGAAGTTTGGTCCCCTGTCCGTCCCCGCCGGCGCGGCGCAGTACCGCCCGGATGCGGGAGACCATCTCCATCATACCGAAGGGCTTTACCAGGTAATCGTCAGCTCCCAGATCGAGCCCGATCACTTTATCATATTCTGTTCCCTTGGCAGTTGCCATAATCACCGGTATGTCCGCCGTTCCCTTCTGCGTGCGCAGCTTTTTCAAAATGGAAATGCCACTCTCCCCGGGCAGCATGATATCAAGCATGACAAGCCGGGGTTTTTGCGTCTGCAAAGCCTCAAAAAAGCTCTCGCCGTTCTCAAACCCCTTTGCCTTAAATCCGGCGGAATTTAACGTATATATCATCAGATCCCGGATTGAGTCATCGTCCTCCACACAAAAAATCATTTCCATTTTCTCCCTTTCCTTCCTGCGATCGTCTTCCTTACGACCTGCACACGCATCAGCGTGCTTCATTGTACCACATAATCCGTGCTTCATCAACGAAACGCAGGTCATCCTTCTCTTTTTCCGGTAACGGAAAACAGTACCCATTTTGCGATATTAACCGCATGATCGCCGATACGTTCAAAATATTTTGCGATCATTAAAAGGTCGACGGCATACTCAGCGTCCGCCTCCGGTCTGCCAAATACCGTGACCAGCATCCTTTTCGCCTGATCAAAAAAAGAATCCACCACATCATCATAATCGATCACTGCTTTTGCCATCTGCGGATCCTTCTTTACAAAAGCGTCGATGCTGTCCGTCACCATTTTGATAACGGCAGCCGACATATCATGGATGACCTGAATATCGTCCGTGGAACGGATATTTTCCAGCGTAATAATTTCCGCAATATCCGCGGACTGGGCCCCGATCCGCGCCATATCCGTCACCATTTTAAGCGCGGATGAAACGATCCGCAAATCCCTTGCCACAGGCTGCTGCTGCAAAAGAAGCTTAAGGCACATGGTCTCTATCTCACGTTCCTTGTGATTGATCTGAATGGTCAGTTCAAAGACGGACCCGGCCAGCTTCTGATCCCCTTTTGCCAGAGCCTGTACGGACATGGCAATGGCCTTTTCGCAAAACGCCCCCATGGTAATCAATTCCTTATTCAGCAGATCTAACTGCTCGTCAAATTCAGGACGCATTATCCAAACCTCCCCGTAATATAATCCTCTGTCCGTTTATCTTCCGGCATGGAAAATAATTTTTCCGTCTCTCCAAATTCCACCATTTCTCCCAGCAGAAAAAATGCTGTTTTGTCGGAGATACGGACTGCCTGCTGCATATTGTGCGTCACAATCACAATGCAGTACTTTTTCTTTAGCTCTGCCGCCAGTTCTTCCACCTTTGCCGTGGAAATCGGATCAAGAGCGCTTGTGGGCTCATCCATCAGCAAAACCTCCGGCTCCACCGCCAGCGCACGGGCAATACAAAGCCTCTGCTGCTGTCCGCCCGACATCCCCAGCGCGGACTTTTTCAATCTGTCCTTTGCCTCATCCCAGATAGCGGCTCCTCTCAGGGAACGCTCCACGATCTCGTCAAGCGCCGCTTTGGAACGGACGCCATGCGTCCTGGGACCGAAGGCGATATTATCATAAATGCTCATTGGAAAGGGGTTGGGTTTTTGAAACACCATTCCCACCCGCCTGCGGAGCAGATTGCTGTCCATAGTTCCATAGATATCCTCGCCGTCCAGCCGGATGGTTCCACTGATACGGCACCCATCCACCAGATCATTCATGCGGTTCAAGCTCCTTAAAAGCGTTGATTTCCCGCAGCCGGAAGGCCCGATCAGAGCCGTGATTTCATTTGTCTGTATATTCAGACTGATCTTTTTCAGCGCCTGAAAACCGCCGTAAAACAAATCCAGATTCTCTACTGTCATCTTATCCATCCGTGTGTCCTCCTCCTATCCTTTTCGCCACAAAACCGGAAAGCCCATTGATCAGGATGACCACCACCAGAAGCACCACCGCCGTGGCATAGGTCTGATCAATATAAAGCCCCTCGCCTGAAATCGCATACATATGCACCGACAGGGTACGCGCGGAGGAAAAAATACCGGATGCTGTCTCCGCCACGGTTCCCGCCGTAAAAATCAGAGCCGCCGACTCTCCGATAATCCGTCCGATCCCAAGGATCACTCCGGAAAGAATTCCCGGAACGGCGCAGGGCAGGACAATGGAAAACACCGTCCTGAGCTTCCCGGCCCCCAGGCCAAAGCTGCCCTCCCGGTAGCTGTCCGGCACAGCCTTCAGAGCTTCCTGTGTTGTCCGCATGATCAGCGGCAGGATCATAATGCTCAAGGTCAGGGCTCCGGAAAGCAGGGAAAGCCCGAAGCCAAGATATTTCACGAAAAACAGGGAACCAAACAATCCATATACGATAGAGGGAATCCCGGATAAGGTTTCCGCCGTCACTTCCACGATTCCCACCAGCTTATTTTCACAGACTGCCAGATAAGAAGAGATCCCCTTTCGTCCTTCCCCGGACGCTCCGGAAAGCTGCATTCCTCCATGGCGGGCATATTCTGTCAGATAAATTGCCGCGCCAATTCCCACGGGAACGGCAAAAAGAAGGGAAAGCAGGGTAATCAACAGGGTGTTGACCAGCGCCGGAAACAGAGATACATTTTCGGAAGTATATCTTCTCTCAAACAGCTCCGGCGTCAGGTTGGGAATCCCTTTTACAAGAATATACCCAATAATAAACACAATAGCCAATACCGTGAGCAAAGCTGCAAGATGGACGGCAGCAAACAGGACAAACGATTTCAGGTCATGCCTGGGAATGTGGATTTTTCTCTTTCTGGTTTCCGACATTTGTCACATCCTCCTTTTCAAAAGAGACAGGGACAGGTTGATAATCAGGATAAACACAAACAGAACCACCGCCGAACCGATCAATGCTTCACGGTGTAAATCCGTGGAGTAACCCATCTCCAGCACGATATTGGTAGTCAGCGTCCTCACGCCTGAGAGGAGATTTTTGGGGATGACAGGCTGATTTCCTGCCACCATCATCACTGCCATCGTCTCGCCCACCGCCCGTCCAAGTCCCAGAACAATCCCTGTAAAAATACCGCTCTTTGCTGCCGGAAGAACTACATAAAACACACTTCTTTCATGAGACGCCCCCAGGGCAAGACCTCCCTCATAATAGCTCTCCCCGACCGCCCGGATGGAAGTTTCCGAGACGCTGATGATCGTAGGCAGTATCATGAGCCCCAGCAAAATGGAAGCGCTCAGGACACTCTTTCCCCGTCCTCCAAAGATTTCCCGGATAAGGGGAACCAAAACCACCAGGCCAAAGAAGCCATAGACCACGGACGGAATTCCGGCCATCAGATTCACTGCCGCTTTCATCGGCCTGTAAATCCGTTCAGGACAGAACCGGGCCATAAACACTGCCGTCAGAACCCCGACGGGAACGCCTGCAAGAAGCGCTCCCGCCGTCACATAAAGAGAGCCTATGATCATCGGCAGATTTCCATAAAGATTATTTGCGGGCTTCCAGGTCGTTCCCAGAAGAAAATTGAAAATACCGATTTTTCTGATCGCCGGAATGCCGTTTGCAAACAGGAAGATACAGATCAAAACCACTGCTGCCACAGATACGCAGGCCGCCAGGGAAAAAACAAACCTCATGGCTATTTCTTTCAAATGTTTCATAAAATGCTCCCTAAGATCTTATTGCAGTATATCGCTCCAGTTAACGGCATTGCCCGTATAGATTTCCTTTACCTGCCCGCTGGTCAGGGCGCTTACAGGGCTGTCGTTGTTTACAATCACGGTGATACCATCCATCGCAATCACGGTGGCTGTCAGTCCCTTTTCCGTTTCCGAGTCCTTCAGTTCACGGGAAGCCATGCCGATATCGCAGGTTCCGTCAATTGCATCCGCCATTCCGGTGGAGGAATCGTTCTGCTGGATCTCAATCGTCACTTCGGGATTCTTTGCAAGATAAGCTTCCTTGAGCTTTTCCATGACCGGCGTTACGGAACTGGAACCGGAAACAACGATCTTGCCGGACTCTGCCTTACCGCCATAAGGATCTGCCTCCGCTGCGGATATATATCCGTTATCCTCGATCACCTTCTGTCCGTCCGCGCTCATGATAAAGTCGATAAAATCCTGGGCCTGGGCGCTCAGCCCCTCTTTTGTGGCAATATTGAAAGGTCTGGCAATCTTGTAGGTACCGTTCTTGATGTTTTCCACTGTAGCGTCAACGCCATCGATCTGAACCGCTTTCACGGTATTATTCATGGAGCCCAGGGAAATATAGCCGATGGAGTAGAGATCTCCCGATACCGTTGTCATCATGACAGAGGTGGAATTGGTAACTTCTGCGCTCTGGGTGGTCTGATCTACCTTTTCCCCCGCTTCATTCTTCTCCTCAATGCCGAACAGCTCTATGAAAGCTCCCCGTGTTCCCGAGCCGTCCTCGCGGGTGATCACACCGATCTCCGTGGCAGCGTCGAAATCGCCGAAGCTGTTCTCTGCATCGGCCTGCGCATCAGAATTTTCTCCGGCTTCTGTCTCTGTTTCGGCATTTGTCTCTGTCGCGGCGTCTGCTTCATCTGTCTCCGCACCTGAACTGCTTCCGGCATCGGCCTGCGCCTGCGCACTTGCGGGGCTGATTTCATTAGTGCCGGAGCCGCTGTCCCCGCACCCTGTAAACACGGAACATGTCAATACGGCTGAAAGTATCAGCGCCAGATATTTTTTTGTTTTCATTTTGTAATTCTCCTTTACCTGTGTTGTTTTTAACTTACGGCTATATCATACAGAAGAAATGTCAATTCCAATATCCCGGCATTGTAAAATCGGTGTAAAAATGTAAAAAGCTGGCCGAAGCCAGCTTTTCAGATTCTCACTGTAATTCAATTCGTAAGTATTTCCTCCCTATTCCAGATGGAACACTGTCTGCAGGTCAACGGAAACCGGGCTGTTATCTGGGTTGGTTTCCATAATGTCCGCCATGAAATCCCACCATTTCCGGTTGATTTCCGTATCTGCACCTGCCTGCCATAAGGCTTCATCCTCAATCTCAATGCAGCCAAACAGCGTCAATGTTTCCCTGTCAAGAAAGATAGAATAATTCTTCCCGCCGTGTTCATGGATCATATCCTTCATCTCCGGCCAGAGCTGATTGTGCCTTTTTTCATATTCCGCTTCCATTCCCGGGTACAGCTTCATCTTAAATCCCTTGATCATCCTTTTTTCCTCCATTTTTTGCCAACTCTCTACTATTATATAACTGACTTGTCCTTTCAGCAATACAGTGTTTGAGCCTGTCTGAAAGCGGCAGTTCACTTATAAAAAATTAATTTTTTCTTAAAATTAGTTGAATATGGAATTAAAAGATGGTAGAATATGTTACAAAACAGATACAACATCAGAATGTCAACCCTGTATTCAAATTTCCATTAAATGAGCCTTCTCTTTTTGTAGCGGAATGAATAATATAACATAGTACGAGCCATCCTATAACAGAATGAATGACTCACCTTACAGGATCTGTTGAAAGGAAACAGGTATTACTGCCATAAGGCATTAATATACCACACTTAAATTTTATGAAGGGAGAAATTCATCATGAAAAAATTAGTTTTACTGACCTTAGCAGCTACTATGATTTTCTCAGTTCCTGCTATGGCAAAAGAAGTTGGCGCTCCTGTAGCAGTTTACCTTGAGGATTCCTCTAATGTTGGTGATCCCAATGTTACCTGCTGTGCTATTGAGGAAGACAAGCTGGTAGGCGAGTATATGAACAATGCTGTTTCTGGTATCTGGGCAATGGATAAGGTTATTACCGTTGCACAGGGGGATGGCGCTGTAATCGACGGAGTTAAAAGCGATCTTACTTTCTCCGTATTAAAGCCTGAATTAAGACGTGTTTACACAGCCAAGAATGCTGCAGCAACCATGGGCGGTTGTGTATTAAATGTTGTAAAGGTAGGCATCCCTGCTAATCTCAGTTATACAACAGCTAACGTTAACTTCTATACTCCTGGTATCGTAGCCGGGCAGAATGTAAAAGTATATCAGTATGCTTATTCTGAGGGCGATAATGATATCTGGAACGCACTTAATGTTACCGAAGTAAGAGACGACCATGTATTAGTTGATATTCCTAATAACGGCGGCGTTATTGCTTTCATTGAAGTTCCTGCTGAAGCTCCTGCAACTGTTGAAGCTGCTAAATAATTTATCACATTAAACAATAATTTATTTTCTAAATTCATTTTCTATCAAGTGTGGGTTTATGCGTACTGCCGCTTAAGCGGCAGTACGCTTTTATTAATGCGCAGATAAGGTCAGACCGGATACAGACGTCTGTCAGGACAACGGCTGGCAAAACGGACAATAATACACCGTCCCTCCCAGATAGCTTGCCTTTTCAATCTCGCTTCCGCAATAAGGACACGGCTTTCCAACCGTCTTTTTGGATAGCTTTGCGGGATAGCCGCCCGGTTCCCCAAACAACGTCTTTTCCGTATTCCTGCCTCCTGCCGAGCGCATCTGTTCCAAAACCCGGAGCACAGTCTCATAGACCCGTCTCCATTGTTCCTCCCCAAAGGTATTGATTTTTCGCCTGGGATGAATCCCGGCCTCCAGTAAAATATCCTGGAGCACGCCGTTGCCAAGCCCCGGAATCCGCTGATTGGTTGCCAGAAATTCCTTGGCGGAAGTTTTACCGGAGAGTCCCTCCCTGAGAGAGGAAAAATATTCATAATCAAAGTCCTCTGTTCCCGGAAGGGGCTTTTCCTTTGCCGCAAGGTAATAGGGATTGTCAAAGCTCTCCGGCCTTACCAGAAACATTGTCCCGTACATCTGCACCGTACAGATCAGGGAGGATTCGTCCTCCAGGGTTATCCTCATCTGATATCTCTCAGGGAGCTTTTTCCCGGGCGGGAAATAGCGGAGATTGGCACCGTCCCCCAACAGCAGGCTGTAGCCGTCAAGCTCCATCTCCACCATACTTCCGATTCCCGCACTGCTGCCGATCCTCTTTCCCTCCATAATGCCCGCATAGGCGGAAGGTTCCCCATGGTACCATGCAAAGGAATGCTTTGTGTGCTCTGCCTCCGCCTGAAGAATCCTTTTTCCCTTTACCGTTTTATTTAGTTGTTCTGCCAGCGTAAGGCTCTCCGGTATTTCTATCATAGCTTCTCCTTCCTGCCCTAAGCCTTTTTCCACCTGGAAAGCGTAGGGAAATATGCCATGAGCATTTCTTTTGCCTCCTCCAGGGTCTTAGCCCGTCCCTGCTCCACCTCGATGGGCGCGCAGAAATTCACCATATCCTCCATGGTACACTCTTCCATCTCGCCGTTTTTGTAACAATAACAGCAATAGGTATCGTTTTTGCTTCCATCCTTCTCCGTACCGTACTGCTCCTCCTGCATGGGCATTCCGCAGCTCTGACAAATCTTTAAATCCATTTCTCATACTCCTTTCAAAAATGTAAAATCAATTTCTTCTGTTCTCCGTAGCTACAAACCGATTATAGCAGGCTTAATCTGACATCAGTATGTCATATTAAAAAATTCAGTCGGAAATTGTTTCATACATCTTTTTCATGGAGTCTATCCTGCTTTTGATCTCCTCTCTGACCCTGTCCGGCCCGATCACTCTTGCGGATGGCCCAAAGGAAAGAATCACCCCATAAATCCAGTCATCCAGCAGGCATTTCATATGAACCTGAAAATTACCGTCGGGAAGCACCGTAATCTCCTCCTCCTCGAAACGGTCATAGACACGGTAGGCTTCCTTCCGGTCAATCCACATTATAATATCCCCAAACCGCTCCTCATCCATCCCTCTTTCCGGAGAATCCGCAGAAGGCTTTTCCGGAGCGCAGACGGTTAAATCTGTAAAAGGCGGATTCTCCTCCCTGCGGGGGACAAAGCTCTCCTCCAGCATCCTTACCCGCTTCATCCTGAGCACCTTAAACAGCCGCATTTCCCCTCTGGTTCTGCAAAAGGCCCTCAGATACCAGGTATATTCCTTAAAAATAAGCTGCACAGGCTCGCTCTCCCGGTGGCTCATGCCTCCATACTGTCCATAATAGTCAAAAACAAGCACCTTATGGGAAAGAATGGACTCTTTTATCTGTTCATACAATTCTTCCCTTCTCCCGCTCCAGTCAGAAAAATCAATGGACACCCAGTTTAAGGGTTCTGTCTTGAAGAAGTCTCCCAGCTTTAAAAGAATCTCATCCTCCCTTAATGCTCCGGTTTCCTTAAGGCTTTCCAGAGCTGACAGAATACGCGTCTGCTCCTCCTTCGTCACCAGCATTTTATCCAGCACAAACTGCTCTGTGAGACTGATGCCGCCGTTCTTCCCCTTCCTGGTATAGACAGGAATCCCGGCCATACTCAGGGTCTCCACATCCCGGTACACTGTCCGGACGGAAACCTCAAACCGCTCCGCCAGCTCCGAAGCCGTAACAGTTCCTTTATTCATCAAAATATAGATCATACCAAGCAGGCGGTTCAGCACTTCTTTTTCCTCCAAAACAAGTCACTTTACCGGGTTTTACCGCAGCTCTTTCATCTTCTCCCCAATCTTCCTCCGCAGCTCATACAGATAGGAAGCCTCCTTCGGATAACTCGTAAAGGTGAAAGGCCTGCTCTGCCCTTCATAAATCAATTCCTCCACAGCTTCCCTGCCTGCCAGCGCTTCCAGTGCCTCAAGGGCTCTTAAGTCATAAAGCCCCTCCAGCTGCACCTCTCCCCTGATGGAAGACCAGGGCTCTCCCTCCGTTCCGGGATAAACCAGGAAAGAATCTCCCGACGGGAAAGCATAGCCTGCATGGGTGTCAAGGAACGGGTCAATGTGCTCTTTAGAGAGCCTGGAATTATAAAAATTAAAGCCCCAATGCAAAAATCCCCTGATATCATACAAATACATCAGAACTCCCATAATCCGGTTTCTGGCACTGGGCATGGCAAAGAACCGGTTGGGAACCTCGTATTTCTGGCTGCAGCAATAATAGGTCCACAGATCTTTCACCTTATGATCGGCAAAAGGTTGAATGTGATTATTGGCGGGAACCGGCCTTTCCACCAGCCCTCTTTCATAAAAATCATAGTCGCTCAGGGCGTCGATCACCGGCCAGCCCTTAAGCAAATCCGTAACCTGGGCTTTCGCTGTCTGATAGCTCTCGAGATGCTCCGCCGAAGGCTCATCGGAGATATGGAAATAAATCTGCTCCTTTGTATAGCCGAGGGAAAGAAACTTTTCCTGCAGAGCCGGTAAAAATGCCTGCAAAAAACTGCGGTAAGAAGGATCATCCGCCTTTACATGCCAGCCGAACATTTTCTCAGTCTTTCCGTCCTTCTCCACAAAAATCTTGGGCGTGGCCTTCGCTCCCCACTGGGTAAAAAGATGAGGAACTTCTATGTATGTAATCCCGTACTTCTGACAGATTCCGCACCATTTTTCCAGCTTTTCAAATCCGAAGCTCCACTTCCCGTCCTGCAGCGCAATGTCCGCCAATTGGACTGTGGTGCGCTCTCCCCCTACTTCCGTATCCAAAGGCGGTGTGAATACAGGGGTCAAAAGCATGTTGACGCCCAGCTCTCCGGCAAGCCTGATCTGCTTTTCAACCACTTCCCAGTGAAAATCACTGAATACCTCCGTGTGGTAAAAGTCCGCAAGACAGTCTGCATGAAACCACTGCGTATGAATCAGTTTCTGAGGCGGTAGCTGATTTGCCAGCACCTCCAGCGAAAAGCCCAGGGTTACGGTTTCCTCACCGGATGAAATTACGATTTCCACCGGGTAAATCCCTGCCGGCACTTCCCTTGTATCGGGAAAATCAATCCACAGGGAACGGTATTGACAGAAGATCGGCACAATCCTGTTATCCTGTTTGGGCTTAAGCAGATCCGGAAACATTCCCGGTTCTTTGGAGAGATAATTGTCATCCACCTCGCCATTGACCGGAAAGGCTGAGGGCACAGGTTCCACATCACGCAGCCTTGCCTTCGTCGGAAATCCCTTAACCTCACAGCAAAGCTCCGGTTTTTCTCCTTCCTGGGGCCGGGGATCTCCCCGGTACACAAGCTGCAGTGCCGGAATCTCTCCCTTTAAAACAGTGATTTTCTCATCCTCCTTCATCACCTCCGGCATACGGTTCCAGAACACCTTCTCCAGGCTTCCTGCCAGATAAAATTCATAGTTCTTCATACTTTACTTTTAGCTCCTTTCATTGATTGATTTATTTATGGGAATTTTTCCTCTTTTTCTTATCTATGTCAGCATTTGCTATTTCCCTGACTCTTTTCGCAATCTACCCTTTCATCAAATCATAATAAAAAATATACTGCTGCAGCGTCCCCGCATATCCTTTATACCTCTCAAAAGGAAATCCCTGAGCATACCACGTATTCAGGACTCTGTTAATATGGGTATCGATCGGAAACGCCTGTGTCTGATGCAGGGCGAAAAGACAGATGCACTCTGCCACCTTCACCCCCACTCCGCACAGCTTTAAAAGCCTTTCCCTGGCTTCCTCATGCCCCATGGTCTTCACTGCCTCCAAATCCACCTCTCCTCCCACAATGCTCAGAGAAGTCTCATGGATATAACGGCTCCGGTACCCCAGATTGCAGGCATACAGATCCTCCAATGGCACGTCGGAAAGCGCTTCAGCACTGGGAAAGTCATGATAAACCCGGCCATTTTCCATTTGCCTTTCCTCTCCATAGGTTCTGCAGAGCAGGTCAATGCATTTTCTGATCCGCTTGATATTATTCTGCTGGGAGATCAGAAAAGAAACAATCATCTCCCACAAATCCTGACGCAAAATCCGGATTCCGCTCCCGTAATCTGCGGCTCTCAAAAGATAAGCATCCTGCGGGTCTATGGAACCAATGATTTTTCCGTAATCCTCTTCCAGATCAAAATAATTTTTCCAGACCTGATCAAATTCCCGGGACGAACAGTCAAAGGTTATCTCATTTCCCTTCTGCCTGATCTCCAGATATCTTCCCAGGGCTGTCAGTCCGTAAATCTCATCAAATCCATCCTCTCCTTCCAGTCTTTCCAGCCGGAAACACTGGCCGGATTCGCAAATCTGGCGGATGGAAAAGTAATCTTTTGTGATCCTTACCATACGCTGTATCCCCCAACCTTACGCAAACACATAATTCCTGTCAGATCCGCCAAAAACCACCCGATGGGTATCGCCCACCAGATTCCCAGGACTCCAATCTGCGGCAGAGGGGAAAGCAGATATGCCAGAAGCACTCTCGTTCCAAGGGAAATCACCGTAAGCACCAGGGACATTTCCGGCTTTTCCACACCTCTGTAAAAGCCATATAAAAGAAACAGCAGGCCAATCCCACAGTAAAAGGCCCCCTCAATCCGCAAATAAACGGCGCCGGTCTCTATGAACGCGCTCTCTCCCTTCTCTATAAAAAAACCCATCAGCCCTGGGGCGAACAGAAAAATGAAAAATGATATTACCACACAGAAAGCAACCGACAGCGCCGCTGCCCTGCGCGTCCCCTGCCGGATGCGTTCTCTTTTTCCCGCCCCATGGTTCTGGGAGATAAACAGGGAAAACGCATTGCCGAATTCCTGGGCCGGCATATAGGCAAAGGAGTCAATCTTCACAGCCGCCGCAAAGGCCGCCATCACAATCGTCCCAAAGCTGTTCACCAGCCCCTGAATCATCAAAATTCCAAAGTTCATCACCGACTGCTGGATGCTGGCCGCAAAGGAATGGCGAATCACCTCCCTCATCGTCCTCTTATCCAAAGCAAACTCTTCCCTTCCCGGCAAAAGCCCCGGCTCCTTCCTCCACACGTAAACGGCAATCCCTGCGCCCGAAGCCGCCTGGGACAAGACGGTGGCAAAGGCGGCTCCCTGCGCTCCCATCCGAAAGCCTGGCACAAACAGAAGATCCAGTCCGATATTCAGCACTGCCGCCGCTCCCAGAAAATACAGCGGGGTCAGGGAATTCCCCATGGCCCGCAACAAAAAAGCAAAATAATTGTAGAGAAAAACAAAGCCAATCCCCCAGAAAATCATCCAGACATATTCATACATCAGCCCGTAGATGCTCTCCGGCACCTGCAAAATATGCAGAATGGGATGAATAAAGCCAAACGAGAGCATGCCAAGAAGCGCTGCCACTGCTGCAATAAACAAAAAGGAAGCCAGCATACTCTTTTTCATCTGCAGGACTTCCCTTTTTCCATAGTATACTGAAAAAACAGCGCCGCTGCCCATACAAAGTCCAATCAAAATAGAGGTCAAAAATGTCATCAGGGTATAGGCGCTTCCCACTGCCGCAAGAGCATCCTTTCCCAAAAATCTTCCTACGATCAGCGTGTCTGCAATGTTGTAGCACTGCTGAAGCAGATTTCCCAGTATCATTGGGCCTGCAAATTTCAGTATGGTTCCCGTTACATTTCCTCTGGTCAGATCTTTTTCCATTTCCTTTTACAGCTTCCCGGGGAATGCCCTATTCCCCCAATCTCTCCCTGATCACACGTATCTCTTCCTTATGCCCCGCATCATCCAGAGGAGTCTCCAGATAAAAAGGTAAATCCCTGAGCCGAGGGTGACCAAGCACTCCCAGCAGCGCCTCCATCCCTATGAGCCCATCCCCGATTGTTGCATGGCGGTCTTTATGAGCGGCAAAAGGCATCAGGCTGTCATTTAAATGAATGGCCTTTAGCAGCTTAAGCCCCAGTATGCGGTCAAATTCCTCCAGCACACCGTCCAGATCATGGACAATATCATATCCCGCAGAAAAAACATGGCAGGTGTCCAGACAGATACCTATCCGCTCCGGATGGACTGCGCCATCCCGGATTGCCTTAAGCTCCTCAAAGCCGGCGCCAATCTCCGTTCCCTTCCCGGACATGGTTTCCAAAAGCACCGTGATCTGTTCTTTGCCTGTGATCGCCTTATTCAGCCCCGCAATGATATTTTTAATACCCTCCTCTGTGCCAATCCCTGTATGGCTCCCGGGATGGAACACAAGGTTTTCCATTCCCAGGGCATCCATCCTTGCTATGTCCTCCTTTATGACCATACAGGCAAATTCATAGGTGGTCTCTTTCGGACTTGCCAGATTCATGGTATAGGGAGCATGAGCCAACAAAGGCCCAAAATGATGTTCCTTCTTTATTTGGCAGAAACGCTCTATCTCCCCATCACTGTAATTCCGATAACCGGAGCCCCTGGGGTTCCGGCTGAAAATCTGCATGGTATTCGCTTCCATTTTGACCACGTTCTCTGCGGTTCTTGCAATCCCATCCGCGATGGACATATGGGCTCCTATCGTGAGCATAGTTAACTCCCTCTTTCTGTCAAACTCAGGACAATGCCTATATCATATCCTGATAATCCTCTTCATCCTCCACGGGACGCCATGCCTCCCCGAACTTTACATCCTTAAACAGCGCCGCAAGACCCGTAATCTGCTTCAGGCGCAGAATCTCGTCCCGATCCATGCCAAGGTGCCTGGATATCCAGGCATCCGACCGCCCCAGCTCGTGGAGTTCCTTTACAATGTTACTCATCAGGTCTACATTGTGGCTTCCTCTGGCCCGGTTATGGCGGATGGTACTTGCCATTCTCTGGTCAAGGGATTTATCGATCACCGAAACAGGAAGCAGTCCCTTTTCCCGCTCATAAATATCCGGATGCTCCAGCATAACCCGGTAGCGGTGAAACCCGTCCACAATCACATACACGTCATTTTCCCTGCTGTAATAACAGACGATCGGCATGGTGTAACCGTCAATCTTAATACTCTCATAGAGCAGCTTCATCTCCGGCGGCGCCACCGCGTTGGGATTGTAAGTGTTCGGTTTTACTTTTTCTATCGGTACCTGAATGATTTTGTAAACAGGGCTTTTATACTCCATACTCCATCTCCTCTATGCTTTGGTATTTACGTCTGATCACTTCGATGTGTTTTTTCTGCTGTTTACTCATGCCAAATCCCATAAAACGGCAGATATGGTCATTTTTCAGGATACAATAGCACATTCTCTTCCAGCTTGGAATATCCTTGGTTGATCTGATATCATCCGTATCATCGGGAATTTTGCCGATAAAAATAATACGCGTCTTCTTATTCAGGGTATAGTTGGAAACCCCGTTTCTCCGGATCTGATAGCCGTGCCTTTCAAGCTCCCGTATATTTTCCTCGTCCAGACCTCCTCCGGTTTTGTGCCAGAATTCAATGGATGTCTTGAATTTCCTGATATAATTATTGCGGAGCCGCGCAGGCAGGGTATCCAGCAAAAACAAAGTGTAGGATTTCCATGTATGTCCCTCAGGCAACGTGATGTTCCGATACCCCATAGCCTTGGTTCTCCCGTAGATACTGGCAAAATTTGCCCCCTGAACTCTTCCCACCAGCTTGACCCATATCTCCGGGTCAATGACGCGATATAAATTCAGGGAATCCTTGGAATAATCGTTAAAAGGCGATGCCACCCGCATCTGGGAAACCTTAAGACCTGCCATATAATAAAGATCATACAGACGGTTATATTCATAATCAAACAGATAGTGGGCATGCCAGACATCCTCCGACGACCAGTCAAACAAAGGCGAGGCGCACCAGACATCCTTAAACTGCTGGGTAATCCAGCATTCATCCTTATATCCGTATTTCTTGTTCAAAAACCCGCTGTATCTCTGGAGGGACTCAGCGGCCCGCATTCCCAGAAGACAGACCGTTTTCCTGTTGCCATGGCACATTTTGTACCAGCGTCCGAACTGCTTGGCCAAATCCTCCTGATGCATCCGGTAGCGGTAGGTAGTGATAGGATTATTGTCCAGATTAATCACATATTCTTTCTGGGGCATGGGCCTTACCCAGCTCTCCTTCTTGGTGTCATCCCAGGGATACCAGAACATTTCATAGCTGCTCAGCGCCGTCCGCGTTGCCATGGGCAGGCACACCCAGTAAGGCTCCACCTGATCTTTCACCCGCTCAAAGGTTTTCTCCACGTATTCGCTTGTCACCGTATACTGTGCCTCAAAATCCTGATGAAAAAGCCCAAGCTTTCTCTCCGGATAATATTTGTTCCGGTAATCCAGCACCAGATTCAGCAGAAGTCCGCTGTCCTTTCCCCCGGAAAAAGAAATATAAATATTGTCAAACTCCTTAAAGATAAAATCCATCCGCTCCAAAAAAGCGTCGTATACACTCTTATGTAAATACTCCCGCACCATGCCAATTCACCTTCATCCTTTGCACTTCCATTTTCTGGAAAAAACCTTACTTGTGAATTTAGCACAGAAAAAGAGTTATTTCAACCAAATATGGTAATTTTTACCAATGGATAAACTCTACCGCAAAATATCTTCCTCCTTTCCGAGAAGCTTTTGCTTAAAATATTCAGTCAGCATGCTTCATCCCGCCTCCTGCACCGGCATTCAGAATTCTGTTCAGCCGTGTAAAAAGCATCGTTGCGGTTACAGCCGCAGCCACGATATCGCTGACCGGCTCTGCCACAAACACGCCAAACACTTTGTTGGAGAAAAAGAACGGCAAAATAAAGATCAGGGGAATTAAAAGAACAAGCTTGCGCAGACACGCCATAAGCAGGCTGATCTTCGCCTGACCAAGAGCCATAAAGGTCTGCTGACAGGCAATCTGCACTCCTGTTGAGAAAATACCCGCCATATAAATCCTCATCGTCCAGACCGTGTAAGTAACCAGCGTGGAATCACTGCTGAAAATCCCGGCAAAGGCCTGAGGAACAATCATCAGCAGGAGCCACATTACAACGGCATAGCTGACACAGGCGCCAAACTGACAACGAAAGGCCTGCTTCACCCTGTCCTTTTTGCCTGCGCCGAAATTATAGCTCATAATGGGCTGCCCGCCCTGACAGATTCCCTGTAAAGGCAGCATCACCAACTGGCTGCAGGAAGATATAATCGTCATGGCTCCCACCGCCACATCACCGCCAAAGCGGGAAAGACTGCTGTTGAAGCTGATATTCAAAATGCTTTCCGTACTGAGCATAACAAAGGTGGAAACGCCCAGTCCCAGACAGGGAAAGATAACACCGGGAATAATCTTCATATCCGGCAGGTTCAGCCGAAGCATGGTTTTTTTGCTCCGCAAAAACCAAAGAACCCACACGGCGCTGAGAGCCTGGCTGGCTACCGTGGCGATTGCAGCTCCCTGTACTCCCATGCCAAACCCGAAAATCAGGATCGGATCCAGGATAATATTGCACACCGCGCCTACCACCGTCGTGAGCATACTGAATTTTGCAAATCCCTGGGTAGTGATAAAGGGATTCAGCCCCATAACGATCATCACAAAAACGATTCCCAATATGTAAATCCTGGCATAGGAGAGCGCATAGGGCAGCGTCACATCGCTGGCACCAAATAACCTCAGCAGCTGCGGAGCAAAAATATAAAATCCTGCCGTCTGCAGCACTGCCAGAATCATCAGCACAGAAAAACAATTGCCCAATATTTTCTGCGCCCCTTCCCGATCCTGTTTGCCCATGGCAATCGCCGCTCTCGGCGCCCCGCCGGAGCCTGCCAGCATGGCAAAGGCATTGATCATCATTAAAATAGGAAGAAACAAGCCCACTCCTGTCAGCGCGGACGCCCCTGCGTCCGGTATGTGCCCAATGTAAATTCGATCCACAATATTGTACAGCATATTGATGAGCTGCGCCACCACTGCCGGGATTGCCAGACTCAGCATCAATTTCGGTATGCTGCCGCTCCCCATGTCCTGTTTTGCTTTTTGTTTTGCCATAATGATACCTGTTCCTTTCTTCCGTTTATTCCTATCAAATAATCTGTCCTGTATTTCATTATACATGGCGGACGTACACTTGTAAATTGTCTGTGGAGGTTAGAAAAAAATCTCCTGATCCCCATCCCGGCAGCTCCGCCTTGACAAGGATCAGGAGAACAGTTGGAAGAACAGTTGTTTGTCTCCTGAGGGAATCATTTTTTATTGTTTCAGCATCTCCTCAATAAATATCCCATACCCCTTTTTGGGGTCCTGCACCAGAACATGGGTTACAGCCCCAATCAGTTTATTATCCTGAATAATCGGACTGCCGCTCATCCCCTGGACAATTCCTCCGGTTGCCATGATAAGCTCCGGATCTGTGATTTCCAGAACAATTCCCCGGTTAACATTGTCATTTTCCAGATTAATATCAATGATTTCCACGTCATAGGCCTCCGGCTCTCCCCCGATGGAACAGATAATCCGGGCAGGACCTTTTTTGATTTCCTGTTTCAGCCCGAGCGGCAGATATCCATACTCTGCAGATTTGGCAATTTCAGGACTGCAGATGCCAAAAATCCCCCTGGGAGTATTGGAAGTGATATCTCCCATAATATTTCTGTCGTCATACTCTATAAATCCGGTCAATTCCCCCGGCGAGCCATTCGTTCCCCTGGTAATTCCAATAATTTCCGTGTGGTAAAGGGTTCCCCTGGACAGAGACATGAGCGTGCTGGTGTCCACATCGTTTATCCCGTGTCCCAGCGCACCGAAGCATCCCTTTTCATCAATATAGGTCATGGTACCAACCCCCTGCGCGTTGTCCCTGACCCAGATTCCCATTTTATATTCCCCATTCTGATTCATTTCCGGTCTGGCCTTTACCTCTATTTCGGTCTCTCCCCTCTGTACCTTAAATACCATCTCCTGGCCGTCACCGTGTGTGATTCTCTCAATCAGTTCCTTCTTGGAATTAATTTCCTCATCGTTTATCTCCAGTATATAGTCTCCCACCTGAAATACAAATTCCCCAGGGCTGTATTTCCGGCCATCCTCCCCCTCAAATTCTCCCACCCCCACCACAAGTACTCCCCGGGTTTTCACGTAGATACCTATGGGTATGCCTGCAGGCTTTAAGCGTAAGTCCTGTATTACCTCAACATCGACTTCCTTAAGGGGTATCATTCCAAAAAGGCGCAGCTGAAGCTTATACTGATCCACCTGGCTTGCCCTGATCGTGACAGGGCGTCTTAAGTCAATATAAACACTGCTGCTCTCTTTGGGAGATGAGGTTACTCTGCCGCTCACCTCAATCGCTTCCTTATATAACTCACCGGCCGCCGGCACCTTAAAATCCAACTCCTGTTCCACCCCCGCTTTTATCATGATGGTGGATGGAACGCTGAGCCATATAAAATAGTAGAAAGTAAGCATTACCCCCAGGATACCCAGGGTCAATAATACATATAAAATTTTTTTATAAACCCGGATCAGATTATGTTCCGGTTCACCTAAACATTCCAAGTCTCCACATCCTTTATTTCAATATAAAAGGGCATACACATAGTATGTCCTTTTTAGTATGCAAAAAACCTGGAGTTTTAATTGCGTTTTTTTATTTTTTTCTTTCCAATTTGTAGCATTTAAATCTTTATGGCCTTTGAAACATCTCAGCGTTTGCCCTTCACCTTCCCGGCAGCCTCCTTCATTTCCCTTGCATTTTCAAGTACTGCCTGGGTCAGTTCTCCGCTTCCAAGGAGCCTGGCCAGTTCCTTCATGCTTTCCGGTTCGGAAAGCTCTCTGATATCTGTCACTGTCCTGTCGTTTTTCAGTCCTTTTTCAATCAGAAAATGGGCATCCGCCATGGAGGCAATCTGGGCCAGATGGGTAATACAGATAATCTGATGGTTTCCGGAAAGTCTCCCCAGTTTTTCCGAAACCTTCCATGCTGTCCTGCCGCTGATACCCGTATCGATTTCGTCAAACACCAGGGTATCCGTCTCATCCTTATCCGCAAATACCGTCTTAAAGGCCAGCATGATACGGGATAGCTCACCGCCGCTGGCAATCTGCCCCAGGGGCTTTGGAACTTCACCCGGGTTGGTGGAAATCAAAAATTCCACTCTGTCATAGCCATCCGCCGAAAAATCCTCTTCCCTGGCCGTAATCGATACGGAGAATTCCACATCCAGAAAATTTAAATCCACCAGAGCCTCCTTCAGCTTACCGGTAAGTGGAAGGGCGGCATTTTTCCGAAGCTTTGATAGTTTCCCGCAGAGCCTGAGCACCTCCTTTTCTCTTATCTCTATTTTTTCCCTGAGCTCTTCTCTGTATGCCTCAAAGTTTTCAAGTTTTAAAAGAGCTTCCTGTTTTTCCTCCTGACTCTTCAGAACATCCTCAATGGTATTTCCATATTTATCTTTTAAATGGTTAAGAACATTGAGACGCTCCTCCAGCCCTGCAAACTCTTCTTCGTCAAATTCAAGGCTGTCCTCATACTGTGCCATCGCCCGGTTAAAGTCATTGAGCAGATCGTCAATATCCGTAAGCTGTGCAATCAAAGGCCCGCTCTCTTCATCATAAGCGCTTAAGGTCTTAAGCTCCCGCAGGGCATGGCCTATGGCCGGGCCTGCGCTTCCCTCCTCCTCATATCCGGTGAGCGCATGAACCGCATAAACCACTTCCTTCATCTTTTTGGCATTGATCAGCCTTCGGTATTTCTTTTCTACCTGCTCATCCTCCTCCGGATTTAAGGCCGCTGCCCCAATCTCGTCGATCTCGAAGGCAAGAAGCTTGGCTTCCCTCTCACGCACGGCTTCATCGGTGTTCTGCTCCTCAAGCTCTTCCTTCCACCTTCGGTAATCCAGAAGTTTTTCTCTCAATTCTGTTTTTATCTTTTCCGCTTCGTTTCCTATATACTCATCCAGCATTTTCCTGGGCGCCTGGGGCTTTAAAAGCGACTGGTGCTCATGCTGGCCATACATATCCAGCAGATATCCCGAAAGATTTTTAAGCTGCCCGGCGCTGATGGTCTCCCCGTTGACCCGGCAGACGCTTCTTGCCGCCATAATTTTTCTCTGGAGAATCAGCGTCTGATCCTCCTCTATCGGGAGCTCCATCTCCCTGATCTTATCGCACTGCTGTTCATTTAAGGAAAAAACCAGCTCCACCAGGGCATAATCAGTCCCTGTGCGTATATAATCCTTCCCCGCCTTCGCTCCCAGCGCCAGATTGATGGAACCTATGATAATGGATTTTCCCGCCCCGGTTTCCCCGGTCAGGATATTCATCCCCGGCGAAAAAAACACCTCCTGCTCGTCAATCAGCGCCAGATTCTTTACATGAAGACTTTCAAGCATGTAGTACCTCCCCGTTATTCCTCCAGCATATTACGGATTTTCTCCATAACACACTCCGTATCTTCCACCGTCCTGACAGCCATCATAATGGTGTCATCCCCTGCAATAGAGCCGACAATTTCCTTAAACTTCATGGCATCTATGGCCGCCGCTACCGCCATGGCCATTCCGGAGACGGTTTTCACCACAAGGATATTCTGTGCCATATCCATGGACACAAATCCATCCTTCAGCACCCGTATATATTTATCGTTGAGATAATGATCACTCTGTACCAGAATCGTATATTTCTGCCTTCCGTCCCCTATGGGAACCTTGGAAAGCTTCAGCTCCCTGATATCTCTCGATACTGTTGCCTGGGTTACAGGATAACCGTCGTTTTTCAGTCTGTCCGCCAGTTCCTCCTGGGTTTCAATTTCAAACTGCTCCACCAGTTCCTTAATCCTCTGATGTCTGCTCTTTTTCATAGAATCGCTCCCACATTTTCTGTCAATCAGTACTTAAAGCTAATCACTCAGTTTCCGGTGCAGTACTTCCAAAAAGCTGACCTGGCTGAGCTTTACAATTCCGGTAGTTTTCTGGGACTTTCGGATTTCAATTCTCTCTCCGGTACGCAGCGCTGCCTTATGGCATCCGTCAAAAATCGCCTCTACTTCCTGCGCTTCTCCATCTCTGCCGCGCTCAATCTCCACTGTAACCTTATCCTCCGATGAGAGCACGATACTTCTGTTTTGCATGGAGTGGGGACAAATCGGCGTCAGCAAAATCATCTCCGCCCTTGGCTCCACAATCGGACCGCCTGCGGAAAGACTGTAGCCGGTGGAGCCGGTAGGCGTTGCCACAATAATCCCATCCCCGTGAAACCGGTGAAGAAGCTGTCCATTTACATAAATATTGAAATTAATAATCTGCAGGGAACCCTTTCTTGTAATGACAATATCGTTCAGCGCTCTCGCTTCATCTCCCGCTCCCTCTGTCCCATAGCTCCTGCCCAGAAGCATCATGCGCTTTTCAATTGTAAATTCCCCTCTGATCAGCTTTTGCAGGGCGCTCTCAATTCCATCCCGGTTCACTTCCGCCAAAAAACCCAGCCTTCCCATATTGATTCCCAAAAAAGGAATATCCCTCTCCGCCAGATCAACAGCAGCCTGAAGCAGCGTTCCGTCCCCTCCAAGCACAATAACGCAATCCGCCTCCGGACTCACCTGTTCCCGATAAGTGTAGCCGTCTCTGTCAGACTTTGGAGTTCCGGCATCCACAATACAGGTCATTTTGAGCTTTTCCAGATAATTCTTAATAAAGCCTGCCATGGCAAGGGTTCCTTCTCTGGTAGGATTTGCAATCACATAAAAGTATTTCATGACCCGTTTCCTCCCAGTTCCCTATGAGCCTGTGCAACAGTTTCCGAAATAAGGTCAGCTGTCTCCTCCTGACGGGAATACCCGCTCTTTTTCTCCGTGATCTCCGACAGCGCCTTCTCCCCTTCGCTCTCTGTAAGCTTCAATGTATTTTGAATTTTGGTGGTATTTTTCTGCAGATGGAGCAGATATTCGATATTTCCCTCCGGTCCCCTGACAGGGGAAAAATCAAGATGCAGAACATCAAAACCAATATAGTCTGCAAAGTCAACAATCTTTCTGACTACCTCTCTGTGAATTTCCGGCTCCCGCACAACGCCCTTTTTCCCTACTTTTTCCCGTCCCGCTTCAAACTGGGGCTTGATCAGACAGACCATCTCCCCATTCCCGTCCAGTAACGCTCTGGCAGGCAGGAGTATTTTGGTAAGAGAAATGAAAGAGACATCCACCGAAGCAAACTCCGGCTTCTCCTGTATATCCGCCGGGGTCATAAACCTGAAATTGGTTTTCTCCATACAGACCACCCTTGGATCATTTCTCAGCTTCCAGTCAAGCTGCCCATATCCCACATCCACAGAATATACCCTGGCGGCGCCGTTTTGAAGCATGCAATCGGTAAAGCCCCCTGTGGAAGCGCCAATGTCCATGCATACCTTTCCCTCCAGATTGAGTCCAAATCCTTTCACAGCCTTTTCCAGTTTCAGGCCGCCCCGGCTTACATATTTAAGCGCCATGCCCTTTACCTCAATATGTACCTTATCCGGATCAAAGAATGTGCCCGCCTTATCCTCGCGCTGTCCGTCTACAAACACATTCCCTGACATAATGACGGCTTTGGCCTTTTCCCTGGAGGACGAGAGGCCCTCGCGCACAAGCAACAGATCTAACCGTTCCTTCATACTCAGCTTTCCATTTCTTTTTTGATTTTCTCCGCAATGGTTCCTGCGTCAATGCCGATTTCCCGTTTCAGCTGCTCCACATTGCCATGCTCCACATACTCATCCGGTATGGCAATCTGCAGAAATCCGGCTTCGGTATCCAGCCCGCCCATGGCCGCCCTGACCTTTTCTCCATAGCCGCCGCTGGCAACATTTTCTTCCATGGACACCACCAGCCTGTGATTCTCGCAGGCCCATTTTATCGCTCTTTGGTCCACGGGCTTCACAAATCTGGCGTTGATTATGCTGCACTTATAGCCTTCGCTGTTCAGAAGAGCCTTTACCTCTTCCGCGGTTTTTACCATGCTTCCCACCGCCATCAGGCAAATTTCACCCTCCGCATAGAGAAGCTCCGCTTTTCCCATTTCGATGGGGCTGCGGTATTCCTTAAGCCCTCCATAGGCCTCCCCTCTGGGATATCGGATTGCGATCGGTCCCCCGAAGGCCATGGCAAATTTCATCATATCGGAAAGCTCCCACTTGTTCTTCGGAGCCATAATGTGCATATTGGGGATGGAAGATAGATAGGACAGATCAAAAATTCCCTGGTGGGTCTCCCCGTCGCTTCCCACCAGCCCGGCCCTGTCAATGGCAAACACCACCGGAAGATTCTGGATACACACATCGTGCAGGATCTGGTCATAAGCCCTCTGCAAAAAGGAAGAATAAACTGCCACCACAGGCTTTAGCCCCCCTGCCGCAAGTCCTGCGGCAAAAGTCACTGCGTGCTCCTCCGCAATTCCCACGTCAAAGAAACGCTCCGGATACATATTCCGAAAACGCTTTAACCCGGTTCCATCCGGCATGGCCGCAGTGATGGCAACCACCTTTTCATCTCTCGCCCCCAATTTGGTCATGACGGTTGAAAAAATATCCGTATAGTTTGCCGTAGTCCGCGGCTTCGTGGGAAGTCCCGTCTCAATATCAAAGGGCTCCGCCCCATGAAATCTTGCAGGATGCCGCTCTGCCGGTGCAAAGCCTTTGCCCTTTTCGGTGATCACATGAACGAGAACCGCATTCCTGGTTCTCTTGGCCTCCTGGAGCACCTTGAGCATAGCCGGTATATTATGCCCGTCTACCGGCCCTAAATAGGTGATTCCCATATCTTCAAAGAACATTCCCGGAACTACCAGATGTTTGAAGCTGCTTTTCGCCTTCCGGATTCCTTCCACTACCCTGTCGCCTATCGGAATTTCCTTTAAGGTGTTATATACCCCTTCCTTGATATCCAGATAGGCATTGGCCGTCCTGATGTTGTTAAGATACTTGGACATACCGCCCACATTTTCAGAAATGGACATATTGTTGTCATTCAGTACAATGATAAAATTCGTTTCCAGCTTCGCGGCATTGTTCAGGGCTTCATAGGCCATCCCCCCGGTCAGGGAACCGTCCCCGATCACAGAAACTATGGTATTGGTCCCGCCCTGGATATCTCTTGCCTTCACCAAGCCAAGCCCGGCCGAAATGGAGGTAGAGCTGTGTCCGGTATCAAAGCAGTCGCACTCACTCTCCTTGCGCTTGGGAAAGCCGCTTAATCCTCCCTGCTTTCGCAGATTTTCAAAACCCTCTCGTCTGCCGGTGAGCAGCTTATGGGTATAAGACTGATGCCCTACATCCCAGATCAGTTTATCCTGAGGAAGATCCAGAAACAAATGAAGAGCCATGGTGAGCTCTACTGCTCCCAGATTAGACCCCAAATGTCCTCCGCTTTTTGAGATTTTTTCAATCAGAAAATCACGGATTTCCTGGGCAAGTTCCTGATAATCTGACGGGTCTACATTTTTGATATCATTGGCGCCTTTGATCATGTCAAGTAACATTTTATCTACCTTCTTTTCTTTCGTCCGCCCCTCTTTAGCCGTTTACTTTTCCCTCATAATCAGATTGGCAATAAGCTCCTCCAAAAACTCATTTCTTCTCTCAAAAGACTGCAAAATGGAAATCGCTTCCGTGGACATACGTTTTACTTCCTTTTTGGAATCTTCAAGTCCATGAAGCGTCACATAAGTGAGCTTATGGTTTCTCGCATCGCTTCCCACCGGCTTGCCCAGAATTTCCTGGCTGCTGACCACATCCAGAATATCATCCTGAATCTGGAAAGCTATCCCGATCAGATAAGCCGCCCGCCCCATGGCATCCACCGCCTGCCTGTCCGCTCCGGCCAGAATGGCTCCGATCATCATGGCCGCCTGGATCAAAGCCGCAGTCTTATTTTCGTGGATAAACAGCAGTTCCTCTTCCGTTACTTCATCCCTGCTCTCTGCCTCAAGGTCGGCACACTGCCCGCCGATCATGCCATAGATTCCTGCCTTCTGTCCCAGCACCTTAAGGGCTGACGCCGCTCTCTTCATGGTCTCTGCATCCTCTGCCCCGTCGAAAGCGCCTGCTGCCGTCTCATAAGCCAGGTTAAGCAGCCCGTCGCCTGCAAGCACGGCCATTCCGTCCCCGTAAACCTTCCAGGTTGTCCTGCGGCCCCTGCGATATTCGTCGTTATCCATGGCAGGCAGATCATCATGCACCAGCGAATAATTGTGAATCATCTCAAGCGCCGCCATAAAGGGTTCTGTCAAATCGCCTTCTCCCCCAAACAAAAGAAAGCTCTCTTCCATCAGCACAGGGCGCAGACGCTTTCCCCCCGCCATTACACTGTAATTCATGGCTTCCATCACCCTTCTGGAAAAGCCCTCTTCCCTCGGCAGATATTTTTTGAGAACCGTCTCCGCCCGCCTCGTCTTTTCATCCAGTGTTTCCTTAAAATTCATCGGTTTCTCCATTCTCGTTTAAAACAAGCACCTTTTTTTCCACCATATCAATGGACTGATTACATTTTTTGAGCAGCTCCATTCCGCTTTTATAAAGTTGGAAAGACTCCTCTAAAGAAATGTCCTCCTGCTCCAGAGCCGTAACCGTCTCTTCCAGCTTTTCAAAGGCCTCCTCCAGCTTCAGTTCCCTGCTCTCATTACTCTCCATATCAGTCTATCCCTTTCTGCGCGGGTATATCCCTTTCACCTCAGTCTCCACTCTTCCGTTCTTTACATAGATGTGAAGCCTCTCTCCAATGGAAACTTTCCCTACATCCGTAAAGGTTCTTCCTTCTTCGTCCGAAACATAGGAATACCCCTGATTCAGCTTGTCAAGAGGAGAAAGTCCCTTTAGCTTCTCTATATACAAAGCAAGCCTGTGCCTGCTTTTTGTGATCCTGTTATTCATTGCCGCCGTGAGTCTCTCTTCAAGGCTGATGGCATAGGTTCTGCTTTCTCTCACCCTGCCCACAGGGCTGTTGGCTTTCAGCCTGGCCTCCATTGCCTGCAGCTGTGCCCTGTATAATCTGATACGTCCCTGAATCTGCCTGTTTAATGCCGCCTTTATTCCTTCGAGCCTTGCCAGGACAAGAGCAATATCACATACGGCAAGTTCTGCCGCCGCGGAGGGGGTAGGAGCCCGCAAATCCGCCACATAATCTATGATTGTGGTATCCACCTCATGTCCCACCGCCGATATAATCGGAATACTGCAGTCAAAAACCGCCTGCGCCACAATCTCTTCATTAAATGCCCACAAATCCTCTATGGAGCCGCCGCCCCGCCCCACAATCATTACATCCACATTCCGGCGTTCCAATTCCTTTATTCCCTTTACGATACTTTCGGCCGCCGCGTCTCCCTGCACAATTGCAGGATACAAAATAATCTGCACAAAGGGATTTCTTCTGGAAGCTACATTGATAATATCCCTGACTGCCGCCCCGGTAGGCGCCGTTACCACTCCAAGGGTTCTGACAAACTCCGGAATGGGCTTTTTATATTCGGGAGCAAACATCCCACGCTCAAGAAGTTCTCTTTTCAGGCGTTCAAACCTCTCATAAAGCACGCCTGCCCCATCCTTTGTAATGCGTCTGGCATACATCTGGTACTTGCCGTCCCGCTCATACACATCAATGCTGCCTTTCACCACCACCTGCATGCCCTCCGCCATCCGAAAAGCAAGCCCGGAAGAACGGTTCCCTGCAAACATCACACAGGCAATTGTTCCCTTTTCATCCTTTAAGGTAAAATAAATATGTCCGGAGGAATGATACTTGCAGTTGCTGACCTCGCCTTTCACGGAAAGCTCCTGAAGCAGGAAATCCTGCGCGAACATATTTTTAATGTATGAATTTACCTGTCCAACCGTATAAATATTCTGCATCCCGCTCTCCGCCTTACGGTCCGTTACAGCTCCTGTGCAAATTTCGCCAGAACTCCGTTCACAAATGAGGAAGAGGAATCCTGCCCGAATTTCTTGGCAAGCTCTACCGCTTCATTGATTGCCACTCCTGTGGGAACCTCCTCATCATACAAAATCTCATAAACTGCAAGTCTTAAAATGGTAAGATCCACCTTACCCATACGTCCGGTTTCCCAGCCCTGAACCCTGTCATTTAAAGCAGAGTCAATATCATCCAGCTTATCCACAATCCTGTTAAATTTTCCACTGATCTGAGCATTATCTTCCTCTGCCATGCTGTTTTCCTCATCTTCAAAGAAAAACGCTTCCTGCCTGGCGATCTCTTCCCTGGGATTGAATTCCACTCTAAACAGCAGCTTAAAGATCTGCTCTCTCATTTCTCTTCTGCTCATATGACCTGCCCTGTATTTATTTTTCTTTCTGCATGCAGACCCCGGCAATTCGGATATCCACATCTGATACCTCCAGCCCGGTCATGTTCTCTATGGTTGATTTGACTTTGTCCTGTACCCTCTGGGAGATGGCCGGAATGTTGTAGCCATATTCTACAACCAGCGCGAGCTCAGCCTTCACTCTCTTTCCGTTTACTACCACCCTGACGCCTCTGGCCAGATTCTTCATTCCCATTCTGCTCTTTAATTCATTGCCGATATTTCCTGCCATAGCGGCAACACCCTTCACATCGCTCGCCGCAAGTCCGGCAATCATTGCCACCACGTCATCGGCAATTTTTACTGTGCCAAGCTCCTCACGCAATACGTGCATATTCTGTTCCACTGCTTTGTCCATAATCTGTTCCCTTCTTTCCTGACAGCTGCCTGTTATTTCCAGCGCCGTATTATCATTATAACACCTTTTGCCCGATACTATGCCATCTAACCATTATGACTTATCATACCAAAAAAAACTTTTTTTGCATAGCCCTTGTGGGAGAAAAATACTATAACCAAAAGCTGAGGCTCAGCTGCTCCTCATTCTCCGCATAGGAAACCGTTCCCTCCTGGGTGCTTATATAACTGAAAATCCCCTGCTCCTCTATCAAATGCTTTATCATATCATCATAGACCGTCAAATCTGCACATTTTAAGGTCACATAGGTACTGCCCCGCTCATAGGATGATCTGAATACTTCGGCGAGCTTTTCTTTGTCAACCTGGGTAAAATAAAGCCCTTCTCTGACATAATAGTTATCCTCCATGGAGTTACAGGTGGGAACCGCCACAATCGGATCAATAATATGGGTTTTTGTGAGCTGGTCTGTGGTAACACACAGATAGTCATAATTGATCGGCGGAATGCTGCCAATGGTCTGATCCGCATTCCCGCCCACGATCTGATAGGATGCGTCTCCCCATGTGGTATCTACATAATAGTAGTTTCCGTCCAGATTCACCAGATTCCAGGCATGTCCTTCTCCGCCGGAGACTCTCCCCATAATCAGGGCGCATTCAATCCCAGCCCTCCCCAGAAGGTACTGGGTTGCCTTGGCATAGCCCTGGCATACGCTCTTGCGATGGATAAACACGGAACAGATATTTTGATTATCAGGGATTGATGCGTCATATTCCGTCTGGTTTATGATGTATTCGTAGATATACTTTACTTTTTCATAATCTCCGAATCCTTCTTCCATGCCGGAAAGGCATTCCTCCACATACCGGGAAATCTGGTCTTTGCGAAGCCCGGCTTCCTCTTTTGTTACATTATAGGTTCCGGAAAAGGTGATCTTTTTGACCACCTCCCCCAAAGTATACCTGGTGAAGGTATAGCCATCCACATAGAAAATTTCCGGATGGTCATTCAGCACACACTGAAAAACCTTTTCTATCTTATCCGCTTCCATGCAGGATAAAGCCGTTCCTTCTCCAAACTCACTGAGAACCTTCAGGATCTCCGCATAGATCACCTGTTCCTCCTCACTGAGCCTGTCATAATGGAAAAGTCCCCTCTGCTGCTTTCTGATCCGGGCCGTTTCTTCCGTGGAAATACCGGGAATGGCATTTACCTCCTCAGAATCCGCTTCCTGCTTTTCTTCCCCTCCGGGCTCTTTCTCATCCGCTTCTTCCTGTTTTGCCGACTCTGACTCAGAATCTTCCGTATTCAGTTGTGTTTCATTTTCGGCCGGCTTCTCCTGCTTTTGGGGATAGCTGCATCCTGCCAGCAGCAGCATACAGAAAAAGATCAAACCGATGCTTCGTCTTATTTTCATATAACTTTGTCTGTCAGCTCCGTCTGTCAACTCTGCCTGTTAATGATATCTGTTAATGATGTCTGCCTGTCCGCTTTCTAGTTTCGTCCAAATTCCGAGAGTTTGAGTCCCTTATTTCGGTCCAGCGTCATCCCCACGCTCCATGCGTTGATGAACAGAAGAAGGGGATTGCCCTTCAGATCTTTTATTTTTTTCATGTCGGAGGTTCCCACCAGCCTGTCCAGGTCAATCTCTTTATTTTCAATCCACCTGATATGCTCGTACGGCAGATTTTCCAGTTTGATCTCAACATTGTATTCATTTTCAAGACGGTATTTCAGCACATCAAACTGCAGCACACCCACTACGCCCACAATGATTTCTTCCATGCCGGTATTAAATTCCTGAAAAATCTGAATAGCGCCTTCCTGGGCAATCTGAGTGATTCCCTTGACAAACTGCTTCCGCTTCATGGTATCGATCTGCCTCACCCTCGCAAAGTGCTCCGGAGCAAAGGTGGGAATCCCCTCATAGCAAAACTGCTCCTTCGGCATGCACAGGGTATCTCCGATGGAGAACAGCCCCGGGTCAAAAACACCGATAATATCTCCCGCATAGGCTTCCTCCAGTACCTTTCTCTCACTGGCCATGATCTGCTGGGGCTGGGAAAGACGCATGACCTTTCCTCCCTGCACATGTTTTACTTCCATACTTGCCACATATTTGCCGGAGCAAATCCTCATAAAGGCAATTCGGTCTCTGTGAGCCTTATTCATATTGGCCTGAATCTTAAACACAAAGGCAGAGAAATCATGTTCTGTGGGTGATATGAGCCCCACATCCGCTTTTCTCGCCAGGGGAGTTGTCGTCATTTGAAGAAAATGCTGCAAAAAGAACTCCACACCAAAATTGGTAAGCGCGGAACCGAAAAATACGGGTGTCAAATCTCCTGCCTGAACCAGCTCCAAATCAAATTCCGCACTGGCGCCGTCCAAAAGTTCAATCTCATCCTTAAGCAGATTTGCCGCTTCCTCTCCGATTACCGACACCAGATTCTCTCTGTCATCTGCGGGGATCTCCATGCTCTCTCCCTCTTTGGTTCCCTTTTCCGTATCGGAATAAGTGATGACACATTTTCTTTCCCGGTCATAAACCCCTTTAAACCGCTTTCCGGAGCCTATGGGCCAGTTCACCGGACAGGTGGCAATTCCCAGTTCCTTCTCTATCTCATCCAAAAGCTCAAAGGTGTCATTTGCATCTCTGTCCATCTTATTGATAAATGTAAAGATGGGGATCCTGCGCATGACGCAGACTTTAAAGAGCTTGCGGGTCTGGGCCTCCACGCCCTTGGACGCATCGATTACCATCACTGCGGAATCGGCTGCCATCAGGGTACGGTACGTATCTTCCGAGAAATCCTGATGCCCGGGTGTGTCCAGAATGTTGATACAAAAATCATCATATTCAAACTGCAGTACGGATGAGGTGACGGAAATACCTCTCTCCTTCTCAATCTCCATCCAGTCGGATACGGCATGTCTTGCCGTTGCCTTCCCTTTAACGCTTCCGGCCAGATTGATGGCCCCTCCATAGAGCAGGAATTTTTCTGTCAGTGTGGTTTTCCCCGCATCGGGGTGAGAGATTATGGCAAATGTCCTTCTTCTGTTTATTTCATGTTCATAGTTATTCATGTATTTTTCCTCCGGATTCTTAAAAGTATTTTGCTTTCTGTACACATATGGAAACAGGTTCCTTTAATGGGGAATACGGATTATAATCCCTGCATCCGGAGCAGGCGCCGTATTCCCTGCAGCTCCTGTTTCCACATGCTTATAAGTAATCACTATTTTCATCAGGGTATCCCTTTCTTATCTTTTTCAATTTCATTTCCTGTAATAGGATACCACATTTTTCATAATATAGCATTAATATTATTCTTCATTCAGTGTGCTGATCACAATTGCATCCGGCGATACCCCGGTTTTGCGGATAATAATATCCTCTATCTGGGCGCGCTGGGCCTCTGAGAGTTCGGCTGCATTGACCACCACATCCACAGTTTCATCCGTGATGCTGACCACCACATCGTCAAATCCCTTGCTCTCAAGCAGAATCTCCGCCGATGTCTCCTTCTCCGCCACATCTGTGATGGCGATCATATTATCCACCGCTTCCTGCTTCTGTTCCTCGCTGATATTGACATTGTTTATAATCTCAAGCAGGGTTTCCTTATTTTTAGCCCTTGTCTGTTCCTTTAAAAGTCTTGCCCCTGAAAGCGTGTTTAAACTGCTGGCAGAGGTAAAAACCGCTTCTCCGGGTGTCTCTCCTTCCGAAAGCTGATTTTCGGTATTCTGCGCAAGATCTCCTGCCATGTTCTCCGCAAGGATATCTTCCATGCTCTCATCCATATAATTTTCCTCCTGAAGTACCACTTCAGAGTCCAGGCTTTCAATATCACTGTAAGAAGCCTGCTCCATATCCTCATCGGATATCTCAAACAAAGCCGCCACGTCCGTGTCCACGGCCTGGTCTCCTGCCACCACCGTGTCGGATCCCGCTGTCATAATTTCCTCTTCCGTAATTCTGCTGCCGGCAAAATTCAGGTAACCTGCAACTGCAATCATGATTGCCAGCGCTGTGATCATAATCTGATTCTTTTTCACCATATTCTTCAAATCCGTTTCTCCTTCTTATTGAGATATCATTTTAACTATTTTAATTTTATGTGCCTCTATGCCAAATAATGCCTGAATTGCTTCCGTTATATTCTGCGC
>ERZ808046.120-NODE-120-length-101659-cov-15.178102_pt1 | contig 101659 bp, 86 predicted proteins | sample MGYA00380196_ERZ808046 | MGnify/ENA primary metagenome ERZ808046 (study PRJEB31490, sample SAMN06133421) | mouse gut metagenome | isolation source: Z6_2 | host: mice | place: China: Chengdu | collected 2015-05 ... | reverse complement strand
TATCCCATTAAGTTAACAGCGTCTGGGGCAATTCATGCTGTTCTGAATCCCAGCGGCTTCTTAAGTAAATGACATTGCCTGTGAACAGTAACTAACAGTTCGTAGCAGTTCAGAGGGGATTGGAATTGCTGCAAAAGATGCTGGGGAAAAGGGGACAGGCAGCAATTTATTTGATTGCAGCCAGTGGCTGTGATGTGGTATACTTTGTCGTGCGAAGCCCGCCTGCCTGGAGGGGGATGGCAGGGCTGATTATATGAGATATGGCAGATGTCAGGCTGCATAAGTCCTGTGGCCTTGTGAAAAGGCGGACAGGTCCGGAGACTTACAGAGGGAGGAACCTATGGAAAAAGAGATCAGGAACAGCGAGGGTGCAAAAACGGCGATTCTGGCAGTCAGTTTTGGAACCAGCTACAACGACAGCAGGGAGGTCACCATCGGGGCCATTGAGCAGGCAATTGCCGATGCTTTTCCGGCCTGTGAGGTTCGTCGGGCCTTTACAAGTCAGGTGATTATTAATAAATTGAAGCAGAGGGACGGAATTAAAATCGACAATATGAAAGAAGCCCTGAAAAAAGCCTGTGAGGATGGGATTGAGAGACTCGTTGTCCAGCCCACCCATCTGATGAATGGCCTGGAATACAGGGCTCTCGTGGATGATTTGAGAAATTATGGGAACACGTTCAAAGCCATTGTTTTGGGAGAGCCGTTACTGACAGACGAAGAGGATTTTAAGGCTGTCATGGAAGCTATTACGGCTGACACGGCTGCCTTTGATGATGGCAGCACGGCCATTTGCTTCATGGGGCATGGGACAGAGGCTGAGTCCAATACCGTGTATGAACGGCTCCAGAAAATTTTAAGAGAGGCCGGATACAAAAATTATTTCATTGGCACTGTGGAGGCCCGGCCCACCCTGGACGATCTGGTTACGACGGTGAAGAAAAGCGGTACATATAAGAAAGCAGTGCTGAAACCGCTTATGGTGGTGGCAGGGGATCATGCCAACAATGACATGGCCAGGGACGAGGAGGGTTCATGGAAGCGTACCTTTGAGGAGGCAGGTTATGAGGTACAGTGCATTATGGAAGGCCTGGGGCAGATGGAGGCCATCCGGAAGATTTATGTAAAGCATGTGAAGGATTCTCTGGACCGGTTATCAGAACTGTATTGAGGGCAAAAGAATAAATGCTGAATAAATAAATGGGTTTCCCAATAGAATGGTAATAACCAATTTAGAGGGAGCCTTTTATTTTTATGTTAAGAAAGTGGAAGAGACCGGGAAAATGGGTACTTTCGGTGTTTGGAATATTGGCGGTTCTGGTGGCCGGATGTATTGGTTTCACGGGGTGTCATGGAAATGAAGAGGAAAACGCAAAGGTGCAGGATCTGGAATTTACAGTGGTGGGGGAAAATGAGATTCCCACGGCTCTTGCAGAACTCATCGGGAAAAAAAGGGAGAAGCCCTTTAAACTTACATATGCGGACGGACAGGATATGTACATCGTTATCGGGGAAGGTCCTCAGGCAGGCGGCGGATACAGCGTAATGGTGAAGGAGCTGTATCAGACAGATAACTCCATTGTCATACGGACGGAGCTTTTGGGGCCGGAGAAGGGAGAGGCCTCCGGAACCGATACCTCCTATCCGGTACTGATTGTGAAGACTGCGTTCATGGAGGAGCCGGTGGTGTTCCAATAATCAGAAACCGGTACTTTACATCCGGGCTGGTTTTTGATAAAATTTAGAAAACCTGGGAGGGGGCTGCGGCACATTCGCTGCTTCATAGGGAAAGCCTTATGATCTGGTGACGGTCGGGACCCCTCTTTGTGTGCGGAAATAGATTTTTCCTCCGGAAACAGGAACCTGAAAGGACATGCGGGGATATACTGAATGAAAGGAGGAAATGATTATGCTGCAAGATATTTGGAAAGACATAAAAGCGGTACAGGAGAGGGATCCGGCAGCCGGAAGCGCCCTGGAGGTCCTGCTTCTTTACCAGGGAGTTCACGCCCTGATCTGGCACAGGATTGCCCACTGGTTCTGGATTCATCATATGCGGTTTCTGGGGCGCCTGATTTCCCAGATTGCCAGGTTTTTTACTTTAATTGAGATTCACCCGGGAGCCAGCCTGGGTCATGGGATTTTAATTGACCATGGCTGTGGAGTGGTGATTGGAGAAACAGCAGTGGTGGGAGATAATTGCACCATCTACCAGGGGGTGACTCTGGGCGGTGTGGGAACAGAAAAGGGAAAGCGCCATCCCACCATCGGAAACCATGTAATGATCGGTGCCGGAGCAAAGATTTTAGGGGCCTTTGAAGTGGGGGACAACTGCAGGATTGCGGCCAATGCCGTTTTATTAAAGCCCCTGGAAGAGAACAGTACGGCAGCCGGAATTCCTGCCAGACCGGTGAAAAAGGATGGGGTTTTGGTCCCTGACAGTATAGAAACCGTAAAGGAGGAACGATACTGCCGGATGGAGGAAAATATCCGGAGTATGGAGAAACGGGTGAAGAAACTGGAGGATACGATAAAAGTATGACGATGTCATCGGACAGAACGAAAGAAATAGAAAAAAGCATCATAAAGCGGTTCCGCAAGGAAATCTGGCGTCCCTTTGTGCGGGCGCTGAATGATTATGAAATGATAAAAGAGGGAGATAATATCGCAGTCTGCATCTCCGGCGGCAAGGACTCTATGGTGCTTGCCAAATGTATGCAGGAAATTCTGCGCCACGGAAAGATGGAATTCGGCCTTAAGTTTCTGGTAATGGATCCGGGATACAATCCGGAAAACAGAGCGCTGATTGAAGAGAATGCCAAAACCCTGGGAATTCCTGTCCATATTTTTGAATCGGATATTTTCAATGTTGTGGCTGATGTGGAGGATTCGCCCTGTTATCTCTGTGCCAGAATGCGGCGGGGAAATCTCTATGCCAATGCCAGAGAGCTGGGCTGCAACAAAATCGCTCTGGGCCATCATTTCGATGATGTGATTGAGACCATCTTAATGAGCATGCTTTATGGGGCTCAGATCAATACCATGATGCCGAAGCTTTACAGCACCCATTTTCCGGGTATGGAGTTAATAAGGCCGTTGTATCTTGTGAAAGAGGCTGACATCCTGGCCTGGAAGGACTACAACGGACTCCGCTTTTTACAGTGTGCCTGCCGGTTTACGGAGGAGAGCTCCAGAAGGCAGAACGAGGAGCTTTCCAAGAGAAAGGAAATGAAGAGGCTGATTGCAGGCTTCAGGAAAACCAATCCCTATATTGAGACCAACATTTTTAAAAGTGTGGGGAATGTAAACCTGGATGCCTGCATCGGTTACGTCAAGAATGGAGAACGCCATAATTTTCTGGAGGAATACGGCTGTAAAGAGGAAGTTTTGTAATCATCCGGCTCTGCAGCTTCCTGCCCGTTTCCGGCGGACAGGAGGCACCGGGCGAAATTGTTACAAAGATTAAAGCATATTGAGGGAAATGCCATCATACACTTTCTTAAAAGCAGTGGCTTTGGAAAGGTTTGGTGGCGTTTTTTATGATGGAACTGGTAAAGAGACATATCCACATGAACCGGCGCCGGGGCAGTGTCACATCCCAGATGACTCTGGATGATGATTTCAATGTGCCGGACACCATGGATGATGTGGAACAGCTCATTTTAGACAGCGGGGAAATACAGATTGAGTCGGCAAAAAACCAGGGAGAAAAGGTGGCCGTGAAAGGAAAGCTCAATTTCCGCATACTGTACCGCACTCCTGCGGGACAGGTCATGACCCTGGCAGGCGGCATCCCATTTGAAGAGAATGTGAATATGCCGGGGCTTTCCGAGTCCGATTATGTTCAGGCGGGGTGGGAGCTTGACGATTTGAATGTGGGAATTATCAACTCCCGGAAGCTGAATGTCAAGGCTCTGGTCACGCTGAAAATTCAGGCGGAAACCATCTATGATGCGGAAGCGGCAGTTGACGTGAAATTTGACGGAAATGTGGAAACCCTGAAACGGACCAGTACTGTGGCGGCTCTGGGAGTGCGGAGAAAGGATACTTTCCGGGTGAAGGAGGTGCTGACACTTTCAGGAAACAAGCCGGATATCGATACGCTTCTGTGGCAGGATATTAAACTTCGCGGCGTGAATACAAAGCCGCTGGACGGAAAAGTACATATAGACGGGGAGCTTATGGTATTTGCCATCTACGCGGGAGAGGACGGGCAGATGCCGGTTCAGTGCATGGAGGAGTCTATCCCCTTTTCAGGAGAGGTGGAGCTTGACGAGTCGGTGGAGGAGATGATTCCTTTTATCACCGTCCGGCTGGTCCATAAGGACATGGAGGTGAACCCGGATTCTGACGGGGAAATGCGGGAGATTTCCCTGGATGTTGTGATGGAGCTGGATATGCGGCTGTACGAGGAGGAAGAGGTGGAGCTTTTAAGCGACCTTTATGCCCTGGACCGGGAAATTCTTCCGGATACAGGAGAGGCCTGTTTTGATCAGATTGCAGCCAGAAATCTGTTAAAGAACAAAATACAGGAAAAGGTCAGTCTTCCATCCGGCCAGAGGATTCTTCAGATCTGCCACAGCGACGGGGATGTGAAAATTGATGAAATACAAATTGGAGACGGGGAGCTTTCCATAGATGGAGTGCTGGAGGTACGGCTTTTGTATCTGACTGCGGATGATGCCTCCCCGGTAGGGGCCTCCACAGAGATGCTGCCCTTTCACATGACTGCCGAGGTTCCTTCTGTTTCTCCGAACAGCGCCTACCAGATTGAACCGGGAATCGAGCAGATTTCCGCGGTGATGCTGGGCGGTGAGACAGTGGAAATCAAGGGCGTGATAACGGCGGACATTCTGGTGTTACGCCAGGTATGTGAGCAGGTGATTCTGGATGTGAAGGAACAGCCGGTGAATGTGGAAGCCTTAAAGCAGATGCCAGGGATTGTGGGATATCTGGTGCAGCCGGGGGATTCTCTGTGGAAGATTGCCAGAACCTTTCATACCAGCGTGGAAGATATTATGGCGGCAAACAATTTGCCGGACAGTGCCATTCATTCGGGAGATAAGCTGATTCTGGTGAAGGCCGTCCGGGAACGGGAGTAGAGATGGCGGGTGTGGAGCAAATCCATGCCCGCTTTGTGTTAAGGAGGGAAAACCGGACGCCCGATGCTTTTTGTGAAAAGTAATGAATTAGGAAATTATGACAGAATGACTGGTTGCAATTCGGGTAAAATACCATATAATAGAGTATAAGCCGGAAGAGAACAGGCGACAACGCATCCGGCCGGTGCTTTATCATAGATTCGGGTCCGGAATTCCCTGACCCGGGGCGGTAATGGCAATCTTAAGGTGTCATTGCCGTTTACATAAAAAGGACGGTTATATTATGAATTATACGTATCTGCTGAAATGTGCGGATGCAACTTTTTATTGTGGATGGACCAATGATTTAATAAAAAGACTAAGGGCTCATAATTCCGGCTGTGGCGCAAAATATACAAAACCCAGACGGCCCGTGGTTCTGGCATACTATGAAGAATTTGAGACAAAGGAAGAGGCCATGAGACGGGAGGCGGCCATCAAAAAGTTATCCAGAAAAGAAAAGGAAGCGCTGGTCCGGGAGGGGAACATACGTGGACAGGCCTGCCGACAGGCAAAAGAGGAGGATCCCCGGATCAGGACCGGAACAGGAAAAAAAGCAAAAGAACAGACACCAGGAGGAGAAAACAGTGAATCGTAACATAAAAAAACTTATATGCGGAGGGCTGGCGCTCTGCCAGATTGTTTCCATGACCTTTATGACGGCTTATGGAAGGCCTGACTGGCCTTCTGATGTGGGGATTCAGGCAGAGGCAGGAACCGTCATGGATGTGGATTCCGGGACGGTTATTTTCGGGCAGAACAGTCATGTGGAATATCCTCCGGCCAGCATTACAAAGATTCTCACGGCTCTTCTTGTGCTGGAGCACGCAGACTTAAGTGATACGGTAACTTTTTCGGAAACAGCCATAAACAGTGTGGAGCCGGACAGCGGAAATAAATTAAGTCTGGTGGCCGGAGATACCATGACCGTGGAAGACTGCCTGTATTCCCTTCTTCTGTTTTCTGTAAACCAGTCGGCCAACGCCCTGGCAGAGCATGTGGCAGGAAGTATTCCGGCCTTTGTGGATATGATGAATCAGAAGTTAGTGGAACTGGGGTGCACGGAGAGCCATTTTGAGAATCCTTCAGGCTTAAACGGCGATACACAGAATGTATCGGCTTATGATATGGCAAAGATCGCATGTGCGGCGTACAGCAATGAAACTCTCCTTAAGATCAGCTCAACGGTAAGTTATAAAATTTCCTCCACTTCCAATAATCCGGACGGCGTGACCATTCGCAATGAGCACCGTCTGGTGATTACAGAGGACCGTTCCAGCGAATTTTACTGTCCTGAGGCAGTGGCAGGAAAAACGGGATATCTGTTAAAGGCAGGAAATACACTGGTTACATACGGGGAAAAGGATGGAAGACGTCTGGTTTCTGTTATCTTAAAGGGCAGCCCCAGACAGTATTTTGTGGATGGAAAAGAGCTTCTCCAGTTCGGATTCAGCCGTTTTTATAATGTGGATATTGCGGAAAACGAGACAAGATATGTGACGGGGGAGGAACCGGTGGAAATAAACGGTGCCTCTTATGCCCCCTCCGACCTTTATGTGGAGGCCGGACGTATGATAACGCTCCCGAACTCTGCGGCCTTTGGAGATGCAGAACTGTCACTTGCGGAACTGCCAAAAGACCATCCGGTCAATGCGGTGGCTCTTTTGCAATATGTTTATAATGAAAGAAAAATCGGACAGGCCTACCTGTGTGACCGGACCATTCCAGTGCCGGAGGAGACGGGAAACTCCGGCGAGGGCAGCGGTGAAGGTGAGAGCAACGGTTCAGAAATGATGGAAATGTCAACAGCGGCGCTTGAGACCGACTCTCCGGAGGGAAAGACCGATGTACCGGTTTCCGGAGATCCGAACGGGGAAAAAACGCCGGAAAAATCGGGAGGATTTCCCGTTCTTCCTATGGCAGTTGTTCTGGTTTTCCTTGTTCTGGCAACAGGGGCGGGCTTCTGGATTCGTGAAAGCCGGAGAAAAGAGGCGGAGGCTCAGGCCCTGAGAAGAGAGCGCAGAAGACAGCGGCTCAGGGAAGAGGGCGCCGATGCGGAAGCCGAATTTGAGAGACTTATGGAGGAAAAGAGGAACAAAAACAGAGGCCGGTACTAAAGGGTACCGGCCGGGGAAAGCGGATGGAAACGAGCGTTTACGCCACAGCGACATACCCGTACATTACCATGTAATGGCAGAAGCTTCCACCCATAACGAACAGATGGAAGATTTCGTGGGAACCGAAATTTTTATGTCTGGAGTTGAAAAGCGGAAGCTTCAGTGCATATATGATGCCGCCGGCCGTGTAGATAATGCCGCCGGCCAGGAGCCATCCGAAGGCACCCGGTGTCAGGGCGTGTACGATCTGCCTGAAGGCGGTGACACAAATCCAGCCCATGGCAATGTAGATGGCGGAAGAGAACCACTTGGGACAATTGATCCACAGGGCGTTGACAAGGATTCCTGCGGCTGCGATTCCCCAGACAAGAGCCAGAAGGCGGTATCCATCCGGGTTCCCCAGAACGATCAGGCAAATGGGTGTGTAAGTCCCTGCAATGAGAATGAAAATCATCATATGATCAATTTTTCGGAGAAGCTTATTGACCTGCTCCGAAATATCGAAGGTGTGATATACTGTACTTGCCATGTACAGGAGAATCATGCTGACAATGAAAACGGAAAGGGCGGCCACATGAAGTCCGTCGGCATGGAAAGCGGCTTTTATAAGGAGAGGGGCAGCGGCCAGAACAGCTAACACCATTCCAATAAAGTGAGTCAGGGCACTGCCGGGATCTTTTACATTTTGTTTCATAATTTATACCTCCAGTCTGAATGGATATGCCTGTTTACGCGGGCATTATTATGCATGAAAGCCGATTAATCTGTGCTGTATGGTTTCGGTCCGGGGCTTTCATGGAAGAGAAATGAAAACCTTTACATATAGTTTTAAAAACTACTTATTGCGTTTGAATATACTATAACACTTTGAATGAAATTATTCAAGGGTTTTTTTCAGAAAGGAAAGCAGAAGCCTGGCCTTGTATCTTTTTGTCCGCTTACAGTAAAAAAGTGTATGGTCAGGCAGCTGCAAAAACGCTTATGCTTCAGATATTATATGAGGACAGGGATATTATAGTGGCAGTTAAACCGGCCGGGACAGAGTCCCAGTCGGCCAGACGGTTTGCGCCGGATATGGTCAGTGAAATAAAAAAACACCTGGTTATCAACAGGCTTTGCACACCGGGGAAGGAACCCTATGTGGCAGTTATCCACAGACTGGACAAGCCGGTTTCCGGCATTATGGTCTATGGAAAGACGAAAAAAGCCGCTGCTGTTTTAAGCGGGCAGGTACAGAATGGGAAAATGGAGAAGATTTACGAGGCCGTAGTTTGTGGAAAACCTGTGGATAATGTGGATAACTTTGTGGATTACCTGAAGAAATCGGTGGATGGAAATTATTCACAGGTTGTGGAAAAGGGAATAAAAGATGCAAAACGGGCAGAATTATCCTATGAGGCTTTGGAAACGAAGCTGACAGAGGAGGGAGTTCTTACTCTGGTCAGAATTCGCCTGAAAACAGGGCGTCACCACCAGATACGCGTTCAGTTCGCGGCCCATGGATTTCCTCTTTACGGGGATATAAAATATAACCCCGGCTTTGCCGGGAAAGAAGGCGGTCTGGCTCTCTGCGCCGTTTCTCTGGCCTTCGCCCATCCGGAGACAGGAAAACGGATGGAATTTACAAAGAAGCCCTCGGGAGGTATTTTTGAAAAATTTTACCAGGGCGAATAATCGAAAAGAATCGGCCCATACTATCTGGTGTACAAAGGAAGTACAAATCAGAAACGGGTGATTCCATGGTTAAACCGCGCAGAAAACTGAAGAAGATTCTTTTTATATTGGGAATTACGGGGGCAGTCTACGGAGGATTCAAATATCTCCTGCCCCTTGTGATTCCTTTTTTGCTTGCCTATGGAGCTGCTTTATGGATGCGGCCGTCTGTGCGTTTTTTGGAACGGAAATTAAAATTCCGGTTCCGGAAAAAGGAATATCATCTGCCGGCAGCCCTTATCGGCGGTGCGGAGCTTTTTCTGGTTGGAGGATTTCTCTTTTTCCTTTTTTATTTTGGAAGCACCAGGCTTCTCTCCCAGGCGAGACTTTTTGCCGAACGCCTTCCACAATGGCTCTCCGGTCTTGATACCGCTCTTACAGGATTCTGCAAAAGCCTGGAACAGAAATTTGGTCTGCGGGACGGATACCTGGTGGAGCTTTCAAAGAGGCTGGTTTTTGGCCTCAGAGAGGCGGCAAGGCAGTCTACCATGCCTCTTTTAATGAATAATTCCATGCTGGTTTTAAAGGGACTGGTGAAGACTGTGATTTTTCTGGTGATCTTTTTTGTGGCAGTTCTGATGGTGCTGCAGGAGATGGATGAGATCAGGGAGAGAAAAAGCCGTTCCTTTTTCCACAGGGAATTTTCGCTCATCAGCCGGAGGCTGGTTTCAGTGGGAAATGCATGGTTAAGAACTCAGTTTATTATCATGGCTGTCACCTCCCTTCTTTGTATTTTGGGCTTCTTTTTAATAGGGAATCCCTATTCCATTCTTGTGGGAATCGGAATCGGGCTTTTAGATGCCCTTCCGGTATTCGGGACCGGCTCTGTGCTGATTCCGTGGGGAATTCTTCTTTTTGTCCGCCGTCAGTGGGGGAAGGGGGCTGTGGTTCTGACTCTTTATGCAGTCTGCTATCTGGTGAGACAATTTTTAGAGGCCAGAATCATGGGAAATCAGGTAGGGCTTTCTGCACTGGAAACTTTGATGTCCATGTATGTGGGACTTGAACTTTTCGGTGTGGCGGGATTTCTTCTGGGGCCCATCGGTCTCCTTCTCATTGAAGATTTGCTTTCCATGTACTGGGAGCAGGAACAGCAACAGTAACCCGTTGACTTCCGAAAGAGAGGGTATTAAAATAAGTGTGTTGAATTTCAAAAGAGAAAGCCGGAGAATGTATGAAAGCAAAAATAATTCTGATGCTGGGAGTATTTTTCTGCTCCCTGTCATCGTCCTTTGTGAAACTGATGAATGCGCCAAGCTGTGTGTCCGCCACATACCGGCTGGGATGGACGGTGCTTCTTTTAACGCCGGTGGTGTTTGGAAGCGGTAAAAGACGTAAAGAGCTGTTCTCTTTAAAGAAACAGGACCTGGGATTTTGCATGTTGTCAGGAATTTTTCTGGCGCTGCACTTTTTTACCTGGTTTGAGTCTTTAAGCCATACTTCTGTATCCAGCTCCACAGTTCTGGTGAATACGGAGGTCGTTTTTGCCGCCTTTGGATACGTTCTGCTTTTTGGGAAAAAGCTGAAAAAAACAGAGCTTTCGGCCATTGCCGTCGCTTTTGCGGGAAGCGTTATCATCGCCACCGCGGATAATGGAGGCGGAAGCGGCGCTCTCTGGGGAGATGTGCTGGCGCTGGCGGCGGCAGTCTTTTCTGCGTGCTATACACTGATCGGAACCAGAGAACGGAGCCGTATCAGTACCATGGTCTATACATATGTGCTGTACTGGGGAAGTTTCCTGGCTCTTTTGGCTCTGGACTTCAAAACCGGAACCAGGCTGTTTGGATATGAACCCGTCAACTGGGTTATGAGCTTTTTACTGGCAATCTTCTGTACTCTTTTAGGACACAGCGTATTTAGCTGGTGCTTAAAGTATTTAACACCTACCTATGTAAGTACTGTTAAACTGGCGGGGCCTGTGTTTGCGTCTGTCATAGCAGTCTTCCTGTTTGGGGAAATCCCGGGTCTTATGCAGCTTCTGGGGGCTGTGGTTGTTCTGTCCGGTGTATATCTGTATGCGAAGAGCTCATAGAAAACGGGAGTGGAAGATGCAAAGCGCTGTGTTTTTATAGAAAAGGAGTATGCATGTATCAATTTGAAAAAATGGACCGGAAGCTTTTGGGCTCCCGGGTGGAGGACGCGCTGATGAATTTCATCCTCACGGAGCCGGTGGCAGTGGGACAGCGGATTCCCAACGAATTTGAGCTGGCGGAGCGGTTCGGTGTGGGAAGGAGTACCGTAAGAGAGGCTGTGAAGGGCCTGGTATCCAAGGGTGTTTTAGAGGTGCGGAGAGGCTCGGGAACTTATGTTGTGAGTACGAGCTCAATGGAAGATGATCCCTTAGGGCTTTCCAGATTCCAGGATAAGTATAAACTGGCGCTGGAATTATTTGAAGTGCGGCTGATGCTGGAGCCGGAGATTGCTTCTCTGGCCTGTGAGTTCGCGACGGAGGAAGAAAAGGAGCAGTTAAAGAACCTTTGTGATGAGGTGGAGCAGTTGTATATGGATGGTAAAAACCATATTAAAAAAGACATTGAGTTTCACACCTGTATTGCCAGGTGCAGTAAAAACCGGGTGGTGGAGATTCTGATTCCATTAATCAATTCGGCGGTGACCACTTTCGCCAATCTTACCCACAGGCTTTTAATGCAGGAAACCATTGACACCCACCGGGCCATTACGGATGCGATTCTGAACGGCGATTCCGTCGGCGCCCGCTGTGCCATGATTATGCATCTGACTTATAATCGTCAGATGCTTATGAGGGTGGGGGCAGAGGAATTGTGCAAATGATACGAAAAAGGCAGGACTTTTCCACAGAGTCCTTCTTTTTTTTGTGCGAAACATAGAAAAATCGGCAAATACATATGATGTATTGACAAAAATAACCGAAAAATGTAGAATTAAACCAAGATAACATAAGACGTCAGATGTTATAAAGGAAAAATAAGGGAATAGTAGTTGAGAAGTAAGGGAATGCTATATGCAGGAGGTATGTTCGTATGGTTGGTGAAACAGTTGCTTTAAATCCGGGCAGGCTTGTTTTTGCTGCTCTCGTTGGTCTTGCGCTCTTATTGGCGCTGATTATTAAGTTTAAGATCCAGGCAATGGTGTCCATTTTAATCGGTGCCATTACCATAGGTCTTTTGGCAGGAATGCCCTTCGAAAATATTGTCACAGCTGTAAATGACGGAATTGGGAACACATTAAAGGGAATCGCGCTGCTGGTGGGACTTGGTTCCATGTTCGGCGCCATTCTGGAGGTTTCCGGCGGCGCCCAGACGCTGGCGGTTTCCATGGTAAAATGGTTCGGAGATAAAAAGGCGGCCTGGGCTCTGGGAATCACCGGCCTTGTAATTGCCATGCCGGTGTTCTTTGACGCGGGGCTTATCATTTTGATTCCTCTTGCGTTCTCTCTTGCAAAAAGAACAAAACGTTCCTCTCTGTTTTATGTGATACCGCTTCTGGCAGGTCTGGCGGTCGGCCACGCATTTATTCCGCCCACTCCCGGTCCTGTTCTGGTGGCCACCATGCTGAATGTGGAGCTGGGCTGGGTGATTCTTGTGGGAATTGTCTGCGGCGTGTTTGCCATGATTGTGGCAGGTCCCGTGTGGGGCTCCATCTGCGGCTCTAAATTTGATGTTCCGGTTCCGGACCATGTGGCGGAGCAGGAAGACTTTGATGAGTCTAAGCTTCCTAAATTCGGGACCATCGTAGCCATTATTATGATTCCTCTGGTACTTATTATTCTGGACTCTCTGGCAGGTGTGGTTCCGGCCCTTTCGGGAATGCAGGCAATTTTCGGATTCCTGGGAGAACCTTTTGTGGCCCTTCTGATTGCCACTGTTGCAGCCATGCTGATTCTGGGAATCGGTCATGGATATAATACAGAAGAGCTGGAAAAGATCATGACAAAGTCCCTGGAACCCACGGGTCTTATTCTTTTAGTGACAGCCTGCGGCGGTGTGCTTCGTTACATGCTCCAGTATTCCGGTCTTGGTGATGTGATCGGTGAGGCGGTTTCCTCGGCAAACCTTCCTATTGTGGTGGTGGCTTTCATTGTAGCCGCTCTGGTGAGAATCTGCGTGGGTTCCGCAACCGTAGCCATGACCATGGCAGCAGGAATCATTGCAGCTATGCCGGAGATCGCATCCCTTTCTCCATTATATCTGGCGTGCACTACGGCAGCGGTGGCCGGAGGCGCTACTGTCTGCTCCCATTTTAACGACTCCGGATTCTGGCTGGTGAAGTCTCTGGTGGGAATGGATGAAAAGACCACATTGAAGACATGGACCATCATGGAGACTCTTGTGGGCGGCACTGGCTTTGTTGTGGCACTGATAATCTCATTCTTTGCATAAAATCTGTGTCCGGTCAGAAAAAGCCGGACCATCAGCGAAAGGAAGGTATTAATTATGGAACTTAGAAGTCAGGAAATGAGAAAGCTGGCTCCGGAACTGGACCCCTTAAGAATCGGAACCGGCTGGAAACCGGAGGATCTGGAAAAGCCACAGGTGATGATTGAGAGTACCTTTGGCGACAGCCATCCGGGCAGCGGACATCTGGATATTCTTGTGGAAGAGGTACGGAAGGGAATTGAAGAGGCTGGCGGCCATGGAGCCAGATATTTCTGTACTGATATCTGTGACGGTGAAAGCCAGGGAACGGACGGAATCAATTACAGTCTGGCGAGCCGTGAGATGATTGCCAATATGATTGAAATTCATGCCAACGCCACCCCCTTTGACGCAGGCGTCTATCTGGCAAGCTGTGACAAAGGGCTTCCCGGCAATCTCATGGGACTGGCCAGGGCAGATGTGCCTTCCATTGTGGTCCCCGGCGGCACCATGAACGCAGGTCCGGAAATGCTGACCTTAGAGCAGCTTGGCATGTACAGTGCCAGATTTCAGAGAGGCGAGATTGATGAGGAGAAATTAAACTGGGCCAAATGCAACGCATGTCCCAGCTGCGGTGCCTGCTCCTTTATCGGAACCGCTTCCACCATGCAGATCATGTCAGAAGCCCTGGGGCTGGCCCTTCCGGGAAGCGCTCTGATGCCGGCCACAAGCCCTGATCTTCTTTCTTTTGCAAGGGAAGCAGGAAGAAAGTCTGTGGAGCTTGCGAAGACTCCGGGAATGCGCCCCAGTGAAATCGTAACATTAAAGAGCTTTGAAAATGCCATTCTGGTCCATGCGGCTGTTTCCGGCAGCACCAACTGTCTCCTTCACCTTCCGGCTATTGCCCATGAATTCGGAATAGAGATTACCGGAGATACGTTTGACAGAATCCATCGGGGGGCCCGCTATCTTCTTGATGTCCGCCCCGCGGGACGGTGGCCTGCGGAGGTCTTCTACTATGCGGGCGGTGTTCCGGCAATCATGGAGGAAATTAAGCCCTATCTTCATCTGGATGTGATGACGGTCACAGGGAAGACTCTGGGAGAAAATCTGGAGGAGCTTAAGAAAAACGGATTCTATGAGCGCTGTGAGAAGTGGCTGCGGGAATTCAACGAAAGATACGGTGTGTCCCTTACAAAAGAAGATATCATTCGTCCTTATGATAAAGCCCTCGGAGTGGACGGGAGCATTGCCATTCTCCGGGGAAATCTGGCTCCGGAGGGAGCTGTGATTAAACATACTGCCTGCCCGAAGGAAATGTTTAAGGCCATTCTGCGGGCCAGACCCTTTGACAGCGAGGAAGAGTGTCTGGATGCTGTGTTAAAGCACAAAGTACAGAAAGGCGACGCGGTATTTATCCGCTATGAAGGGCCCAAGGGCAGCGGGATGCCGGAGATGTTTTATACCTCTGAGGCTATCAGCAGCGATAAGGAGTTGGGAAAAAGCATTGCCCTGATTACAGACGGAAGATTTTCCGGCGCGTCCACAGGCCCTGTGATCGGCCACTGCAGCCCGGAGGCCGTGGACGGCGGCCCCATTGCTCTGGTGGAAGAGGGAGACCTGATTGAGATTGATGTGATGGAGAGAAAGCTTAACATCATCGGTGTCAACGGAGAGAAAAAAACACCGGAAGAAATTGATGCCATCCTGGCGGAACGTAAGAAGAACTGGAAGCCCAGGGAGAAGAAGTACAAAAAAGGTGTGCTGAGATTGTTCAGCGAGCATGCCGTAAGTCCCATGAAGGGCGCATATCTGGATTATTAAAATGAATGTAACCGTGAAACTCTGCATCTTCTTGCCCGCGTATTGCGGATAAGAAGCACGCGGTGTCCGGCTTATGAAGGTTCCGGGTAAAAAATGCTTATGAAAACAAGTTTTCAGCGCCTTTTTTACCCGGACTTTTATATGAAAGCTATCGTCCTGAAATTCTTGCGGTCATCCGGTTGGGAAGACATACGATCATTTCCCCGTCATGGCTTATTTTCCCCTGATGAATACATATTTTATCAGGACAGGAGGCCTCCGAAACCCAGGCTTCTCCGTTTTCAATCACCAGATGGTTACGGCCTCCGTCCGCGCCTTCAATATCAAGCTCCTGGTTTTTTGATAAATCCAGGGTTTTAGTTACCGTGCCGTCGATGGAGATTTCCACCACAGCCGCAGGCCTGGAAAAATAGAAATGGTTCCATAAAAATAAAAGGGCGGCAGCCAGAAGAATGACGCCGATTAAAATAAACTCCCGCTGCCCTGTTTTCTGACCGAAGTCTGACATGTGAACCTGCCTCCTTACTGACACTGGAGTCAGTATAACACAACGGATACGGCAGTGGCAATGAAAAAAATATCTGGAACCGGTTTATGCCTTGACAAACCGGTTCAAATCTCTTAAAATCAGTACATAAAGTTCATAGGAAAGCTTTGATGGGGAAAAGTACGCGAGAGAGCGGTATTCCAGAGAGGAAGGAACGGTGAAAACTTCCATACTGGCGGCGCGGAAACCCGGCCCCGGAGCTCTGTATGAAAAATGCAGCGTAAATTCCGGCGTTAACGGAAAAAGAGGAGAGTTTCCGGCAGAGCCGGAAGCTAAATTGGGTGGTAACGCCGGCTGTCGGTCCCTTTGGGAATGGCAGCCGTTTTAATTTATCAAGAATGAGGAGAGAAAATCATGGCAAAGGACAAAAAAATGGTTGAGGCGATCACTTCCATGGAAGAGGATTTTGCCCAGTGGTACACCGATGTGGTGAAGAAAGCGGAGCTTTGCGATTACGCAAGCGTAAAGGGCTGTATGGTAATTAAACCTGATGGATACGCAATCTGGGAAAATATTCAGAACGAGCTGGATAAGCGCTTTAAGGCGGCGGGAGTAAAGAATGTTTACATGCCTTTATTTATTCCGGAAAGTCTTCTGGAAAAGGAGAAGGACCATGTGGAGGGCTTTGCGCCTGAGGTTGCATGGGTGACCCACGGCGGCCTGGAGCCCCTTCAGGAGCGGCTCTGTGTAAGACCCACATCCGAAACCTTATTCTGTGATTTTTATGCAAGAGATATCCATTCCTACCGGGATCTGCCGAAGGTATACAACCAGTGGTGTTCCGTTGTAAGATGGGAGAAAACCACGAGGCCGTTCTTACGCTCCAGAGAATTCTTATGGCAGGAGGGTCATACGGCCCATGCCACAGCCGAAGAGGCCCAGGAGCGCACCATTCAGATGTTAAATGTGTATGCGGATTTCTGCGAGGAGTTTCTTGCGATTCCTGTGATTCGCGGACAGAAGACTGACAAGGAAAAGTTCGCGGGGGCTGAGGCCACCTATACCATCGAAGCTTTGATGCATGATGGAAAGGCCTTACAGTCCGGCACCAGTCACAATTTCGGTGACGGTTTTGCAAAGGCATTTGAAATCCAGTATTCCGATAAGGATAACCAGTTAAAGTACGTGCATCAGACCTCCTGGGGGATGTCGACCCGTATCATGGGAGCCATTATCATGGTTCACGGCGATAACGAGGGCCTGGTGCTTCCGCCCAACGTAGCTCCCACCCAGGTGGTGATCGTCCCCATCCGTCAGCAGCAGGAGGGCGTTCTGGAGAAGGCGAATGAAGTGGCAGAGGCGCTTTCTGCTTTCCGGGTGAAGGTGGATGATTCCGATAAGACTCCGGGATGGAAGTTCAGTGAATCTGAAATGCGCGGAATTCCGATTCGTGTGGAATTGGGGCCGAAAGATATTGAGGCCGGCCAGGCCATTTTGGTTCGCCGTGATACCCACGAGAAGATTACCGTGGCTCTTTCGGAAATCGGGGAGAGAGCAGGTGAGCTTCTTAAGACCATCCAGCACGATATGTTTGAGCGTGCCAGAGAGCACCGCGATGCCCATACCTATGCGGCTGCCAATATGGAAGAGATGAGGGACCTTGCTGACAATAAACCGGGCTTCATCAAAGCTATGTGGTGCGGATGCCAGGAATGCGAGGATAAACTGAAGGAGACCGTGGGTGTTACCTCCAGATGTATGCCCTTTAAGCAGGAGACTATTTCCGGCACCTGTGTATGCTGCGGAAAGCCTGCAAAGAAGATGGTTTACTGGGGCAAGGCATATTAATTATGAAAGAACGCGCATGGTCCGTAAGGGATATGGCTTATGGAGGCCTGTTTACCGCACTGATTGCGGCCGGAGCATTTATAAAGATCACCATACCGGTTCAGCCGGTCCCCATGCATTTTACTCTTCAGTTCTTTTTTGTGCTGCTTTCGGCCCTTCTGCTGGGGGCAAGAAGGTCTCTGATCTGCGTGGCGGCTTATTTGGCCATCGGACTCTGCGGGATTCCGGTGTTTGCCACCGGGGGTGGGTTATCCTATTTGTTAAAGCCCACCTTCGGATTTCTGATCGGTTTTGCGGCGGCGGGGTTTCTGACAGGCTGGGTTTATGAGCGCAGACGGAAAAATTCTTTTTCCTGGCTCTTTTTCTCAGCACTTTGGGGGCTTCTGGCGGATTATGCCTGTGGGATGAGTTATTTCTATGTGTGCAGCAATTATGTGCTTCATGTGACCGTTGGATGGAAACTGGTGTTTGTAAACTGCTTTTTGCTGACGGTGGGAGAGGATTTTATTCTCTGTGTGCTGGCGGCCTTACTGGCCAGACGCCTGATTCCCGTTATTTCCGGGATGGAGGCCGGGAGCAGGTAGAAGGAGGCCGGCGGCGCATGGGGGGTTACTATGATTTTGTAACAGAGACAGGAGAGGGATTCATGCAGATTAATCTGCCGTATGAGCCAGAATGGATTATAAAGACCATCCGCGCCCATGGGTTTGAGGCTTTTGTTGTGGGCGGATGTGTACGGGATACGCTTTTGGGCCGTGTTCCGGAGGACTGGGATATCACGACCTCAGCAAAGCCGGAGGAGATAAAGGCCATTTTCGGGAAAACCGTGGACACAGGACTCCGACACGGAACTGTGACCATCATAAAAAATCATAAGGGATATGAGGTGACCACCTACCGCGTCGATGGAGAATACCATGATGGCCGCCATCCGGATTCTGTTGAATTTACTTCCAGCCTGACAGAGGATCTAAAGCGCCGGGATTTTACCATTAACGCCATGGCATACAGTCATGAGACAGGAGTTGTGGATGAATTCGGAGGAATGGAAGATCTGGAGGCAAAGGTGATTCGCTGTGTGGGAAAGGCCCGGGACAGGTTTACAGAGGATGCTCTGCGGATTTTAAGAGCCATCCGCTTTGCGGCCCAGCTTGGTTTTTCCATTGAAGAAAAAACCTATGAGGCCATTGATGAGATTGCGCCGAATCTTAAGAAGGTCAGCAAAGAGCGGATCCAGACAGAGCTTACAAAACTTCTGCTTTCCGATTTCCCGGAAAAGCTTTCCATGGTGGAGGAGACAGGAATCAGCCCCTATGTGACGGAGGGCTTTGGCGGGATTTTTCAAAGGGATATGGATTTTGGTGTTCTGGCCCGGCTCCCCAGAGAGAAGTCTATGCGCTGGGCCGGATGCCTGCGACGCCTGGCGCCGGAGACAGCAGGAAAAATTCTGAAGGGTTTAAAATTAGATAATGAGACCATAATGAATGGACGCGTAATGGCGGAGGCATACCAGAGCCCGCTAAATGCCGACAAAACGGAAATTCGGCGGTTTTTAAGCAGAATGACCAGATACCAGTTTGAGGGATGTCTGAATTTAAAAGAGCTGGACGGCGATTTAAAGGTGAGAGAAATCCGCAGGCTCTGGGGGGAAATTGAGGAAAGCGGCGACTGCGTTTCCTTAAAGACTCTGGCTGTGAGCGGAAATGACCTTTTAGAGGTCGGGATCAGACCGGGAAAAGAAGTGGGGGAGATCCTGAAATCCTTTCTGGAGCTGGTGATAGAGGACCCGTCCATGAACAAAAAGGAAATTCTTTTAAAACAGTTGAATCGGTAAGGAAACGCCCTTTCCCGGGGCCGGCAAAATATCACAGCAGCCCGGGTATCCTCTGAGCTGCTGCAGAATATGTAACAGTTCAGCCTTGCATCTTCTTGCCCGCGTATCGCGGACAAGAAGCGCCGGGCGTCCGCCCTATGAAGATTCAGAGTGAAAAATGCTTATGAAAACAAGTTTTCAACGCGTTTTTCGCTCTGAATCTTCGCATGGCTGAACTGTTACCAGAATATTTTCATATTTTGGCCGGCCCTTTCATATTCTGGAAGTAGCTTAGAAGGGATATGGAGGGGACGCGGATGAATGACTGGAATACAGAGGTAACCGGGCAGTATGAGCTGGAAGTGGAAAATATAAGAAAGGGCCGTGGCGCATGGATTTTTGAGACAGACCAGGGCCTGAAGCTTTTAAAAGAATATAAGGGAAGCGTGAAGCGTCTGGAGTTTGAAGAGATGGTTCTGGATGCGGTAAAGGATGCGGAGACCCTGAAGGTGGACCAGTATATGAGAAACCGGGAGGGGGAGATTTTGTCCACAGCCGGGGACGGCACCAGATTCATTGTAAAAAGCTGGTTTTCTGACCGGGAATGCGACCTGAAGGACACAAGGGAAATTCTTTCGGCGGTTCGCCAGATTGCCGTTCTCCATAAGCTTTTAAGAAATGTGGAGGCCAGGGAGGAGTGGAATTTAAAATCCATGATTTCTCCTCCTCTTTACGAGGCCATGGATAAACACAACAGAGAGCTTAAGAAAGCCCGCGCTTTCATCCGCGGAAAACGGAGGAAAAACGAATTTGAACTCAGTGTGATTGCATGTTTTGACCAGTTTTTAGATCAGGCAAAGGATGCCAGAGACGGCATGGAACAGGTATTCTTACGGGAAGGGGATGCCCTGAAGGAGTCTTACTTTGTCTGCCATGGGGAGCTTAACCAGCATCATATTCTTATGGGGAAAAGCTATGTGGCGGTGACGGAATTTAATAAAATGCATCTGGGCCTCCAGGTAGAAGATTTATACCATTTCATGCGGAAAGTCATGGAAAAACATGACTGGAATATGTCTCTGGGAAATGCCATGCTGGATTCCTATGAAAGGGTACTTCCCATGTCAGAAACGGAACGGGAGTGTCTTTACTATCTGTTTTTGTACCCGGAGAAGTACTGGAAGCAGATCAATTTCTATTACAATGCCAACAAAGCCTGGATTCCTGCCAGGAATACGGAAAAGATCGAAGGCCTGAAGGCTCAGCAGGGAAACAGAGAGCGGTTTATACGGGGGATCATTTGATGTTTGGCGTCATTTAATGCTTTATTTTTCTCCGGCGATAGAGTATAATAATGGTATCTGTTTATTGAAGAGAAGTAACTGTGAAGGTACTGAACGGTTACGATGAAAAATTCGCGAGGGGAGTTAGAAGCACATGAAAGATTACATGAAAATCTATCAGGAATGGCTTGATAATCCGTACTTTGACGAAGCGACAAAGAATGAGCTTCGCGCTATTGCAGGCGATGAAAACGAGATCAAAGAGCGTTTTTACATGGATCTTGAGTTTGGCACTGCCGGCTTACGCGGCATTATCGGCGCAGGAATTAACCGTATGAATATTTATACCGTGCGCCGTGCGACGCAGGGCCTTGCAAACTATATTAAAAAACAGGGCGGAGAGAACAAAGGCGTTGCCATTGCATTCGACTCCCGCCATATGTCTCCGGAGTTTGCAATGGAGGCAGCCATGACTTTAGCCGCCAACGGAATTAAGGCATATAAATTTGAATCCCTGCGTCCTACGCCGGAGCTGTCTTTTGCAGTGAGGGAACTGGGCTGTATCGCCGGAATCAATATCACTGCCAGCCACAATCCTCCGGAGTACAATGGATATAAGGTATACTGGGAAGACGGCGCACAGTTTACACCGCCCCATGACAAGGGCGTAACCGCGGAGGTTCTTGCCATTGAGGATCTTTCCACCGTTAAGACCACAACGGAGGCAGAGGCTTTAAAAACAGGCACCTTCCAGATAATCGGAAGTGAGATTGACGACAAGTATATCGCACAGGTGAAGGCCCAGGTAGTAAATCAGGATGCCATCAACCATATGCAGAAAAATATCACCATCATCTATACGCCGCTTCATGGCACAGGAAATATTCCCGCAAGACGGGTGATGAGAGAAATCGGTTTTGAGAATGTCTATGTGGTTCCGGAGCAGGAGCTGCCGGACGGAAACTTCCCCACCGTAAGCTATCCGAACCCGGAGGCAGCAGAGGCTTTTGAACTGGGCTTAAAGCTTGCAAAGGAAAAGGATGCCGATCTGGTTCTGGCCACAGACCCCGACGCCGACCGTCTTGGCGTATATGTGAAGGACACCAAGTCCGGGGAGTATATTCCTCTTACCGGAAATATGTCCGGCGCCCTGCTCTGCGACTATGTACTGAGTCAGAAACAGGCCAAGGGAGAGATTCCGGAGGACGGACAGGTTGTCAAGTCCATTGTTACCACCAATCTTGTGGATGCAGTGGCAAAGCACTATGGCTGTGAGCTGGTGGAGTGTCTGACCGGATTTAAGTATATCGGCCAGCAGATTTTAAAAGAGGAGCAGACCGGAAAAGGCAGGTATATGTTCGGAATGGAAGAGAGCTATGGCTGCTTAATCGGCACCTATGCCCGCGACAAGGATGCTATTTCCGCAACAGCCGCCCTTTGCGAGGCCGCCGCTTACTACAAGGAAAAAGGCATGACGCTGTGGGATGCCATGGTGGCTATGTATGAGAAGTACGGATATTACAAGGATATGGTAAAATCCATCGGCTTAAAGGGAATTGAAGGCCTTGCAAAGATTCAGGAAATCATGGAAACCTTCAGAAAGAACCCTCCGAAGGAACTTGGCGGCTATACTGTGGTTTCTGCAAGAGACTACAAGGTGGAGACCATTACGGATATGGCCACAGGTGCGGTGAAGCCCACAGGTCTTCCGGCTGCAAATGTACTGTATTATGATATGAATGACGGCGCATGGCTGTGCATCCGTCCCTCCGGTACCGAGCCGAAGATCAAATTCTACTATGGCGTAAAGGGAAGCTCCATGGAGGATGCTGACGCCAAGTCGGCAAAGATGGGCGAAGAGCTGATGGCAATTGTAAATCAGATGCTGTAAATAGAAAAATGCCTGCCGTACCGGCATTTGCCGGAGCGGTGGGTGTTTTTTGCGTGTTTACCAAGTCCTGCCTGGCAGAGCGCGGCCCGGATCCCAGTGAGACTTGCCTGGCAGAGCACAGATCGTGGCCGGGATCGCAGGAGACTGCCGGAGCCGGAGGCAGATCAACGAAAAAAGGGAGGTTATCATGGACGACAGACAATTTGTTTCAGAAGTAATTGACAACAAAAGGGACCTGATCGTAAAGGTCAGCGATGAGATCTTTGATTTTGCAGAAATCGGGTTTCACGAATTCCGGACGGCCAAGCTGTATGAAGAAGTTTTAAGACAGGAGGGCTTTGTGGTGGAAATGGGAATTGCAGGAATGCCAACGGCATTTAAAGCATCCTACGGAAGCGGAAAGCCGGTGGTAGGCTTTCTGGCTGAGTACGATGCCCTGCCGGAGCTTTCCCAGCGGGGCGGCTGTACCAGCCGGATTCCGGCGGAGGGAGAGAATCCGGATGGCCATGGCTGCGGCCACAATCTTCTGGGGGCGGGCACCTTTGCGGCGGCCCTTGGAGTGAAGGCCTATCTGGAGAAGAATCCGGGAAAGGGAACGGTGGTTCTGTTCGGATGCCCCAGTGAGGAAAAGGGAAACGGAAAGACGTTGATGGCCAGAGATGGTATTTTTGACTGTCTGGATGTTGCCTACACCTGGCATCCGGGTGATGAAAACCGGGTTACCACTAATTCAAGCCTTGCCAATGTGAGTGTGTTCTTCCGGTTCAAAGGAGTGACTTCCCACGCGGCAGCGGCGCCGGAACAGGGCCGTTCTGCTCTGGATGCGGCGGAGCTCATGAGCGTGGGTGTCAATTATTTAAGAGAGCACATCATTCCCGAGGCCAGAATCCATTATGCATACCGGGATGTGGGAGGAATTGCCCCCAATGTGGTCCAGGGCCACAGCTGTGTCCATTACTTTGTGCGGGCGCCAAAATCCTGGCAGGTACAGGAAATCTATAAGCGTGTCATAGACGTGGCCGAGGGAGCGGCAAAGATGTCGGGAACGGAGATGACCTATGAGCTTTACGCCGGACTTTCCGATTATGTTCCAAACCATGTATTGAGCGGAGTGCTTCAGGAATGCATGGAGGAGATCGGAGCGCCGGAGTTTGACGATGCGGACTTTGCCCTGGCCAGGGCATTTTTAAATGAGACCTCCACAGAGGGAGAGCTGGAGGCTAAAAAGGTATTTATCAAAAAACGGTTTGGGGCAGAAAATCTGGAGGCGGTGATGGAGCGTCCGTTAGATACCTCCATCGCTCCCCTGGAGTGGAAGGGAGAAATCATGGCAGGCTCCACGGATGTGGGAGATGCCAGCTATGTGGTTCCCACAGCTCAGTTCAACATGGCCACAGCCACTCTGGGAACTGCCGGACATACCTGGCAGATGACGGCCCATGGCAACACGGAGATTGCCCATAAGGCCATGGTGGCAGCAGGAAAGGTAATGGCTCTTGCCGGAATCCGGATGTACGAAGACCCTGGTCTGGTGGAAAAGGCCAGGGCTGAATGGAAGGAAGAGACAGGCGGCGTTTACGAGTGTCCGATTCCAAAGGAAATCGGTCCCCGTCTGGAAGATTAATGATGTGAGGAAATGAAAATGATCTGAGTGCCCAAACTATCGGGCACTCAGATTTGCCCTTCAGTTTTACGGCTCCTCCTTCATCACAGACGGTACCGATAACTTAAAGTTATGTAAAAAATAGAAAACATGTATAGTCTGGCAGGGCAGTTATGATTGAAAAAAAACATGGAATACGTTAAGATGAATAATAAAATGAACGCGGCTTGTTTGGCTGCAAATCGGATGCCCTGACAGCTTGCCATGGGGCGTTTGACCTGGAAATTAACGGAGGTTATGGGATGGAATACAGAATTGCTACCATTTCCGGTGACGGAATCGGACCGGAGATCGTGAAAGAAGCGAAAAAGGTGCTGGACCGTGTGGGTGCGGTATATGGACATACGTTTCATTATGAAGAGGTTTTGATGGGAGGAATTTCCATTGATACCTACGGCGTGCCCCTTACGGATGAGGCTTTGGAAACTGCCAGAAAGAGCGACTCCGTTCTTTTGGGCGCTGTGGGAGGAAATGTGGGGAATTCCCGCTGGTATGATGTGGCACCCAATTTAAGACCGGAAGCTGGTCTTCTGGCGATCCGAAAAGGGCTGAACCTGTTTGCCAACATCCGCCCGGCCTATCTTTATGACGGACTTCATGAGGCTTGTCCCTTAAAGAAGGAAATCATCGGCAGCGGTTTTGACATGGTAATCGTGAGAGAGCTGACCGGAGGACTGTATTTCGGTGAACGCCGCACCGAAGAAGTGGATGGGGTGATGCAGGCGACCGATACCCTGGTTTACAATGAAAACGAAATCCGCCGGGTGGCTGTGAAGGCCTTTGACATTGCCATGAAGAGAAAGAAAAAGGTCACAAGCGTCGATAAGGCCAATGTGCTGGATTCCTCCAGACTCTGGAGAAAGGTGGTGGCCCAGGTGGCCATGGACTATCCGGAGGTGACGCTTGAGAATATGTTAGTAGATAACTGCGCCATGCAGCTTGTGATGAATCCCGGCCAGTTCGATGTAATACTTACGGAAAATATGTTTGGCGATATTCTGTCCGACGAGGCCAGTATGATTACCGGTTCCATCGGAATGCTGTCTTCTGCAAGTCTTAATGAAGGAAAATTCGGCCTCTATGAGCCCAGCCATGGCTCTGCTCCGGATATTGCGGGAAAAGGAATTGCAAATCCCATTGCCACCATTCTGTCGGCGGCCATGATGCTCCGCTTCTCCTTTGATCTGGATAAGGAAGCGGATGCCGTGGAGAACGCTGTGCGGAAAACACTGGCGGACGGATACAGAACCGTGGACATTATGGCCGAGGGAATGACAGAGGTCAAAACCATGCAGATGGGCGATCTGATCTGTGAGAGAATATAATAAGAAACAGCTTTTTCGCAAGGCTGAATTGTTACGAAAAATGCTACGATTCACGGGGGCATCTTCTTGTCCGGCTTAAGCCGGACAAGAAGCATCGGGCGTCCGCCCGATGTGGAAAACCGGACGGAAACTGCCTTACAAGCAAGCCTGATGCCTGTTTTCGTTCGGTTTTCCCCGCCCCGTGGACTGTAACCCCAAAATGCAGAAATTTTCATATTCCTGCATTTTTTTATTGTATTGCCATATTGTATGTGTTAGGATAAATAAAATTCAAAAATGAGAAGAGAGGAAACAGGCATGAGCAGAGTGTATAATTTTTCGGCCGGTCCGGCTGTTCTTCCGGAAGAGGTATTAAAAGAGGCGGCGGCGGAGATGCTGGATTATAATGGAACCGGTATGTCGGTGATGGAAATGAGCCACCGCTCCAGGGCCTTTGAAGAGATTATTGAGACGGCAAAACAGGATTTGAGAGATCTGTTGGGAATTCCGGAGCAATATAAGGTTTTGTTTTTGCAGGGCGGCGCTCACCAGCAGTTTGCGGCAGTTCCCTTAAACCTCATGAAAAATCGCGTGGGTGATTATATTATCACGGGACAATGGGCCAAAAAGGCATGGAAGGAAGCAAAGCTTTATGGAACCGCCAATGTCCTGGCATCCAGTGAGGATAAAAATTTCAGCTATATCCCGGACTGCTCCGATCTTCCTGTGGATGAAAAGGCGGATTATGTCTACATCTGCGAAAATAATACCATCTATGGAACGAAATACCGCACGCTTCCCAATACTAAAGGAAAGCCCCTTGTATCAGATGTCTCTTCCTGTTTCCTTTCTGAACCCATGGATGTGACAAACTATGGTCTGATCTATGGAGGCGTCCAGAAAAATGTCGGTCCCGCCGGGGTGGTGATCGTAATTATCAGGGAAGACCTTCTGAATGACGATGTGCTTCCGGAGACTCCGACCATTCTCCGGTATAAGGTTCAGGCAGACGCCAATTCCCTCTACAATACGCCTCCATGTTATGGAATCTATATCTGCGGCAAAGTATTTAAGTGGCTGAAAAAGCAGGGCGGTTTAAGTGCGATGAAGGAGATGAATGAGCGGAAGGCAAAGATACTTTACGATTATCTGGATTCCAGCGCCATGTTCCATGGGACGGTCAGAAGAGAAGACCGCTCTCTTATGAATGTTCCGTTTGTGACAGGAGATAAGGAGCTGGACGCCCTGTTTGTGAAGGAAGCAGAGGCCAGGGGATTTGTGAACTTAAAAGGCCACCGCACCGTGGGAGGCATGAGAGCCAGTATTTATAACGCCATGCCGGAGGAGGGCGTCAGAAAATTAAGGGAATTCATGGAAGAGTTTGAGCGGAGTCATGGAAGGGAGGCGTAAGTTTGAGAAAAATATGCTGTTTAAATCCCATTTCCAGCCATGGGCTGGACTGCCTTACAGGAGAATATGAGCTGACAAAAGAGCTTTCGGAGGCGGAAGGCATTCTTATGCGGAGCGCCTCCATGAAGGAAATGAAGCTTCCGGAGAACCTTCTGGCGGTGGCCAGGGCCGGCGCCGGAGTCAATAACATTCCTCTGGAAGCATGTGCAAAAAAGGGCATCGTGGTATTCAATACGCCAGGAGCCAATAAAAACGGAGTGAAGGAGCTGGTGATCGCGGGGCTTCTTTTGGCTTCCAGGGATATTATCGGAGGCGTGGAGTGGTGCAGGGCCCAAACCGGGACGGATTTGGCCCAGAAGGTGGAAAAGGGAAAAAAGGCCTTTGCAGGCTGCGAAATCAAAGGAAAAAAGCTTGGGGTCATCGGTCTGGGGGCCATTGGCTGTGAGGTAGCCAATGCGGCCTGTGACCTGGGGATGGAGGTTTACGGATACGACCCGTTTATTTCCGTCAACGCCGCCTGGATGCTGTCCCGGTCTGTAAAGCATATCATGAATGTGGATGCCATTTACAGGGAATGTGACTATATTACGGTTCATGTGCCTCTTTTAGATTCCACAAAGCATATGATTTCCGAAGAAGCCCTGGATAAGATGAAGGACGGAGTTGTGATTTTAAATTTCGCCAGAGACCTTCTGGTGGATGAGGATGCCATAGGGACCGCTTTAAAAAGCGGAAAAGTGAAAAAATACGTCACAGACTTCCCCAACGAGAAGACATCGGCTATGGACGGCGTGATTGCCATTCCCCATTTAGGAGCTTCTACTGTGGAGTCGGAGGATAACTGTGCGGTGATGGCGGTGAAGGAGCTGCGGGACTATCTGGAAAACGGAGCCATAAAAAACTCTGTTAATTATCCGGAGTGCAGCATGGGAGCCTGTACGGAGTATGCGAGAATCGCCCTTCTTCATGCCAATATCCCCAACATGATCGGTCAAATCACAGCGATTCTTGCAGCGGAGAATTTGAACATTGCCAACATGGTGAATAAAAGCAGAGATGCCTTTGCGTATACACTTCTGGACCTGGAGACTCCGGTGGAGGCCGGGGTCGTAAAGCTGCTGAAAAGTATCCGGGGTATGTATAAAGTGAGAGTAATCAAAGGATAAGGGAGGAAAAAGGATGGCTGTGGTAAAACCGTTTGTGTGTGTTCACCCCGCTGAAGATCTGGTATCCCGGGTGGCTGCTCTGCCCTATGATGTGTATGACAGGAAGGAGGCCGGGCAGGAGGTGAAAAAAAATCCTCTGTCATTTCTGGCCATTGACAGGCCGGATACATTTTTTCCTGATACAGTGGGAAGCTATGAGCCATGTGTTTATAAAAAGGCCCGTGAGCTATATGAGGAACGGCTTTCGGACGGGACTTTTCTGAAGGAAGAAGAGGCTGCATTTTACCTTTATGAGCTGACCATGGACGGCCGCTCCCAGACAGGAATTGTGGCATGCTCATCGGTTGACGATTATTTAAAGAATGTGATAAAAAAGCACGAAAACACCAGAGCGAAAAAAGAGCAGGACAGAATTGACCATATTGACGCTTTAGACGCTCAGACGGGGCCGATTTTTCTCACCTACCGCCCGGTAAGGCGGCTTGCAGAGCTTGCGGAGCTGGAAAAACAGGCCAAACCGCTTTATGATTTCGTGTCGGAGGACGGAATTGGACACAGGATATGGAAGGTAGGGAATGCGGCCGTGGGACAGGAGATGGAAAAAGAATTTGCGAAGCTTCCTGCCACGTATATCGCAGACGGTCATCACCGGGCGGCGTCGGCGGTAAGGGTGGCCCTGAAACGGAGGGAGCAATATCCAGATAAGGGAGCGGATGCGGAGTTTAATTTTTTCCTGTCTGTGCTGTTTCCTGCCGATGAGCTGATGATTCTTCCCTATAACCGGGTGGTAAAAGACTTAAACGGCAGATCTCCAAAGGAATTCCTGGAGGAAATTTCCAGAGACTTCCATGTGAGGAAGCTGGGTACAGAGGCATTTGCCCCAAAAAGAAGAGGCAGTTTTGGAATGTACCTGGGAGGAAGCTGGTACGAGCTTTCCATTAAAGACGGACTGATACCCGAGGATCCGGTGAGAGCCTTGGATGTTTCCGTTCTTCAGGAGCGTCTGTTGGAGCCGGTGCTCGGAATCGGGGATGTAAGAACAGATAAGCGGATTGATTTTGTGGGCGGAGTCCGGGGACTTTCCGAGTTGGAGCGGAGGGTAAACGGTGATATGCAGGTGGCCTTTTCCATGTACCCCACGTCCATGGAGGAGCTGCTTTCCGTGGCAGACGCAGGACTCCTCATGCCGCCCAAATCCACATGGTTTGAGCCAAAGCTGCGGAGCGGAATTTTTATCCATCAGCTGTAAGAATGAGTGCTCCCGGAAACAAAGAGTTTCCGGGAGCACTCGTAAGAATAGGACAGGGAGGCATCTGCATACAATGTACCCAGAACGTAACGGTTCAGTATTCTCACAGCAGATCTGCTGAACCGTTACACCAGAATACAGGTGGGAGGCGTGCCGTATGCAGGAGATACTTTTGAACTTTATGGGGGAATACGGGGCATTTGCCGTATTCCTTCTTATATTAATAGAGAATTTATTTCCGCCCATTCCATCGGAGGTGATTCTGACCTTCGGAGGGGTCATGACCACCTGTACCAGTCTGACCGTGCCGGGAGTCGTTGTATCCGCAACGGCAGGGTCTGTGCTGGGGGCTCTTTTGTTATATGGGGCAGGATATCTGGTCCCAGAGGAGTTACTGGGAAGGATGGCTGCCGGGCACCTGGGACAGCTTCTGCATTTTGAACCGGAGGATGTGGAGTTGGCGAAACGGTGGTTTCTGAAAAAGGGGACGGCGGCGGTGTTTTTATGCCGCCTGGTTCCCGTTGTGCGGAGCCTGATTTCCATACCGGCCGGGATTTCTAAAATGAAGCTGCTGCCATTCCTTTTTCTGACGGCGGCCGGGAGCCTCCTTTGGAATACGGCGCTGGTTTTTCTGGGAAAGGCCGCGGGAGATTCCTGGGAGAAGGTAACAGCGGCATTGGGAGTATATTCCAATGTGTTTCTGGTGATCCTGGGAAGCGGAATGCTCCTGGCTGTTATGATTTGGCAGATAAAAACGGATAAATAATTTGAATAGTTCTACACAATTTGAAAATTAACAAATAACTTTAAAATTATTTTTAAATTTTTCAAAAAAGTATTGACAAAAATAAGGAGTTCATCTATAATAAAGACAACAAAAAGAAAGAGAGAACAGTCCAATGAAATAGTTAATCCAAAAAATCTAAAAAATCTAAGAAAAGGAGGTACGGACCGCCGAACACGTAAAATTCGTTTAGCTTTTACAAAATAAAAGTCTAAACAAAGGAAAAACACAAAACCGGGAGAATGAATAAAAACGGTTATTTGATATTCCTTAAAGATATGACGAGAAAGTATCAATGAGAGAAATACAATAATCAATATGAAAATGAAAAAACAAAGGCTAATAATTCAGGAAACCGGCGGCGTGAGATAAAAATTAATATAGATAAAAACCCGAAAGAGAGGATCGTCCAATGGACAACGAAATGTAAAGTGGGTATCGGAAAAAACAAAGAGATTTTTTCGGTACCCACTAAAATTTTGTCTTTAAAGCTTCAGACTCCGCTAAGATCAAAGGGCGGGGTATATTCTTCTTTTGCACTGCTTTTTTTCTGCATATATCCATTCATAAGGCCCAGTTCGATGGCCGTGTCCACCACTTTCTCATATTCATAAGTTGTAATCCGGCGGTTGATTTCCGGATACATACTGCTTTTATAAAAGGGCGTATACTGGCTCATGAGACTTAAAAGATACTGGTTTTGGGGGAGGGAGTCCTTCATCCAGTGCAGCAGTCGTATGGAATCCTCTTTGGCACCGGGAAGGACCATATGGCGGATAATAACGCCTTTCTTCAACAGGGAAGGGACGTCGGGGTTCCAGGTAAGACCGCCTGTCAGACGGATCATTTCGGTGATGGCCGCGGAAGCTTTGGAAAAATAATCCCTGGCAGCAGAGTATTTTTCGGCAAGATTGCTGTCATAATATTTTAAGTCCGGTAAGTAAATATCTATGTAACCGGAATATTCCCTGAGGGTTTCCAAACGTTCATATCCGCCACAGTTGAAAACAACAGGGATGGCGAGCTGCCCCTTTATCATATCCAAAGCCTCTTTGACGGAGGGAAGGTATTGGGTGGCGGTGACCAGGTTTATATTATGGGCGCCCTGGCTTTGTAGCTCAAGAAAGATTTCCGAGAGCCGTTTGACTGTGATTTCCCTGCCGAAATTTTCATGGCTTAAGGGATAATTCTGGCAGAAAATACATTTTAAGGTGCAGCCGGAAAAAAATACGGTTCCGCTTCCGTTTTTGCCGCTGATGCATGGCTCCTCCCAGGGATGGAGGGCGGCTCTCGCCACCTTTACGGCTGAGCCGGCCCGACAGAATCCCAGGGCTTTTGTACGGTTTGTACCGCACATTCTGGGGCAGAGCGTACAGGACTCATAGGCTGTGGACATAAATCATACCTCCGAAATATGTAAGGCGCCAGGGGCGGGCAGAGCTCTGAAAGCATGGATCTTTGCCTGCCCTGCGCCAGGAAGCCGGATATCAGCCGCCTCTTTCCGGGTCATGCAAATGCTCCGGAAGAAACTGGTAAAGCTGATTATAGTGTTCCACTTCGGCATCGGACTGAGGAAGGGATGGAATTAACCCTGTGCAGTCCATGGTGGAACAGGAATGGATGTCAATGTCGTAGTCCTCATGGTGGGAGGAACGGGCATTTTGGTTCTTTGTACTCATGTGTATCACCCCGTGTCTTATTGTACCGGGAGATGAAAAAAACATGCATGGAAAGATTTACCGATGCCATGCCTGCATATATCCGGCAAAATTTTGCAGAAGATTCTTTCATCGGCAAGCCGGATTTTAACTTAGCCATCTGCAGATGACAGACCATTCCATTACAAGACGGTCCAGAGACCAGGCCGCATTGGCCGGACTGGTGGACGGCAGACGGATGGCAGATTTTAATGTGTTTTTCTCCTGGTATTTCCGGTAATACTGATAAGAAGTGCCGCCGTTGCAGAAAATCTGCCCTACGGCGCTTTCTGAAAGCAGCTTTGAAAGATCGTTGGGAACCACATTTTTTATGGAGCTGTCGCTGGAGCCTTCGATGGTACAGGATGCAATTACATCCCAGACAGCAATGTGCTTTTTTAAAAGGAACCGCTTTTTTTCTTCAATGGTTTCGGGAAGAGGCTCCTTTGTTACGCTGGCCAGAACTTTCCAAAAGCGGTTCTGAGGATGGTGATAGAAAAAATGTCCTTCTCTGGATTTTACTGACGGAAAGGAACCCAGGATAAGGATTCTTGAGTCGGAATCATAAACCGGGGGAATCGGATGTATCACCTGTTCCATGACAGTATGGCCTCCTTCCATTCATATTTCCCATATAGTATGACAAAAAAGAGAGATTTTGTCAAAGAAAAAACAAATTTTATACTTTTTTTATTGCCATATGGGGAAACTCAAACTATAATAAATAGGTGCTGTTAAATCATGGAAATTCGTATTCTGATCATGGTTTTCCGGTATATGAGATAGAATTGGAGAAGTATTTATGGATAACAACAATCAAAACAGGAATAATGGAAAAAAACCGAATAGCCAGAATATCGGCATTATGGTTCTGATCCTTATGATTACTCTGGGTGTTGTCAGCATGATGAATTCGGCGCTGAAAAAAAATCAGACTCAGGAACTGGGATATGAGGAGTTTGTTCAGATGGTGGAGGACGGGGAGGTGGATACAATCCGCTTTTCCGGCAACAGAATTCTTATTACTCCCAAGACTTCTTCTACAAAATACTCCAGACTGATTCAGTATTACACGGTCCGGGTTCAGGACGCGAAGGTGACGGACCGGCTGCTGGAAAAGGATGTGCATATTCTGGGAGAGGATACCAGTGCCGGAGCCAGTATTTTAAGCTTTATTATGGGCTGGGTGCTGCCGTCAGTGTTAATGATCGGGCTTTTGTATCTTATGTTCAGCCGCATGGGAGGCGGAGGCGGTCTCATGGGTGTCGGGAAGAGCAATGCCAAGGTTTATGTTCAGAAGGAAACGGGCGTTACCTTTGCTGATGTGGCCGGAGAGGATGAAGCCAAGGAGTCTCTTGTGGAAATCGTGGACTTTTTGCACAATCCACAGAAATATACAAAGATCGGGGCAAAACTTCCCAAAGGAGCTCTTCTGGTGGGTCCTCCCGGTACAGGAAAAACGCTGCTCGCCAAGGCTGTTGCAGGCGAGGCCCATGTGCCTTTTTACTCGTTGTCCGGTTCTGATTTTGTGGAGATGTTTGTGGGTGTGGGCGCGTCGCGTGTCCGCGACCTGTTTAAACAGGCCCAGCAGTCGGCGCCCTGTATTATTTTCATTGATGAAATTGATGCCATCGGACGAAGCCGTGACTCCAGATTTGGCGGAAACGATGAGAGGGAGCAGACGTTAAATCAGCTTCTGTCGGAGATGGACGGGTTCGATTCTTCCAAAGGACTTCTGGTGATGGCTGCGACGAACCGCCCGGAAATCCTGGATCCGGCTCTTTTAAGGCCGGGGCGTTTTGACCGCCGCGTGATTGTGGATAAGCCGGATTTAAAGGGCCGCGTGAATATTTTAAAAGTACATTCCAAGGATGTCCGTCTGGATGAGACTGTGGATTTTGAGGAAATTGCCCTGGCAACCTCCGGCGCTGTCGGTGCCGATCTTGCCAATATGATGAACGAGGCAGCCATCAATGCCGTAAAGCATGGAAGGCAGGCTGTGGCTCAGAGCGACCTGTTCGAGGCTGTGGAGCTTGTTCTGGTGGGCAAGGAAAAGAAAGACAGGATCCTAAGCAAGGAGGAGAGGCGGATTGTCTCCTACCATGAGGTGGGCCATGCCCTTGTGACTGCTCTCCAGAAGGACGCAGAGCCAGTACAGAAAATTACAATCGTGCCCCGTACCATGGGTGCTCTGGGATATGTGATGCAGGTTCCGGAGGAGGAGAAATTCTTAAATACGAAAAAAGAACTGGAAGCCATGCTGGTGGTTTCCCTTGCGGGCCGTGCCGCCGAGGAAATTGTGTTTGAAACTGTGACCACAGGAGCTGCCAATGATATCGAGCATGCCACAAAGATTGCCAGAGCTATGGTGACTCAGTACGGTATGTCGGAAAAATTTGGCCTGATGGGGCTTGCTACCCAGGAAAATCAGTATCTGACAGGGCGGACTGTGCTAAACTGCGGAGATGCAACAGCGGCTGACATTGACGTGGAAGTCATGAAGATGCTGAAGGAGGCATATGAAGAGGCAAAGAGGCTGCTTGGGGAAAACCGGGATGCCCTGGATCAGATTGCCGATTTCCTCATTGAAAAAGAGACAATTACCGGAAAGGAATTTATGCGTATTTTCCGCAAGGTAAAGGGAATTCCGGAGCCGGAGGAGGAATCGCAGGAAGAAAAGAGCCGCATGGGAGCCGGAAAGCCAGAAAACGGAGCGCCGGAAACCAAAGGGCTGGAGAGCAAAGCACCGGAAACCGGAAAGCTGGGGAGCGAAGAGCCGGAAGCCCAAAGGCCGGAGAGCGAAGCATCGGAAGCCGGAAAGGCGGGGAGCGAAGAGCCGGAAGCCCAAAGACCGGAGAGCGAAGTACCAGAAACCGGAAAGCCAGGGAGCGAAGGTTCGGAAGCCTGAGAGCCGGAGAACAGAGCACCGAAAAATGGAAGGAGCTTTTTGTGAGAAGAAAGATTTTATGGCTGTTGGCAGTTGTCTTGGGAAGCCTGGTGCTGGCTGGATGTAAAAACGTACAGGAGCCTAAAATGGATGGTGACGCTTTCGGAAAGACGGTGGTCTGGGATCCGGAGGCCTATGAAAATCTGGAGGTCCTGACTCTGGATGAAAATAATGAGGTGAAGGTGTATCCCTGCCAGTCAGAGGAAAATCTTAAGGAAACCATTGAGCTTCTGGCCGGGATGGACGATATCACAGTGGTCCAGCCCAACTACTCTTATGAAAATCAGGCTCTCGGGATCAATGATGCCTCTGCGAAGGAGCAGTGGGCGCTGGAAAATGACGGCTCTTTTTCCATTGAGGAGGAGAAAAACAGATATCCGGTTTATGATGATCCGTTTGGAAAGCCGTCGGCTCCGGGAACCTGGCGGGGATACGCGAAAAAGGCCGACCTGGTTGGGCTCCTTGTGGAATTAGAGGAAAAGCAGGCGGTGGCCGGCATTGATATTAACATTGCCGGGGCCTGGGAGAAATATGGAAACGGCACCCATGACACCATTGTGGCCATGATTGATACGGGAATTGACACGGGCCATGAAGATCTGGCCCAGGCCATATGGGTTAATGCAGATGAGATTCCGGGAAATGGGATTGATGATGACGGGAACGGATATGTGGACGACGTGAATGGTTGGAATTTCTATGATAATACCAATCAGGTCTTTACCGGCGATGGAGACAGCCATGGAACCCATGGGGCCGGAACCATCCGGGCCGGTGTGGGAAACGGACTGGGGATTGCAGGGATTGTTCCCGGGGACCGTGTTCGTATCATGCCTGTCAAGGCCCTCGGCGGCTCCTCGGGCGGCGGCAATACAGCCGATTTAATCCGTGCCATTCGCTATGCCCAGGACAATGGGGCTGTAATCTGTAATTTAAGCCTTACCTCCACCACCAATGACAGGGCTCTGTATCAGGCCATGGCAGGCTCCAGTATGCTTTTTGTGGCGGCAGCGGGAAATGGGGATCCGATGACAGGAAAGGGACTTGATATTGATGAAGTCCCGTTTTATCCGGCAGCCTATGATCTGGATAATCTGATTTCCGTAGCTAATATTACCTGTGACGGAAGCCTCCACAGGAGCTCTAATTATGGAAAAACCACTGTGGATCTGGCAGCGCCGGGAACTTATATTTTAAGTACCACCCCTGGAAATTCATACAGCTACATGTCCGGAACCTCTATGGCAGCGCCTATGGTAACCGGAGCGGCGGCCATGGTGTATTCGTATTTTGAGGGGATCAGTGTGGCTGATGTGAAGGAGATTCTCCTGTCGACGGTGACGCCGTTAGAAGGCCTTGCAGATAAGACTGTGACCGGGGGCATGCTAAATGTGGGAGCAGCTGTTTCCTACGACATCGGAGCTCTTTCGAGGACCGGTTTCCAGAATGGGGGAAGTGCTCCGGAAAGCGGAACGGCACCCTATATCGAAGCCAGAACAAGGAGCGGCCGGAATGGTATGCTCCTGACAGTTCGTGTGGTTGATGTGGATGGCGATCTGGATACTCTCTGCTATGCAGAGGGAGAGTATACCTGTGAGCAGTTTACCGGAGATATCGCCAGCGTTCCTTTTGAAGTGAACGGGCAGGATACGGCCACTTTCCGCATTGATCATGCGGGAACCTATACGTTTTATGCCAGAGATAAAATGGGAAATGCCAGTGTGTATGTGGCAAAATTTGCGAATATGAGTGATGGTCCGGGGGCTTTAGACTAAGAAAAAAGCATCGGGCGTTGGCCCGATGTGGAAAACCGGACGAAAACTGCCTTACAAGCAAGCTTGACGTCTGTTTGCGTTCGGTTTTCCCCGCCCCGTGAACGGTAATATTATTTGATTACATGAATCCAGCCTTCCGGCGCTTCGATATGGCCCATCTGGATTCCGGTTAAGGTATCATACAGCTTTTGGGTAACCGGACCCATTTTTTCCATACCGCTGGGGAAGCAGATTTCTTTACCGTGGTCCACGATTTTTCCAACCGGAGAAACGACGGCTGCAGTTCCGCAGAGGCCGCATTCAGCGAAATCTTTTACTTCCTCGAAGGGAACCGGACGCTCCTCTGCTTTTAAGCCAAGATAGTGCTCGGCAACGTAAAGGATGGAACGGCGGGTGATGGATGGTAAAATGCTGTCGGACTTGGGAGTCACAACGGTGTTGTCCTTCGTTACGAAGATAAAGTTGGCACCGCCGGTCTCCTCCACATAGGTTCTTGTGGCAGCATCCAGATACATGTTCTCATCAAAGCCCTGATTGTGGGCATCAACAATTGCGTGTAAGCTCATGGCGTAGTTTAAGCCTGCTTTTACATGTCCAGTTCCATGGGGGGCGGCGCGGTCAAAGTCACAGACGCGGATGGTAATGGGCTTTGCACCATCTTTAAAATAGGGGCCGACTGGTGTTACAAATGCACGGAACTGGTATTCTGACGCGGGCTTAACACCGATAACCGGATTGGTTCCAAATAAAAACGGACGAATATAGAGGGTTGCCCCGGAGCCGTAGGGCGGGACGAAATCTGCATTGGCCGCCACCAGTTTTGTGATTGCATCAAGGAAGCGCTCTTTGGCAAACGGCGGCATCTCCAGTCTCTTTGCAGAGTTAATCATGCGCTCGGCATTTAAGTCGGGACGGAAAGTGACAATATGTCCGTCTTCTGTTGTATAGGCTTTTAATCCCTCAAAACATGTCTGAGCATACTGGAACACGCATGCACATTCGCTCAGCGTAATCGTGTCTTCTGTGGTGAGGGCACCTTCATCCCATGCACCATTTTTATAGCTGGAAACATATCGGTAGTCGGTTTTGATATAACCAAATCCAAGATTTGCCCAGTCGATATTCTGCTTTCCCATAACAATCTCCTCCATTCTGCCGTTTTTCGGCAACGTATTTTTCTGCGTAAAGGGGTATCGTGCAGCAGCTTCGACAGGTCTGCGTGTTCCCGCGTCTGAGCGTACGAAAAACGCAGTGGTCGCGGGCATACAGCTCATTGCGAAGTAATTCGAAATGACTGTATGTCATAACAGTTCAGGGATTATCGGAGCTGTTGCCTATCATTATAAAGACTTCTTTTTTATACTGCAAGTTCTTTATTGAAAAAAGATGAAAAAAATCTATGAAAAACGGGAAATAAATGATATAATATAATTTTAGGTTATATTCAATATTACCTGAAGGAAAGAAAGAGGGCAGGCAGGATGACTATGGGAAAAAAGTTCCATTATGCCTGGCTGATTCTTGCGGGATGCTGTATCCTGCAAGGGGCCAGTCTGGGTCTTATTAATAACTGTGCGGGAGTGTTTTATTCTCCGGTGTGTGAAGAGCTGGGGTTCGAGATGGGGGGATTTGCTTTTTACAGGACACTGTTTGCCATAAGCTCTGCCCTGGCCCTGCCGTTTGTGGCGAAAAGCTTTCGAGAAATGGATGTACGGATAGTTATCAGTGTGGCGGCTGTGGTGTTCGGCGGCTGCAACGTGGCCATGGGGACCTTTCATAAGCTGTGGCAGTGGTATGCGGCCGGACTGATTCAGGGAACGGCCTCTTCCTTTTTGTGTATGCTCCCGGCACCGATTCTCTTAGGAAACTGGTTCCATAAAAAAACGGGAACAGCCGTGGGAATTTCGGCAGCCTTTTCCGGACTGATTGGGATGTTTGGGAGCAGCGGTCTGGGAATTTCCATACCTGCTTTTGGGTGGCGGGCCAGCTACATGATTACAGGAATTATCAGCATGGCGTTGATTCTTCCGGTTTCCATTTTTATTCTGCGCTATGGTCCGGAAGATAAGAATATGAAGCCATATGGGGCAGAAAAAGAGGCACCGGGAAAAAACCACTCCGAAAACGGGAGAGGAAGCCGGGAAGCCATGGGGCTTTTTACATTTTTAAAACAGCCTGTCTTTTATATGGCCCTGATTGCCTATGCCTGCTGTATTGCCAGTTCGTACATGAATATGTTTTTAACCTCCAGCGGCCTGGCTTCGGGGCTTCCCATGGCCCTGGCTGCCATGATGACCACTCTGGCCCTGTTTGGGAACATGTTCAGCAAGCTGTTTTTGGGAAAGGCCAGCGATACTTATGGAGTTATAAAAACCTTTGTGTGTTCAGCGGTGATAGCGATGGGAGGGCATTTCCTGCTTTTGACCGGGGTGACGGAGAGCGTGATGGCCGGGGCGCTTCTCTTTGGCATTACATTTCCGCTGTCTTCGGTGATGATGCCGCTTTTTTGCCGCCTGTTCTGGAAAGGGGAGACTTATGGAGCCGCTTATTCCTATGTATCCATGTTCGGAACTCTTCTGGCATCTCCGTTTAATACGCTGTTTGGACGGTTTTACGATATGACAGGGAGCTATCACCTGACCATTATTGTGAGTGCAGGTCTTGTTTTTCTGGCCCTGCTTTTGGCGGGGGCGGGAAAAACGCAGGTCAGTTCACAGTCTTTGCCAGCTGAATAAAGGATTCCATCTCTCTGGTGACCCATTTGTCTTTATGGTAGAGAATCTGACGCCAGACGCACATATGAAAATCATGTACCGGCAGAATACTTAAGGTTCCTGCCGTTACTTCCTGCCGGATGGAAAACTCCGGAAGGAAGGAGAGTCCGGCATTGTTTTTTAGCAGGCGGATAATAAATTCCGTATTTCCGATTTCCAGAAAAGGTTCAATTTTTTGATTGCAGGCAGTCAGGTACCGGTCCAGAACGAACCGGTAGCTGGCATTTTTTTCTGTCAGAAGGAATGGTTCCCGGATAATTTCCTCCAGCAGCAGAGGGCCGGCGCCGGACAGAGGGTGGGAAGAAGAGGCGACAAAAACAATATCTTCCGGCTCTTCCATGACTTTTCTCCACTTATGGTCATAAATTCTCTGGTCCATCAGATATACCAGGTCAATGGAATTTTTATCCATGCGCTCCAGAAGCACATCCGGGGAGTCCAGTACAATACTTATTTTTACCAGCGGATGTGCTTTGTGGAACTGTTCTAAGAGCGGGGGAAAGATGGAAGCACAGATGGACTCAATGGTTCCGATGGTCAGGGCTCCCGTAAGCTCCCTGGTCTCCGTTACTGCAGCACGGGCGCGGGACAGCTCTTTCATGACTGCGGCGGCATGCTCATAAAAAATTGTCCCCTGGTGTGTCAGGATAGTCTGCTTTCCGATGCGGTCGAACAGGTGGATGCCCAGCTCCGTCTCCAGCTGCTTGATCTGGATGGTGACGGCAGCCTGGGAGTAGCCAAGGGCTTTCGCTGCTTTGGAAAAACTTTTTAGCTGTGCTACGTGAAGGAAGGTATTGATTTCCCGTAATTCCATGGATGAACTCCTATGTATAATTTTTTTTAAATGATATGTTTAAAACATTAAATTTTACTTTCATCTGCTCTTATGGTACTCTAATTATAAGAGGAATGCAAGGGGATTCTGCACAGACCCATCTGAACTGTTACCAAAAGGTTACTGTTCACAGGGTACCTGTGAACAGTAATACCAAAAAATATATAAGAAGTACATAAGAAAGGACAGGGACGAATATGGAGAAAAGCAATGTGAAGTATGGCGCATATGTGAAAATTCTGGAGGAGGAGTTAAAGCCGGCTATGGGTTGTACAGAGCCCATTGCACTGGCGTATGCGGCTGCCATGGCAAGGAAGGTACTGGGAGAGATGCCGGATAAGGTGGTGATTGGAGCCAGCGGAAGCATTATTAAGAATGTAAAATCTGTCATCGTGCCCAACACCGACCACTTAAAGGGGATTCCGGCTGCTGCCGCCGCGGGAATTGTGGCAGGTGATCCCGATAAGGAGCTGGAGGTGATTGCCAGCGTGACTCCGGAGCAGATTGCCGGAATGCGGGAATTTCTGGCCAATACGGATATTTCCGTGGAGTATGTGGATAACGGGCTGACGTTTGAAATTGTTGTTACTTTATATAAAGGGGAATCTTATTCCCGGGTAAGAATTGTAAACTATCATACCAACATTGTTCTTATTGAAAAGAATGGGGAGAAGCTGAAGGAAGTTGCCGTGGAGGGAGAGAGTGAGGAAGGCCTCACGGATCGTTCCCTTCTTAATATGGAGGATATCTGGGATTTTATCAATACTGTGGATGTGGAGGACGTAAGGCCGGTGCTGGAGCGCCAGATGAAATATAATATGGCCATTGCCGAAGAAGGAATGAAGGGAAATTACGGCGCCAACATTGGCAAGGTTCTGATGGAGATGAACGGCAACGATGTAAGGACAAGGGCAAGGGCCATGGCGGCTGCCGGTTCGGATGCCAGAATGAATGGCTGCGAGCTTCCTGTTATTATTAATTCCGGAAGCGGCAATCAGGGCATTACTGCCTCTGTTCCGGTTGTGGTTTACGCAAGGGAGCTTGGCGTGGATGATGACAAGCTTTACCGTGCCCTGGCTCTTTCAGACTTGACCGCAATCTGCCAGAAGACCCCCATCGGACGGCTTTCTGCTTACTGCGGAGCCGTAAGTGCAGGCGCAGGTGCGGGAGCAGGCATTGCTTATCTTAACGGAGGCGGTTTTGATGAGGTGGCCCATACAATTGTCAATGCAGTGGCCATTCTTTCCGGAACCATCTGTGACGGAGCCAAGGCCTCCTGTGCTGCCAAGATCGCCGAGGCTGTGGATGCCGGAATATTGGGCTATCACATGTATATCCGCGGTCAGCAGTTTTATGACGGAGACGGAATTGTTACCAAGGGCGTTGACAATACCATGAAGAATGTGGGACGCCTGGCAAGAGAGGGTATGAAAGCCACCAACACCGAGATCATTAACATTATGATCGGGCGGTAATGGAAGGATCGTATCGGACAATGATTTTAAACGCCGGGCGCAGGCAGTCACATGGCCGCCGCGCCCGGCGTTTTATAACAGTCCCTGGACCAGAATCACCAGAATCAGCACAGGCAGAATAAACCGGAAATAGCATTTGAGAAACTTATTTTCCGGAATTTTAATTCCCTGTCCTTTATTGGCTTCCGCCAGATATTGATCAAAGCCCCAGCCCCGGCGGGTGACGCAGAAAAGAAGATATATCAGGGAGCCCAGGGGCAGGAGCAGATTGCTTACCAGAAAGTCCTCGCTGTCTAACACGTCCCGGCCGCCGATAAGGCGGAGATCACTCCACAGGTTGTAGCCCAGCACACAGGGAAGGCTTAAAACAAGAATCAGGATACCGTTTACGACAACAGCTTTTTTCCTGGACCATCCAAAATTGTCGATACAGTTTGCAAGCAGGTTTTCAAAGACGGCAATGACCGTGGAAAAGCTGGCAAATGTCATGAAGAGGAAGAATAAGGTTCCCCAGATCCGTCCGCCGGACATGCTGACAAATACGTTTGGCAAAGTGATGAAAATAAGCTGCGGTCCGGCATCGGGCTGCACGCCGAAGGAAAAGCAGGCCGGGAAAATAATGAGTCCGGCCATGAGAGCCACAAAAGTATCCAGAGCGCAGATACGGATGGCTTCACCGGCCAGGGTATGGCTGTCTGCCATATAGCTTCCGAAAATTTCCATGGCGCCGATTCCAAGACTTAAGGTGAAAAAGGCCTGGTTCATGGCGGCTGTGATTACTTTTCCATAACCAGTTTCTGCGGCCCCGGAAAAGTCGGGAAGCAGGTAGAAAGAGGTTCCTTCCTTTGCTCCGGGAAGCAGAAGACTGTGAACTGCTAAAACTAAAATCAACACCAAAAGGGAGCACATCATCCATTTCGTGATGCGTTCCAGCCCTTTTTGAATGCCGAGACTGCATACCAGGAAGCCGGCCAGGACGGTAACGGCCATCCAGAGTCCCATTTCTGACGGGCTTGCCAGGAGGTTTCCAAAGACATCGGAAACCCCTTCGAAATCAAGCCCTGTGAAAGTACCAGAAGCGAATTTGAAAAAGTAACCAAGCATCCAGCCGGAAACGGTGGTGTAATACATCATAAGAAGACAGCAGCCTGCCACACAAAACCATCCGTGGATATGCCACCTGCTTCCGGGCTTTTCCAGGGCTCTGTAAGCCTGGACAGCGCTCTTTTTCCCGGCCCGTCCCACGGCCAGCTCCATGGTGAGAACCGGAACTCCCATGCACAGTAAAAAGAGCAGGTAAAACAACACAAATACACTTCCGCCGTTCTCTCCGGCCACATATGGGAAACGCCATACGTTTCCGATTCCAATGGCACATCCGGCACTGACTAAAAGGAAACCCAGCCGGGAGCCAAAATTCTCGCGTTTCATAGTTCTTTCCCCCTTAAATGAAAATAAATGCTTTCTTATGATAAACCAGACGGTATGGAATTGCAAGCATCAGTTTCTCCAATCATCTGGTTTCCTTCCTTTAGCAGAGGACAGAGAAATCACAGATGCCCGGGGACGGAGAAAATGGAAGCGCAATTTGGCAGAAATGCCTATTTTTTTCCGGATTTTAAATATTTCTTTAGCGGGTCTGATGTTGTAATTCCAGAGGAAAGTTGTTATAATTGTGGGCTGTATCAGAAAATGAATATGAAATGAGTATGATGAGAATGAGACAAATTATGGAGGTTTATGATGAAACGGTTAATTAATCTCTGTGGGTGTCTGGGGGCCTTGTTCTTATTGAACCCTATGACGGCTCTGGCAGCGGAGACGGCAGCCCGGGAGGAGGCGAAAGGGATTCCTCCATGGCTTTGCGTTCCTTTTGCAGGCCTTTTACTTTGTATTGCGGTTTTGCCGTTATGGAAGGCGGGATGGTGGGAGGCACATCAGCCCCATGCAGTGGCGTTCTGGTCCCTGCTTTTTATTGCGCCCTTTGCCGTTCTTTTTGGCACAGGAATGGCAGCAGAGACTGTTCTGGAATGCATTATCAATGACTATCTTACATTTATTGTTTTACTGTTTGGATTGTTTTGTGTATCCGGCAATATTACCATGTCCGGTGATCTGGCGGGTTCGCCGAGAATCAATGTGGGGCTTCTGGCTTTTGGAACACTTCTTTCCAGCTGGATTGGGACCACAGGGGCCAGTATGTTAATGATCCGCCCGGTTATTAAAATGAATTCCTGGAGAAAGAGGCGTCGTCATATTGTAATCTTTTTTATTTTTATGGTTTCCAATATGGGCGGCTGTTTAACTCCCATCGGGGATCCGCCGCTTCTCATGGGATTTATGAGAGGGATTCCGTTCTTCTGGAGTCTGCATCTTTTGCCGCTTTTGCTTTTTAATATGGCGGTATTGCTGCTTCTGTTTTATAAGATTGATATGCGGGCATACCGGGCGGATATTGCGTCCGGCCTGAAACCGGATATCAGCCGGCCCGGTACGGAGCTTAAACTAAAGGGAGCCAACAACCTGATTTTTATTGTGATGATTGTGGCAGCTGTGATTTTAAGCGGAACCCTTCCTTCTCTTCCTGCATTTCAGAATGCGGAAGGAAATGTGATGGGCATCCGTATTTTCGGAGAGGTAGTTCTGGGATATCCGTCTCTTATTGAGATTGTGATTATCCTCCTGGCCGCATTTTTATCCTTTAAGACCACGGATGTGTCCATTCGCCGGGAAAACCACTTTACCTGGGGCGCTATCCGGGAGGTTGCCGTTTTATTTATCGGAATCTTCATTACCATGCAGCCGGCCCTCATGCTTTTGAAGGCCAATGGTGCAAGGCTTGGAATTACAGAGCCCTTCCAGATGTTCTGGACTACGGGTGTCCTCTCCAGCTTCCTTGATAATACGCCCACCTACCTGGTGTTTTTAACCACAGCCGGAGCTTTGGGATTGGGAGAGGGAATGGCCACCTCTCTGGGAGTGGTTCCCGTGAAGATGCTGTTAGCGATTTCCGCGGGGGCCGTGTTTATGGGGGCCAATACATATATTGGCAATGCGCCTAATTTCATGGTGAAGTCCATAGCGGATGAAAACGGTATCCGGATGCCTTCATTTTTTGGCTATCTTTTGTGGTCTGTGATCATTCTGTTTCCTGTATTTATACTGGATACACTGGTGTTCTTTTTGTAGGAAGGGGGAGGACGTATGCCTATTAACAGAGATGAAATCAAAGAGCTGGCGGAGCATATTTATGATCTGGATGCGGAAGTGTACTGTCATCTGGGCTCTTCCCTCGGCCGTGTGTTTAACCGGGACAGGGAACGGTGTGTCAATGAGCTTACAGAGCTTTTAATGACCCGTCCCCAGGGGAATATTGTGCGGAGTGAGCTGGCGCTCATCGCAAACATGGCCCGAACCATCGGGGACAAGGAAGAACGCAAGCTGTGTATGCGGGAATACAACAGAATTCTGGGAGAGGTGATGAGTCTTCCCACAAGCTTTGCCAGTGGAGATGTGATTGATCCCAAAATGGCCAGGCTTAATACCTTTAATCTTCAGAACCGGTTTTCCAGTACGGACCACCTTATTATCTGCATCAGCTGGACCTACGGAAGCGGCGGAATTGATGTGGGCTTTAAGCTGGCGGATAAGCTTAAAATTAATTACTATGACGCGGAAATTTTCGAGGCGGTGTTAAAGCGCCTGGAGGCGGAAAAGGATGCGTTTCAGGACAGGGCGGGATACACCCATGTGCAGAAGGAAATAAACCAGAGTCCGGCCAGCGCCTTTAAACCCATTAAGAAAATGACCTTTAAGGAGCACATGCGGGAATTCAGCCGGTATCATGGCCTTTCCAAACGGGACGCAGTGTTTTTTAACCAGAGTGATCTTCTGTGCGAGATGGCAGGAAAAGAGGATTTTATTATTATGGGACGGTGCGGGGATTCCATTATGACCAATAATAAGATTCCCCATCTGAGTATTTATATCACAGCTCCCGTGGAGCAGAGGATCCACCGGGCCATCGAAGTCAACAGCGGGCTGGATGAAAAAAAGGCCAGAAAGCTTTTAAAGCGTCTGGACAGGCAGCATTCCCGTTATTACAATTTTTACACAGGAAGAAGCTGGGGCAATGCCAATAACTATGATCTGTGCATCAACAGCGCCAGTTATGGAATTGACGGAACCGTGGATCTGATTATGCGGATGATTAATAAAGAGACAAAATAACAGAAACAGGCGCCGGCTGCGTGGTGAAGCCGGCGCCTGTTTTCAGGCTTTCCATTCTTTTCGGTAATTTTCGAATTCCTCGTTCGAGCAGTAGATGGTATGTCCGGGGGTTACCTCATGGTAAGACGGGTGGTTTGACTCGTCATATTTGTGGATTTCCGGATCATAGTGAATCTTTACGCGTTTTTTCTCATTGATGGGATCCGGTTCCGGAATCGCTGATAAAAGCGCTTTGGTGTACGGGTGCAGCGGATTTTTAAACAGTTCGTCGGAATCGGCCATTTCCACCAGCTTTCCATAGTACATCACACCGATCCGGTCGGAGAAATATTTGACAACGGAAAGATTATGGGCGATGAACAGGATGGTCAGCCCCATTTCCTCTTTTAGCTTATTTAAGAGGTTGATGACCTGGGCCTGTACGGAAACATCAAGGGCCGATACCGGTTCATCGGCAATCACCATCTGCGGTTTAACAATCAGTGCCCTGGCAATACCGATACGCTGCCTCTGTCCGCCTGAAAATTCATGTGGATATCGTGAGGAATGCTCTGCCTGAAGGCCCACATGCTCCAGCATGGCCACAACCTGACGGTGCAGCTCCTTTGGATCTTTTACACCGCGGATTTTAAGGCCTTCGGCAATAATTTCCTCCACGGTCATTCGCGGATTCAGGGAAGCAATGGGATCCTGGAAAATCATGGCAATATGATCGGTAATATATTGGTGCAGGCCTTTGTCCATCCGTCCGCTGATCTCCCTGCCGTTGAATTTAACGGTCCCGCCGGTGGGATCGTAAAGGCGGATAATCGTGCGGCCCGTAGTTGTTTTACCGCAGCCTGACTCTCCCACAAGGCCGAAGGTTTCTCCCTTCTTTACGAAAAAGGAAACATCATCCACAGCCTTTACCGTGGAAGTACGGCCTCGTTTTTTCGTTGTAAAATACATGCTGAGATGTTCCACGTCAAGGATGTGCTCCCCGGAATTTCCCAGATTTGTCATAGTATCCTTATCCAAGTTCGGCCTCCTCCCTCATTCTTGCAATGCGGTGCTTCAAAATATCCGGCATCTCCACCTTCGGTGCGTCCGGGTGAAGAAGCCAGGTGGCTGCATAATGGGTATCAGAAATCTTAAAGTACGGTGGCTCCTTCTCAAAGTCAATTTTCATCGCGTACCGGTTTCTGGCGGCGAAGGCATCTCCTTTGGGCGGATGCAGCATGTTGGGCGGCGCACCGGGAATGGCAAACAGTGTCTCTTCGGTATGCAGGTCCGGCATGGCGGAAAGCAGGGCCCAGGTATAGGGGTGTGCAGGCCGGTAGAAAATGTCCTCGCATGTTCCGACTTCAACAATGCGGCCTGCATACATGACACAGACACGGTCAGCCATGTTGGCAACAACACCCAGGTCGTGGGTAATGAAAATGACGGAAAGATTCCGCTCCCGTTTCATATCGTTAATCAGTTCCAGTATCCTCGCCTGTATGGTCACATCCAGAGCTGTTGTGGGCTCATCGCAGATCAGAATTTCCGGATTGCTTGCGAGGGCAATGGCAATAACGATACGCTGGCGCATACCGCCGGAAAATTGGAAGGGATATGCATCATACCGTTCTGCGGCATTGGGAATGCCGACCGCCTCCATGAGTTCGACCGCCCGTTCTTTCGCTTTCGATTTCTCAATAGATTTGCTGAGAATAAGAGCCTCCGTAATCTGTTTTCCGATTTTCATTATGGGATTCAGCGCCGACAGAGGATCCTGAAATACCAGGGAAATCTTTTTTCCCCTGATTTTATAGAAATCTTTTTCTTTGTATTTTGCCATATCCTCCCCCTGGTACATAATGGTACCGCTGTCGATATGGCCATTCTTGGCGAGAATACCCAAAATGGCTTTGGTGGTCACCGACTTTCCGGAGCCGGACTCCCCTACAATTGCCAGGGTCTCGCCCTTCATCAGATCAAAATTTACATCCCGGACCGCGTGTACGGTGCCTGCAAACGCACGAAAGGATACAGAAAGATCTTTTACACTTAAAATGGGTTCCATAGGTTTTCCTCCTTTATGCGCCGCGCTGTGTCGGGTCAAACGCATCGCGCAGACCGTTGGACAGCATGTTAAATGCGATCATCAGCAGGGAAATTACCACAGCCGGGAAAAATACCTGATTCGGGTACTGCTGCATGACCTTCTGCCCCTGGGACAAAAGAACGCCGATGGAGCTTTCAGGGGCGCGGATTCCAAGGCCGATGTACGCAAGAAACGATTCCGTAAAGATAGCACTGGGAACGGCAATCATGGCTCTGGTGATGATCGGTCCGATAGAGTTGGGAAGGATATGGCGGAAAATAAGGGCCATATCTTTTACACCCAGAGTTCTTGCCGCCAGCACGTACTCGCTGCCTTTATAACGGTAGAACTGGGAACGGATCATTCTGGCAGTGCCAATCCAGTTTTGTACCACAAGGCAGAGGCAGATGGAGAGCATGCCGGTTCCGAAAAATAGGATAAATAAGGTCACCACAACGATTTCCGGGAAAGATCCGATGATTTCCGTAATACGCATCATAATCATATCCACATTGCCGCCATAATAACCGGCAATGGAGCCGTATACGATGCCGATACAGACATTGCAGATCACGGAGATAAAGGCGATGGCCAGGGATACGCGGGCGCCGCGCCACATCCGCACCCACAGGTCACGTCCCAGATAGTCGGTTCCCATCCAGAAGTAGGTTCCGTCCTCCACTCCGGCATATTTATAGTAATCTACTTTAATGTCGCACATTTCCACGCCCTGCACCATACGGTGGTTGATGACCCGGAGGATGGAGCCTTCAGGATAGCGGTCCGTATCGTTCAGTCCGTCTACACGGCGGTTCGTGAGCCATCTCGTCCCGTCAAGGATTCCGGCATTTTCCAGTACCGGTACTTTGGGCGGCAGATTAATGCGGTTTAAGTCCTGATCATTATAATCCCAGCGGCTGATGGCGGGAACAATCAGGGAAAGGGTGATAATAATGATGATTCCCACAAAGGCAACAATAGATATTTTACTGCGGCAGAAACGGAGCATGGCGTCTTTAAAAAAGCCCACAGGCTTATCTTTAAAAGTTTCGTCCGCAATGTCTCCCTGCATCTGCACAAATTCAAACTGTTCTTTTGAAACCTGATATTCAGGCGCATCAGAAGAATAAAATTTTGCCATTATTTTTTACCTCCCATTCTGACACGCGGGTCAATGATTCCATAGGACAAATCCACAATAAGCACCGTAATCAGGGATATTAAGGAATAAAAAATAAGCGCTGCCAGCGTCACGGTGTAGTCCGGCGCATTAATGGATTTCACCATGATTCCTCCCATTCCGGGGATGGAGAAAATGGTCTCAATTACAAGGCTGCCGCCCATGATACCGGTGAACATGGGAACGATAATGTTCATAAGCGGAAGCATGGAATTGCGGATTCCGTGGTTGATGGTGGCCTGACGCTCCGTGAGTCCTTTTGTTTTGGCAAGCAGCATAAAATCGGAATTGATGGTCTCTGCCAGTTCCGCTCTTAAATACCGCGTCACTCTGGCGATGGGGCCCAGGGATAAGGCCAGAATCGGCAGCGCCAGACCGCGGAATTTTTCAATGCCCGTGGAAGTTGCATCGAAGATAATTGGAAACCAGCCGGCCCGGAACGCGATAAAATACTGAAGAAGCGTTGCGAAAATAAAGGAAGGTACGGAAATAAAAATTACGACCATGAAGGAAATCAAATAATCGGTTATGGTGTTTTTACGGATTGCTGCCACGATGCCAAAGGCGATGCCGAGGGGCAGGGAAATTAAGAGCGCAAAGAAATTTATGTAAAGCGTTACCGGAATTTTCGTCTTAATAATATCCCATACGGGCACATTGATATGCATTTTTAATGATGTTCCCCAGTCTCCTTCTAAAACCAGTCCCTTTAAAAAAAGGGCGTACTGAACGGGAATCGGTTTGTCAAGATTATATTTTGCCTCCAGCGCCGCTTTCTGTTCGTAGGTCATATCCACAGCTTCGTCAAAAATGCCCCCCGGCATTAAACGGATGACCATAAAGCCAATGGTTATGATAATGAACAGGGTCAGGAGCATCGCTACAATCCTCTGTGCAATATATTTTGCCATAAGATCCTACACCTTTCTGCTGTCACTGAAAATCTTTACAGATGTCATTTTTTTAATCTGCCAGCCGCCTGTTTCGGCGGCTGGCAGGCAAATTTATTTTAATTTGTTTTGGTACAGGTGGTGAAAGCGAAGCCGTATCCCGGAATGTACTCGTTGGTAACCATCTTCACGTCAGGATTAATAAGGTAATAACTGGGTGCCTCATATACCGGGCAGGCGGCCACATCATCGAGAACAATTTTTTCCATTTCTCTTGTCAGCTCCAGACGGTATGCGGGGTCCAGCTTGGCTTCGATATCATAGTTGGCTTTATTCCAAAGCTCGTCATAGGTCTCATTGAAATAATGTATAAAATCGTCAAGCATTTTTGCATCTTTCTGACGGAAAAAAATCGTGACAAAATAAAATAAAGCAATTAGGCTGATTAAAAGCACTGTTTTGCCTTTAATCAGCCTAATATTACCATTTACAAAAGAAGAATTCCATCTTCCGTAATTTCACATCCGCCCCGTGTGCGGTTCATTTTAATGTATCCCCGGTCGGCCAGAGACTGTAAATGCCCCCTCAGTTTTCCTTCAGAGGTTTCAGTTCCTCCATTGGCAATCATCTGGCAAAGCTTTGTGCGTCCGGTTCCCGGGTTTTTATAAATCAGTTCCAGAATTTGCCTTTCAACGGGAGTCAGCTTTTCTTTTCTGGCTGCAATCTGCTTTCTGATGTATGGCGGGAGGTCGCGGCTCATGAGCTTTCGGCCGGTTTTCACACAATAAAAATATTTACACAGGTTTTCGATTTCTCTTCCGTTTCCGGGCCATTCATAATCCATCAGGTTTTTTAGCAGAGCTTCTGTACAAAGCTCCCCCAGTGACAGCAGCGGATTATTGTATATATTCCGTAGGGTGGTTTCAAGCAGAAGTGGAATATCCCCCGGCCGCCTGCGGATGGGCCGGGTTTGCAAAGATACCTCGCTGAGCCTGAAAAACAGCTCTTCGATAAATTCTTTGTTCCGGTATTTTTCAAACAGGTCTTCGCTGGTGGAGGCAATCAGACGGATATCCGGCTTCTGTTCCAGAAAATACAAAAGATTCCGTTGAAGCGGCAGGCTGAGACAGTGGACACTGTCCAGAAAAAGGGTTCCGCCGGGGGTGGTTTGTTCTGTTTTTGCGGCTTCTGTTAAGGATGCAAAGGCCTGCGCTGCCGTCTCCTCGTCCATGGAGGCCAGGCTGAGCTTTAAAAAGGGCTGCTTGCTGCGGCTGGAATTGCTGTGGATGGCATGGGCCAGAATTTTCTTTCCCGTTCCTGCCTCACCATGAATGAGAACAGAATAATCTGTCAGGGAAATTCTCCGTGCCGTCTCCAGCATGGCAATGGTTTGTTCGTCCTCCGTGCAGTAGTCGCTGAACTGATAAACGGGATATGCCGCCTCCCTGTTCTCAGCCACTGATGGCCGGGATTCCTCATACAATTCCATGTGTCTGCCGGAATGAATCAGAAACAGGGCTTCATGACCGGCACTCTGGATGATTTGAATGGTCAGGGAAATGTCACGTTCCTGACGTCTGATAACCAGACTGGGAGAAAACTGTCTGGAAGGAGCGCCTTCATATCTGGCGATTTCCGGCAGCACTTCGGTAACCGGAAGGCCCACCAGACGTTTTTTCTTTATTCCGAGTTCTGCCAGAAATGGTTTGTTGACCATAACAATGCTCCAGTCCGAATCAACAAGGCAGATACCGCTTGCAATATTTCCGAGAATACTCTGCATAACATAACGTATATTTGCCGCCTGGCTGATTTGATGATTGGATATTTTCAAAAGCTGTACGAACTGGCTGATGTAATTGCGTGTCACCTTGTCTGCCAGATTCATGGGCAAATTAAAAAAGCCGGCGATTTCAGATATGGTGGAAATATCCGCTACCCTGGCTCCGATGTCAATCACATCTGTGATATGTTTCGGCACATACCGGGTTTCTCCGAGGGTCACCGCGTATTTGACTGAGTAATCAGGTTCGCCGCCGCATCCCGGATACCAGGGAATAAAGTGATACTGGGTAAATCCGAAGTCTTTTAACTGCTGTAAGGAATTGCGCGTCGTACTTTCACTGTCGTTTACCAGATAGACCCTGGAACCCGATGGAATCAGAAGAACCTTGCTTAAATACGTGAAATTAAAAGCCCGGATGCACATAAGGTAATGGATCTTTGGGGTCAGCAGCGGCTCAGCAGCGCGGAATGCTCCCTGGGAGGCAAATACCACCAGCTCAAATTTTTCCATATATTCTGTTGTCAGGTCCCCCGCAAGGCTTGCCTCAAGACTTAGATACTGTCCGAAAATATTGTTCAGATATGTATAAAGCTCTACTTTCGTTGCCGGACTCTTGGCTATAAGAAGTACTTCTGGCTTCATGAAATACCTCCTTTGTATTTTTGAGCACTCTTTTTATTTATTATACTTCAAAAGATTTAACGGTTCAATAGGGGAGTAATTCTGCACCAAAAAGCGGTTGACGTGTTGCGGGAAGATAACGTACAATAGTTATATATATCAGTAGAAAGGGGATTGCGAAAATGGAAACATTTGCCAAACTGTCGTATGTACGGCCTGAAATGGAAGCGATTATGTCTGATGTGAAGGCGCTTACAAAGACAATGGAAACTGCCTCCTCCTGGGAGGAATTTAAGGACGCCTACATGGCCTGGGTAAAGCTGGACATGGAATTGTCCACAGCCCGGACGATTGTTCATATCCGCAATACAGTGGATATGCTGGATGAGTTTTACGAGGCGGAAAATTCTTATTTTAATGCACAGATGCCCAGATACGGCGTTCTTGTGAAGGAAATGGGAACCGTTATTTTAAATTCTCCCTACCGTGCCCGTATGGAACAGGAATTTGGAAAAATTCTGCTTCAGAATATGGAGGCCCAGAGGCTTCTCTCCAGCGAGGCTGTTGTGGAAGATATGGCCAGGGAATCGGATCTTGCAGGTCTTTATTCCAAGACCGTAGCTGCTGCCACCGCAGATTTTCGCGGCGAGCCCTGTACCACTTACAGCCTGTTAAAACATATGAAAAGCACAGACCGCAGGGAGCGTAAGGAGGCATTTGAGGCCTGGGCGTCCCTTTATGAGAGTATTTCACCGAAAATTGATGAAATTTACAGCGAGCTGGTATCTCTGCGTGTGGGAATGGCAAAAAAACTGGGCTTTGACAGCTATACCCCGATGGGATATTTAAAACGCCGCCGTTACGATTATAAGCCTGAGGATATGGAGGTGTTCCGCAGGCAGGTGCGCGAGGTTATTGTTCCGGCCTGTGTAAAACTTTTTGAACGCCGCCGTGAGGCTCTGGGGATAGAGAAACTTCATTATTATGATGAGTCTGTTTCCGGCCCGGAGGGAAATGCGGTTCCCGTCGGAGGCAAGGATTACCTGGTGGAAAAAGCCCGGCAGATGTATCGGGAGCTGTCTCCGGAGACAGGGGAATTTTTCGACTTTATGGTGGAACATGAATTGTTCGATCTGGAAACGAAAAAAGGAAAACGGGTAGGCGGCTATTGTACGATGCTCCCGCTTTATCATGCGCCGTTCATCTTTTCCAACTTTAACGGTACGGCTGCGGATGTGAATGTCCTCACTCACGAGGCCGGACATGGCTTTGCCGGCTTTACAGCTGCCAAATTCCAGAGTCTTCCGGAGCTTTGCCACAGCACCAGTGAGATTAATGAGATCCACTCCATGGGCATGGAGATGTGGACGTATCCCTGGATGGAGTATTTCTTCGGGGAAAAGGCCGGGCAGTACAGAAAGGACCATCTGGCCGAGGCCCTGATGGCGATTCCTTATATGGTCTGTGTTGATGAGTTCCAGCATAAAGTTTATGAGAACCCGGATATGAGCCCGATGGAGTGGCGCGCCGTGTGGAGTCAGCTGGAGAAAACCTATATGCCCTGGCGTGATTACGAGGGCAATCAGTTCCTGTCAGAGGGCGGTTTCTGGATGCAGAAGCAGCATATTTTCCTCTATCCGTTCTACTATGTGGACTATGCCATTGCCCAGATCGGAGCCTTTGAATTCTATACCTGGATGAAGAAGGACCGTAAAGCGGCCTGGGAGGGCTACTATGAGCTCTGCAAAATGGGCGGATCCCTGGGATATTTTGACCTGTTAAATCACTGCGGCCTCCATAATCTTTTAAAGGAAGGCTCAGTAAAAGAGGCGCTGAAGGCTGTCTTTGAGGAGCTTGAGGTGTAGGAAAAGGATGAAAAAGGGGCAATGAAAAATGGAATGAATGAAATTCCTTTTTCATTGCCCTTTCCCTTTTTTGGTTTTATTGTTTTTCATAGGCGGCCCGCTGGCCGCCGATGTATCTGAGCCTGGTTCTGGCACATACCACGTGGGCCGAGCCGATGGCTTTTATTTTCGTGCGGACAGGGACGGCCACAGCGCGAAGATGCATGCCGATCAGGGTATCCCCGATATCAATTCCCCCATGGGCTTTGACGCTTTCCGTGGCGCAGGGAGAGGAAAATCCGTTCCATGCAGCAGTGGAGAAAGCGCCGCCGGCCTTAAGCTGGGGCTTTACATTTACCATTTCCAGATTGTATTTTAATGCCGCTTCCTCCTCCATGATCAGGGCGCGGTTTAAATGCTCACAGCACTGAGCGGCCAGGTAGATTCCGTGTCTTCTGGTGACAGGATAGATGGCGTTGAATACAGCCTGTCCCACTTCTTTGCTGGAGTAGCAGCCGATGGTGTGGGCGGCAATTTCGCTGGAAGAGCAGCCTACCACAAGAATCTGCCCTTCTTTCATATGGGCGGCGGTGATCAGTTCCTCTGTCAGGTCCTTTGCCTGTCTGGCAATGGTGTCCAAGTCAACATCGATGGATGTTGCGATATCAGTTGCACTCATAAAAATACCTCGTTTCGTGATTGTTTTGTATCATCACAGCCACTCCGTTTTTAAGAAAGCTGCAGAGGCCTGTATGGTTTAGAAGAGGCGGCCGACAGGTGGTCCTCATGACTCAGAGAGGGCGGCCGCATACAGTCTGTGATGATCAGTCAAAGTGGTAAGAGTCCAGAAGCTGTGTTCTCATGTGCCACAGCTCGTTGGAAAGGTCCACATGAACCTCATGGGGATTTACAAGACGCTTTGTCTCATCCCATAGGGTATCCAGCTCTTTTTTGCAGTATTGCTGAATGTCCATAACTCTGGGAGAATGGTATACGCAGGAGCCATTTTTGAATATGGGAATCAAAAGTTCTCTCATGGTATATGTTCCGGGAGCCAGGAGCGTTTTTTTCCAGGTGGCAATGGGGTCAAACAGCAGCAGCGAATTACTTTCATTGTAGGTTTCTCCTACAAGGCAGATCAGATCGGCAATGACTTTGTGGCTTTCTCTTCCGTAAATTCTGTAAATGGTTTTATTTCCGGGATTGGTGATCTTTTCCGCATTCTCGGATACCTTGATTTTTGGAAGAAATTTTCCGGTGGTTTTGTCCTTGATGGCGGCCAACTTATATACGCCGCCGAAGGACGGGCAGTCTTTGGAGGTAATCAGGTTGGTTCCGACGCCCCAGGAGTTGATGGTTGCACCCTGGTTTTTTAAACTGGTAATCAGCGTTTCATCCAGATCATTGGAGGCGGAGATCACAGCATCGCCAAAGCCGGCGGCATCCAGCATCTTTTTGGCCTCTTTCGAGAGGTATGCCAGATCGCCGCTGTCCATGCGGATACCATAGAAGGTCAGGGGGATGCCGGCCTCTCTCATTTCCGTGAATACCTGAATGGCGTGGGGAATACCGGATTTTAAGGTATCATAGGTATCCACCAGGAGGATGCAGGCGGAGGGGTAGAGCTTCGCATAGGTACGGAACGCGGTCAGTTCATCCGGGAAGCTCATAATCCAGCTGTGAGCGTGGGTTCCCTTCACAGGAACATCAAACATCTGTCCGCAGAGCACGTTGGAGGTCCCGATACAGCCGGCAATCATGGCGGCGCGGGCACCGTAAATGCCTGCATCCGGGCCCTGGGCGCGTCGGAGTCCGAATTCCATCACGCCATCTCCGCGGGCGGCATGGACAATGCGGGCAGTTTTTGTGGCGATAAGGCTCTGATGGTTAATGATGTTTAAAAGGGCTGTTTCAATGAGCTGGGCCTGCATGATGGGAGCAATGACCTTTACTAACGGTTCCCGTGGGAAAACAACGGTTCCCTCAGGGATCGCATAAATATCTCCGGTGAATTTGAAGGTTAAAAGGTATTCCAGAAACTCTTCCCTGAAAATCCCTGTGGAGCGGAGATATTCAATGTCTTCTTTATCAAAATGCAGGTTTTCGATATATTCGATCACCTGCTCTAAGCCGGCCGCAATGGCGAATCCGTTACCGTTGGGATTGGCGCGGTAAAAGGCATCAAAAATAACGGTTTCGTTGGCATCTTTCGCGTAAAAGTATCCCTGCATCATGGTCAGCTCATAAAGGTCCGTGAGCAAAGTGAGATTTCGTTGGCTCATAATACTTTCTCCTTATCGGTGGTAGGATTTTATTTTCTCCAGTATAGCATGATATCATTAAAACGCAAATGAATTGTTAATAAAATAACTAACCATTAAAAATTGCAACAGTTCAGCCTTGCATCTTCTTGCCCGCGTACCGCGGACAAGAAGCGCCGGGCGTCCGCCCTATGAAGATTTAGGGTGAAAAATGCTTATGAAAACAAGTTTTCAACGCTTTTTTCGCTCTAAATCTTCGCATGGCTGAACTGTTACGAAAAATTTGAGAACCTAAGAGGAAAGCCTTGACTTTTTCAGGGCAACTTCTTATAATTATAGAACCTAAAACATATTAAACAGCAATGACGGAGACAGTAAATCTGCAGGAAGGCCAAAGCGAGCCGGGGATGATGGAAGCCTGGCGCCGGATGCAGATGGAAAATCACTCCTGAGCTGGCGGCTGAAACAAAACGCGCTGTAAGTAAGCCTGTCCGGTTTTCCCCCGTTAAAAGGAACTCATATGTCAGTATGCAGTGATAGGTGGTAAAACGAGCTTATATCTCGTCCTGTTCGCAAGAGCAGGACGATTTTTATTACACAGGAAACTTTGTTTCCTGATGTAATAAAGACCGCTTTGCATAGATCGCATTGCGGCGAAAAGGAAGAGGCGATACGTGCAAAAAACCGGGGCATACGACACAAACAGATAACCGAAACAAGATTGGAGGAACTGTGTCATGTACGAGAAAGTGTCGACAGATTTGAATTTTGTAGACAGAGAAAAGCAGGTGGAGAAATTCTGGAAGGATCAGAAAATCTTTGAGAAGAGTATCGACAGCAGAAGAAAGGGAACTCCCTATGTATTTTACGACGGACCGCCGACGGCCAATGGAAAGCCCCATATCGGCCATGTGCTGACCCGCGTAATTAAAGATATGATTCCAAGATACCGGACCATGAAGGGATATATGGTTCCCAGAAAGGCCGGATGGGATACCCATGGACTTCCCGTTGAGCTGGAAGTGGAGAAGAAGCTGGGTCTGGATGGAAAGGAACAGATCGAGCAGTACGGGCTGGAGCCGTTTATCGGGCACTGTAAAGAGAGCGTATGGAAATATAAAGGCATGTGGGAGGATTTCTCCAGCACTGTCGGATTCTGGGCTGATATGGAACATCCCTATGTTACTTACCATGATGATTATATCGAATCCGAGTGGTGGGCTTTAAAGGAAATCTGGAACAGGGGGCTGCTTTATAAGGGATTTAAGATTGTTCCCTACTGCCCGCGCTGCGGCACTCCTTTATCCAGCCATGAAGTGGCTCAGGGATATAAGGATGTAAAAGAGCGCTCTGCCATCGTCCGTTTTAAAGTAAAAGATGAGGATGCCTATATCCTGGCATGGACCACGACACCCTGGACTCTTCCCAGCAACATTGCCCTCTGTGTAAACCCGAAGGAGACGTATGCGAAAGTAAAGGCCGCCGACGGCTATACCTATTATATGGCGGAAGCTCTTCTGGATACGGTTCTCGGAAAACTGGCTGATAAGGAAAACGGGACTCCGGCTTATGAGATCTTAGAGACCTATACCGGAAAAGAACTGGAATACAAAGAATATGAGCCGCTTCTGGACTGTGCGGTGGAGCTCTGCAAAAGGCAGAATAAGAAAGCATATTATGTGACCTGTGCGGATTATGTTACTCTTACCGATGGTACCGGCGTGGTACACATTGCTCCGGCATTCGGTGAGGACGATGCCCAGGTGGGAAGAAAATATGATCTTCCGTTCGTTCAGCTTGTGGATGCAAAGGGAAATATGACGGAGGAAACTCCATATGCCGGCGTATTTGTAAAGAAGGCTGACCCTATGGTATTAAAGGATTTGGATGCCAAGGGCCTGCTGTTTGAGGCGCCCGTATTTGAGCACAGCTATCCACACTGCTGGAGATGTGACACTCCTCTTATCTATTATGCCCGTGAGTCATGGTTCATTAAGATGACCGCCGTAAAAGAGGATTTAATCAGAAATAACAACACTATTAACTGGATTCCGGAGTCCATCGGCAAGGGCCGCTTTGGGGACTGGCTGGAAAATATTCAGGACTGGGGGATCTCCAGGAACCGTTACTGGGGAACTCCGCTTCCCGTATGGCAGTGTGAGTGTGGTCATATGCACTGCATCGGCGGACGGGACGAGTTAAAGAAGCTGAGCCCCAACTATGGAGATGTGGCGAAAAAGTACAGCAGAGAGATGGACGGCGATCAGGGTGAAGTGGAGCTTCACCGTCCCTTTATCGACGATGTGGTCATCACCTGTCCGGAGTGCGGAAAAGAAATGCACCGGGTACCGGAGGTGATCGACTGCTGGTTCGATTCCGGAGCCATGCCCTTTGCACAGCACCATTATCCCTTTGAGAATAAGGAGCTGTTTGAATCCCAGTTCCCGGCCCAGTTTATCTCTGAGGCTGTGGACCAGACAAGAGGCTGGTTCTACTCGCTTCTGGCAGAGTCCACACTGTTATTCAACAAGGCGCCCTACGAGAACGTTATCGTTCTTGGCCATGTACAGGATGAGAACGGTCAGAAGATGAGCAAGTCCAAAGGAAATGCCGTGGATCCGTTCGAGGCATTGGAGACCTACGGCGCAGACGCCATCCGCTGGTATTTTTATATTAACAGCGCCCCATGGCTTCCGAACCGTTTCCATGGAAAGGCCGTTATGGAAGGGCAGAGAAAGTTCATGGGAACTCTCTGGAATACCTATGCGTTTTTCGTTCTCTACGCGAATATCGATAATTTTGACGCTACAAAATACAGTCTGGATTATGAGAAATTATCTGTGATGGATAAATGGCTCCTTTCCAAGTTAAACTCCACAATAAAAGAGGTGGACTATGACTTGGAGAACTACCGGATCCCGGAGGCCGCAAGAGCCCTTCAGGATTTCGTGGATGACATGAGCAACTGGTATGTAAGAAGAAGCCGCGAGCGCTTCTGGGCAAAGGGAATGGAGCCGGATAAGATCAATGCCTATATGACCTTATATACCGCTCTGGTAGATATTTCCAAGGCTGCAGCCCCCATGATTCCGTTCATGACCGAGGAAATTTATCTGAATCTGGTAAAATCCATCGATACCGCCGCCCCGGAGAGCATCCACCTGTGTGATTTTCCGGAAGTGAAAGAGGCCTGGATTGACTCTGAACTGGAAACGAAGATGGATGAGGTCTTAAAAATTGTGGTTATGGGCCGCGCCGCCAGAAATACGGCGAACATCAAGAACCGCCAGCCCATTGCAAGAATGTTTGTAAAGGCGCCGGAGGAGCTTCCGGGATTCTACCAGGAGATTATTGAGGATGAGCTCAATGTAAAGAGTGTGGAATTTACGGATGATGTCCGGGAATTTACTTCCTATACCTTCAAGCCGCAGCTTAAGACGGTTGGACCGAAATACGGGAAACAGCTTGGAAACATCCGAAAGGCTCTTACGGAGCTGGACGGAAATGCCGCCATGGATACCTTAAATGAGAAGGGTGCTCTGACCTTTGACTTTGACGGAACAGAAGTGGTTCTCACCAGGGAAGATCTGTTAATTGATATGGCTCAGACGGAAGGTTATGTTTCAGAAGGGGACAATACTGTCACTGTGGTTCTGGATACAAGAATGACTCCTGAACTTCTGGAAGAGGGATTTTACAGAGAACTGGTCAGCAAGATTCAGACAATGAGAAAGGAAGCCGGCTTTGAAGTCATGGATCATATTTATGTTTATGCGGATAAGAATGAAAAGATTGCCGGAATCATCAAGAATTATGCGGATCATTTAAAGGAAGAGGTCCTGGCAGACAGTATTAGTCTCGGACAGATGACCGGATACAGCAAGGAATGGAACATTAATGGAGAAGACGTGATTCTTGGCGTTGCCAAGGTGACGAAATAAGATTGAAGGAGGGGCAGTAAAGTGAACCATACCATTAATAAAGAGGATTTTAAGAAAGCAGTCATTTACAACTTAAAAAGTGCTTACAGAAAAACCATCGATGAGGCCACACCGGGACAGGTTTATCAGGCAGTGGCTCTGGCTGTGAAGAACGAAATCATCGACCGCTGGATTGCGACCCATAAGGAATATGAGAAACAGGATGCCAAAATCGTATATTATATGTCCATGGAATTTTTAACAGGACGTTTCCTTGGCAATAATATCATAAGTCTCTGTGCCCAGAAAGAAATTTCTGAGGCCTTAAAGGAGCTGGGCTTTGATTTGAACGCCATTGAGGATCAGGAGAGAGACCCGGCCCTCGGCAACGGAGGCCTTGGCCGCCTTGCTGCCTGTTTCCTTGACTCCCTGGCTACCCTGGGATATCCGGCATACGGCTGTGGTATCCGTTACCGCTATGGCATGTTTAAGCAGCAGATTCGCGACGGCTTCCAGATCGAGGTTCCGGATGAGTGGCTGAAGGACGGTTATCCTTTTGAAATCCGCCGTGCCGAATATGCAACAGAGGTGAAATTCGGCGGCTATGTGGACACCGAGCAGGACGGAAAGAGAATCCGTTTTGTGCAGAAAGGCTATCAGTCTGTAATGGCGGTTCCCTATGATATTCCCATTGTGGGATATGACAACAACATGGTAAACTCTCTCCGTATCTGGGATGCACAGCCGGTCAATACCTTTAATTTAAGCGAATTTGACAAGGGCGATTATCAGAAGGCCGTTGAGCAGGAGAATCTGGCAAAGACCATTGTTGAAGTTCTCTATCCCAACGATAATCATTACTCCGGTAAAGAACTGCGCTTAAAACAGCAGTATTTCTTCATTTCTGCCAGTGTACAGCGTGCTGTGAAGAAATATAAAGAAAGTCATGACGACATTCACAAATTTTATGAAAAGACCGTATTCCAGCTGAATGACACCCATCCCACGGTTGCCGTGGCAGAGCTTATGCGTGTCCTTTTGGATGAGGAAAATCTGGACTGGGATGAGGCATGGGAGATTACCACAAAGACCTGTGCGTACACGAACCACACCATCATGTCCGAGGCTCTGGAGAAATGGCCCATTGAGCTGTTCTCCCGTCTTCTTCCGCGTATTTACCAGATTGTGGAAGAGATTAACCGCCGTTTTATTGAAAGCATCAAGAAGGCATATCCGGGCGATAATGAGAAAATCAGAAAGATGGCCATTATTTATGACGGACAGGTACGTATGGCCCACCTTGCCATTGTGGGAAGCTTCTCTGTAAACGGCGTTGCAAGACTGCATACGGAGATTTTAAAGACGCAGGAGTTAAAAGACTTCTATGAAATGATGCCTGGTAAGTTCAATAATAAGACCAACGGCATCACCCAGAGACGGTTCCTGCTCCATGGAAATCCGCAGCTTGCCGCCTGGGTAACCGATAAGATCGGAGACGAGTGGATTACGGATCTTTCCCATATTAAAAAACTGGCTGTTTATGCGGATGATGAAAAGTGCCAGCAGGAGTTTATGAATATCAAATATCAGAATAAAATCCGTCTGGCTGCTTACATTAAAGAACACAACGGAATTGATGTGGATCCCCGTTCTATTTTTGATGTGCAGGTAAAGAGACTTCACGAGTATAAGCGTCAGCTTATGAACATTCTTCATGTGATGTATCTCTATAATCAGTTAAAGGATAATCCCAACATGGATATTGTGCCGCGTACCTTTATTTTTGGCGCGAAGGCGGCCGCCGGCTACAAGAGGGCAAAGCTAACCATTAAGCTAATCAATGCAGTTGCCGACGTGGTGAACAATGATAAGTCCATTGGCGGAAAGATCAAAGTTGTGTTTATTGAAGACTACTGCGTATCCAATGCGGAGATGATTTTTGCCGCCGCCGATGTGAGCGAGCAGATTTCCACCGCCAGCAAGGAGGCGTCCGGTACAGGAAACATGAAATTCATGTTAAACGGCGCTCTGACCATCGGGACCATGGACGGCGCTAATGTGGAGATGGCTGACGAGGTTGGTGCAGACAAGATGTTTATCTTTGGTGCTTCCTCTGATGAGATTATAGGCTGGGAGAAGAACGGCGGGTACAATCCCATGGAAATTTTCAACAGTGATCAGGAAATCCGCAGAGTACTGATGCAGCTTATCAACGGCTACTTTGCACCTCAGGATCCGGAGCTGTTCCGCGATATCTACGACTCCCTGCTGAATACCCGGTCCAGCGACAGGGCTGATACCTACTTTATCCTGAAGGATTTCCGCTCCTATGCAGAGGCAGAGGCCAAAATTGATGCGGCTTACCGCGATGAGAAGTGGTGGGCAAAAACGGCTATTTTAAATACTGCTGCCAGCGGAAAGTTCTCCTCGGACCGTACCATCGAGGAATATGTGGCAGATATCTGGCACTTAAAGAAAATCGAAGTAGAGCTGTAATATAAGTTCGCGGCAACGGTTCCGTACCTTCCCTGCTGCAGTTAGTTCTAAAAATCGGCCCCGTCTCATAGACTTGTAAAAAGGATATGAGACGGGCCCTTTTTATGGAATAACCATTGTCTGCCGTTTTGGGGACGAAAGATGGATGGGGAGGTAAAATGAAGCGATTTTTAACAGTGCTTTTTTTGATGATCATGATACCTTATGTGACAACGCTTGCGTGGACAGGCCGGCTGGGGGATGGGGATATTACAGGGCTTTCCGGGGAAGAAGGGCCGCGGGTGATCGTGGCACAAAACCAGAGGGAGGCTTCTCTGTCCGTGGAGGAATTCCTGATTCATGTGCTGGCCGGACAGATTCCGGCAGAATATGGAAAAGAAACCATAAAGGCACAGGCAGTACTTGCGAGAACCTACATTTACCGGGAACTGGACGGAGCCGATAGTATTTACGAAGAGGCTCTGGATATGGATGCTTTAAGCAGGGCGCAGATGGAAAAGCTCTGGGGCAGCAGGGATTTTGCAAAGAATTATGAAAAGCTTACGGAGGCCATTGAAGAAACCAGGGGGCTTTTTCTCACCTATGAAGGGGCTCCCATTGAACCTTTTTTCTGTCGCGCCGGTTCGGGAAGCACCAGAAGCGGAGGAGAAGAGTATCCCTATTTAAAGGAGGCCCAGAGCCCGGGGGACTTAAAGGCTGACGGTTTTTTGAGTCTGGCGGTGTTCTTGCCACGGACCATGGCGGATAAGATAAATTCCATTCCCGGAGCGGTTTCTGTGGAGGCTTCTTCGCTTCCGGAGGAAATCCAGATTGTAGAGCGGGACGGGGCCGGATATGTAAAGAAGGTGCAGATCGGACAGAAGACATATAGCGGGGAAGAAGTTCAGTATGCTCTTGGACTCTCTTCTTCCTGCTATTCCTTTGAGGAGGCGGACGGTAAAATCCGCGTGACCTGCAAAGGGATCGGTCATGGATACGGATTTTCCCAGGCCGGGGCCAATGCTCTGGAAGCGGACGGATACGATTTTAAAGAACTTTTAAATTATTATTTCCAGAATGTGGAAATTGCAAATTACTGAATAAGAACGTTTCCTTTGGTAAGAATATTACCGAGGTGATAAAACGTGAAAGAGAGAGTAAACCAGCTTTTCAAGGATAAGTTAGTTCTTGTCATGGTTGTGTTGGGCCTGCTGACTATTGTTGCGGCAGCAGGAGCAGTGAAGATCCAGAAGAGGGCCCAAAATATGGAAGAAAGCCCTTATCTGGAAATTAAGGAACCGGAGGGCGTCATTGCCGGAGAGGAGATGGATCCTCCCATGGTGGCAGGAAGCTCCAATGCAGAAGAACCGGTGGGGGAAGCAGGACTTACCGCGGATAATGCGGTAAATGAATCCATTGTTTACCCGGCGGAAACAGCAAAAGCCAATATGGCGGAGACTCAGGCCAGGGAAGCCGGCGCCATTGCCAATGAATCCCTGGTTCTCAACTTTACGGAAGCCGATAAGCTCATGTGGCCGGTGGAGGGAAATGTAATTTTAGGATACAGCATGGATACCACCACCTGGTTTCCCACCCTGGAACAATACAAATGCAATCCTGCCAACATGATTCAGAGTGATGTGAGCACTCCCGTTTCGGCTCCTGCGGACGCCAGAGTTCTGGAAATCGGAAGCAACGAGGAGATCGGCAATTACATCCGTCTGGATCTGGGAAATGAGTACACGGCCATCTGCGGCCAGCTGAAGGAAATTCCGGTTGTGGAGAATGAATATCTCCACAAAGGCGACGTGATTGGTTATGTGGCCGAACCTACCAAATATTATTCGGTGGAGGGAAATAACCTTTATTTTGAGCTGCGTCTGGGAGAGAAGCCTGTGGATGCGCTGAACTATCTGGAATAAAAACATGTGTGGAAGAGAGGTGCCCTTCGGGCATCTCTTTTTTAACAAATTATTCACACAGAATTAGTGAATTCCAATATGAAGTATGATATAATGTCGTTAGACATTATATCAGCGCATCTGGTTTCTGCGTTCACCGCAGGAATCGCGGAATTACTTTCAAGAATGATGGAGGACTGCATATGGATTACCCACTACTTAAGAAAAATTTTGAAAATCACAGATTCCATACATCTTATTTTAAATCAAAGGAAGAGGCAGCCGCCTACTTAAAAGAGAACATCCACGGGGAGCTGGTGGGCTTCGGCGGCTCCATGACGGCGAAGGAAATGGGTCTGGCAGAAATGCTAAAAGAGGATAATGAGGTGGTCTGGCACTGGCTTTCGGACATGCCCGCGGCAGAGGCCAGACGGAAGGCCATGGAATCCACCGTATATATTTTGAGCGCCAACGGAGTTGCCGAAACCGGGGAACTGGTGAACATCGACGGAACCGGGAACCGTCTGGCCGCCAGTCTGTTCGGGCCGAAGAAAGTGTATTATATTATTGGAAAAAATAAAATTGCGCCGGACCTTTCGTCCGCCATGGAACGGGCCAGAAACATTGCCTGTACAAAAAATGCCATGCGTTTTCAGGTAAAGACTCCCTGTGTGGTGAGCGGCGGCGGAAAATGCTATGACTGCAACAGTCCGGAAAGAATCTGCAACGCGTTTTTGATTCTGGAGCGCCCGTTAAACGGGATGGAAGTGGAGCTGTTGTTTGTGGATGAAGAACTTGGATTTTAAAGGAGAGGGCACATGAATATACTGTTTTTTCTGACTCCCAAAAGCGAAGTGGCGTATATTTATGACGAGGAAAGCTTAAGACAGGCTCTTGAGAAAATGGAGTACCATAAATATTCAGCTGTTCCCATTATAAGCAGGCAGGGGCGGTATGTGGGAACCCTTACAGAGGGGGACCTTTTGTGGTACATAAAAAATCAACTGAGCCTTAATCTTAAGGAGGCGCAGAGAATCCCGGTGACGGCGGTTCCGAGACGGTCTGACAACTTTCCGGTTAATGTGGACAGTAAAATGGAGGACCTGTTAGATAAGGCTATGATGCAGAATTTTGTACCGGTGCTGGACGATGATAAGTCTTTTATCGGCATTGTCACAAGAAAAGATATTATGAAATATTTCGCCAGAAATATTAAGATATCGGGCAAGAAGATAGAGGACTGAACTGTTACATGATAAAAGCGGTATACGTGAAAAAAGGAGCTGCGAAAGCAGCTCCTTTACGGTTCCGGAATTTCCAGAATGTAGCGTTCATATGCGTTTATGATGGTGGTTTCTTTATATTGCTGAATCCGGCTGGCCAGAGGATCGTAATTTAAGTGTACATGGCCGTGGACCAGATAGCGGAGGCTTTGGGAATCCATCATGCGGCGGAATGCCTTAAAGCCCGTATGGGCCAGAGATGGCCCGTCTCCCAGACCATAGGCAGGGGCATGGGTTATGAGAATGTCTAATTTCTTTTTGTGTCCCGCATAGATTTTGGCCCGCAGTCTGGCAGCCCGGAAGGACATCTGGGCCTGGGTATACTGGTGCGGGCCTGGTTTGTAGCGCATGGAGCCGCCCAGGCCTGCTATTTTTAAGCCCCTGAAGCAGAAAACTTTATCTTCTATGCAAATACAGCCCTCCGGAGGAACGGTCTGGTATATTTTGTCATGATTTCCATGGACGTAAAGCACCGGTCCATGGGAAAAGGTAGCCAGAAAGGACAGATACCGGGGGTCCAGATCTCCGCAGGAGAGGATTAAGTCAATTCCGTCAAGACGGCCGGGATGGAAATAGTCCCACAGGGCCGGGGCTTCTACATCTGAAATAACCAGAATTTTCATGTCAGCTTCCTTCTTTGTTTTCATGTATCCCCTGGATTTTCACCATGGGAACGGCCTCATCATACAAATCTTCTATATCGGGAATATGGCCAATGATATTATCGGCCAGCCAATCCATTTTTATTATTTCAGCAGGGGATAAAGAATCGCTTCCCTTATTTTTTAGCACATGGTTCTGATCGTAAAGGTCGCCGGAAAAGATCCGGAACTCTCCGTTTACGATTTGCTTTTTCACCAGGTCGATGAGATTTAAGGTCCGCTCCGGAACCGACTTGGAGCAGATGATATCAATCATTCCGGAGGAAATCCCCCACCAGTAATTTAAGGATTCGCCCATCCGCTCCGGCGCTGTCCGGTTCCAGTTGCCGTTTAAGATGGTCTGCAGAATCCTCTGATAGAATTTACCCCAGTGCCAGATGGCGGAGGCCAGATTTCCGCCGGTTTCGTCATCCAGGTCATAAAGTCCGTAAAGACGGGAAGAGTGCAGAGGAGCAATCATTTCGCGGCCGGAAATGTGGCTTACTTTGGCTTCTGTCAGGATTTTATTGATATTGGAGTTCTTTTCCGCGGACCATACCAGGTGGACCCAGGCTGTGGGATTTACCATTTTTACCCCCAGGGCAAAGGCATTGATACTGGCAGGGGTTCCGAAAATGGGGAAGTCGGCAATGTAACCGATGCGGTCTGTACGGGTCAGGATTCCTGCCAGCATTCCTATGAGGAACTTGGCTTCATAAAGCCGACCGTAATAGGTCCGCAGATGCCCGCTGTATGAATTTAAAGAGCAGTTTAAAATTTTAATGCCCGGATATTTGATGCCGGCTTTGATGCTGGGGCCCAAAAAACGCGGGGAGGTGGTGAAAAGCACGGTACATTCATCAGAGACAGCCTGTTCGATGGCTTTCGAGCACTGTTCATCGGTTTCGATTCCGTCGTAAACGCGGATTTTAAGTTTTTCTGCCATATTGTCTTCTAAGTAGAGGCGGCCCAGGTTGTGGCCGTAGGTCCAGCTTGAGGTCTCGGCAGTTTTGTAATAAAGGAAGCCTACGGAGAGCTTTGGAGCGGCCGGAGCGATGAGCTTTTGGATAATCACTTTTTCCGGTTCCTTTAAAAGCCGGAGGATATTTTTCTCAGGCTCTTCTTCCGGCTGCATAATCACACTCACATTTTTGTCACAGGGAAGGGCTTCCAGGTCTTCCCACAAAGGGGTGAGCTGCTTCTTTAAAGATTCCTGGGATAACTCCACCATATTTTCATAACCATATACGTTCAAATAGGCCAGAAATGCGTCTCCGGTGGTGATGGGAATTTTAGCGCCGCCTTTTTCTTCATAGGCCTTGGAAAAATGTAAAAGGCAGGAAGAAAACAGCCGTTTATCTTCCACACTCCAGGGCACCCCGAAGGTTTTTGAAAGAGCGCGGCAAAGCTCATGGAAGCTGCCGGGTTTGGAAAAATAGATGGTATTGATTCCGGTAAAGCGGAAAAAATCCATATATTCATAGTAGATTCTGGATTCTTTTGTGTCATTGGCAGCGGGTATGATTCTTGTGACATAGCCGGAAACCGTTATGGCGCCGGAATACTTTAAGACGCTGACGCGTTTGTTTCCTTCTATTATATAATAGGAGTTCATAAACTCACAGGCAATTACAGGTTCCCGGATGCCTTCGTCAATATGAGATTTATAGAGGGACGACCATTTATCGGCAAATTCAGAGTTTTCGCTTAAAAGGGGCATGAAGCTGCTGGAAAAAGCTTTGGTACGGCCTGCAGTTTTTGTCCCTGCGATACGTTCAACAGGGATTTCTATGAGTCCAAGATCACTTTCTCCCACCGTGTCGGCAAAGGGAAGCAGTTCATCCAGCACCTTTAAATAAGGGTATTTTCCCTCTGAGATATCCTGATGGTATGTTTTCTGGGCCATTTTTCTGGCCCTGGTATAATCAGAAACAGCCATGACTGGCTCCTTTCCGCCCTAAAGAGGCTTATTTTTTTCCCGCCAGTGATTGGGGGAGAGATGAAAGATTGTCTTAAAGGCTCTGGAAAAATGGAGCTGGTTCTGGTAGCCGCACATTTTTCCGATTTCATTGATGGTCAAACTTGAGAATTTCAAAAGCTCCGCCGCACGGTTCATACGATAGTACATTAAAAAGTGCTGTAAGGTCTGATTGGTAATTTCCTTAAAAAGCTTCCCCAGATAGTTCCGGTTTAAGCCGCAGAAAGCGGCGATATCTTCTACGGTAATGGGGTCGCTGTAATTCCTCTCAATAAAAGAAATGGCTTCTTTTACATAGGAGTCCTTCAGATTCCCGGAAGGCAGCGTCCGTCTTGTGGCAGAGCCCCGGATTAAGCTGTCAAAAAACAAATAGAGATGTCCAATCTGATTGATGCTGGAATGGAAGGGGTTGTCCACGATATGCATGATTTCTTCTTTGATGGCGGCAGCATATTCTTTTTTCTTCAGGCGGTATACAGGCTGGTCAAAGCCAAGGCCGGCCATCTCCATGAATTCCAGGGCTTTTACCCCGTCAAATTCCACCCAGGCGTATTCCCAGGGGAGATGTTCGTCGGCAAAGTAAGTGTTGACCTGTCCGGGGCAGATTAAAAATCCCTGGTTCGACTCGACCTTATACTGTCTGGTTTCGTCGTCTGAGTTATTTGAGTTCAGAAGTCCTTTCCCGGAAAACACGAAGTGGAATAAATAGTGATTTCTTTTGGCAGGCCCGAAGGAATGCATGGGGAGACATTGCTCCCATCCGTACTGGAACAGGGTAAGATCGATATTTTTATCGTTCTGGAAGGTGTTAAATTTGTAATTTTTTTCCATAAATGCCTTTCCTTTCTGGTCTGGCAGGCCCGTGAGGGGATCATCCATATACCATAATGTTAGCACATTTATCTAAAAATGTATATATATTTCATTTTGGTATATAAGCATTTTTCTTGTTTATAGAATTTCAATTTGGTAAATTGGTATAATTTCCTTACAAAACAGTTGTACTTTTATACTAAATAACCAAAGGAGGGAAGCTTGTGAAAAAGCTCAAAAAAGCATTATTGCTGTCGGCTGTCTGTGCGCTTGCCGGAATTTCTGCCGGCTGCAGCAAAGGGGCGGCGGATGGCAGAACTCATCTCACATTCCAGATCTGGGACGTGGCCCAGAGAGATGGAATGCAGGCAATCTGCGATGCCTATACGGAGAAGCACCCGGATGTGGTGATCGAAGTGCAGGTAACAAGCTGGTCTGAGTACTGGACGAAGCTGGAAGCAACGGCCATCTCCAATCAGATGCCGGATATTTTCTGGATGCATACCAATGAGATTTTGAAGTATGCAGATTACGGAAAAATTGCAGATCTGACAGACCTCTACGATGAAGAAGATCCGGACTTCTTTACGGACAATTATTCGGAGGTTTCTCTGTCCAATGTACAGGGAAGTGATGGCAGATACTATGGAGTTCCCAAAGATAAGGACACGGTGGGCCTTGTTTACAACCGGGAAATGTTTGATGCGGCAGGTGTCTCCTATCCGGATGAAACCTGGACCTGGGACGATCTGTGTGAGGCCTCTCAGAAGATTTATGATGCCACGGGAAAATATGGCTATATGGCATACGGCGATGACCAGCTTGGCTACTGGAACTTCGTATACCAGAATGGCGGATATATCCTGGCAGAGGACAACATCCACGGTGGTTTTGACAACCAGGCTACCATTGACGCCATGAGATTCTACATTGACCTTCAGAAAAATGACTGGTGTCCGGATCAGAATTACTTTGCCGAGACTTCTCCCGGTACTGCCTTTTTCTCTGAACAGGGGGCCATGTTCCTGGAGGGAAACTGGAATATTTTGTCTGAGATGAAGAATTACCCCAATATGGAAGGGAAATGGGATGTGGCGGTTCTTCCCAAATGCCCGGATCCCGCAAGTGGCGACGGTAGAGCCACCATCTCCAACGGTCTCTGCTACGCCACCTCCGCAGCGGGGAAAAATCTGGAAACCGTAAAGGATGTGCTCCGTTTCTTCGGCTCCGAAGAGGGGCAGAGAATCCAGGGCGAGTCCGGCGCGGCAATCCCGGCCTACACGGGGTTGGAGGAGACATGGGTAAAGGTATTTGATCAGTTTGACTATAAGTTGAATGTCAGCTGCTTTACAGACATGTTTGAGTACAGTGTACAGTCCGTCAACAACAAATACCGCCCGGTATGGAAAACGAAAGTTACTGAGAACCTGTTGAAAATCTACTCCGGCCAGCTGAGTTTTGAGGATGGAATGAAGACTTTCCAGGAAGCCATTAATACCGCGGCCGAGGATGATTAAGGAAGGAGGCATAGTATGGCAAACAGCAAAGCAAAAGCAAGCAGGCATGCGAAATCCGAGAGTATGTGGGCCTATATCATGGTGGCTCCCACCATCATCGGACTTCTGGTGTTAAATATTTATCCGCTTATTGATACCATTAAACTGAGCTTTTCCAAAACCAGACCCTTTGGACTTTATGAGCTCCGCGGAATCGAGAATTATGTGAAGATGTTCCAGAGCGCAGAGTTCTGGCGTGCCAATCTGAATACCCTGTATTTCTGCTTACTGACCGTTCCCCTTGGAATTTTTCTTTCCCTGGTGGTAGCAGTTATGCTCAATACAAAAATTAAGGGAAGGACCTTCTTCAGGGCTGTATTCTTCTTACCGATGGTTGTGGCCCCAGCGGCGGTAGCCATGGTATGGAAGTGGATCTTCAACACCGAATATGGCATCATCAACACACTCCTGGCTCATAAGGTCAACTGGATTACAGATCCCAATATCGTTATGGTCACCTGTGCGATTGTGGCTATCTGGTCCGCCATCGGCTACGATGCGGTGCTTCTTCTTTCGGGACTTCAGAATATTTCCAAATCCTATTACGAAGCCGCAAGCCTGGACGGGGCCACAAAGCTTCAGCAGTTCTTCCATATTACGCTGCCGATGGTCTCTCCGACGCTTTTCGTGGTCATGATCATGAGACTGATGTCTTCCATTAAGGTATATGATCTGATTTACATGATGATCGAGGAAGCGAATCCGGCGCTGACCAGCGCCCAGTCTTTGATGTATCTGTTTTACCGGGAGTCCTATATTTCCGGCGACAGGGGACTTGGCTCTTCAGTGGTAATCTGGACCGTAGCCCTCATTGGTCTTGTGACTGTGGTACAGTTCTGGGGCCAGAAGAAGTGGGTCAATTACGAGGTATAAAGAAAGGAGGAACTTATGAACTCATCATTAGAAAGATCCAGAAAAATCCGTACAGCCGGTACATATGCGTTTTTTATTATCGGCTCTGTCATTATGATTTTCCCGTTTGTATGGATGTTCCTTACAAGCTTTAAGACAGTAGAAGAGAGTATGATTATTCCTCCTACGATTCTTCCTGCCGCATGGCAGACGAAAAACTATACCGATGCCACTGCGTCCCTGCCGTTTCTGGCACTGTATAAGAATACGTTTTTAATGATTTTCTGGCGCGTGGTATGCGCGGTGGCGTTTTCCTCCATGGCAGGTTATGCCTTCGCGAAGCTGAACTTTAAGGGAAAGAACTTACTGTTCTCCGTGGTTCTGCTCCAGATGATGCTTCCCTCGCAGATATTCATTACGCCCCAGTACCAGATGCTTGCAAAGCTTGGTCTCACAAACTCCATCTTCGGGCTGGTATTTCCGGGTCTTGTGAGCGCCTTTGGAACCTTTTTCTTAAGACAGGCATATATGGGAATTCCAGATGAGATTTCGGAGGCCGCTTACCTGGATGGCTGCAACCAGTGGCAGGCGTTTGTAAAAGTAATGGCTCCTCTCACAAAATCTTCCATGGCAGCGCTGGCAGTTTTTACAGCCGTATTTGCATACGGAGATCTGATGTGGCCGTTAATTGTCAATACAGACCTTAACATGATGACGCTTTCCTCTGGCCTTGCAACCTTAAGAGGACAGTTCAGCACCAATTTCCCGGTTATGATGGCAGGTTCCTTACTGGCTATGATACCGATGGTGGTTCTGTACCTGTTCTTCCAGAAGCAGTTTATTGAAGGTGTTGCGATGACAGGCGGGAAATAGGGACAGAAATGTTGCTGCTCATGAGGGCAGTAATACAGAAATCTAGGATAGGAAACGAAAACATATGGCAATCAGATATAATGCAGACAGCAGAACATTTATTCTGGGGACCCGGGACAGCTCTTATCTTATGAAGGTCAGCAGGTTTGGCAATTTACTGCACCTGTATTACGGTGACAAAATTCCGGACGAAAATCCGGATTACCTGCTTAAGGGGTATGACCGCGGTTTTTCACCAAATCCCAATGAGGCGGGAGGAGACAGGACGTTTTCCCTGGACTACCTGCCCCAGGAGTACTCCACTGACGGAAAGGGGGACTACCGGATTCCCAGTATTGAAGTGGTAAATAAGGACGGGAGCCAGATTTTCTCAGGAAAATATGCGGGCCATGAAATCTATAAGGGAAAATATAAGGTGGAAGGGATGCCTTCCCTGCGGATTGCTTCCGGCGATTCCGTGGAGACCCTTGAGGTGCGGTTAAAAGACCGGGAGAGCGGTGCGGCGGTGATTCTGTGTTACAGCGTGTTTGAAGAGAAGAACATTATCACCAGAACCGCCTGCCTTGTGAATGAAGGAAAAGAGGAGATACAGTTAAAAAAGCTCATGTCCATGACCATGGATTTTAGGGATTCTGACTATGATCTCATCACCTTTGACGGAAGGCATACCATGGAGCGGGAATTTACACGGAGTCCCATCCAGTATGGAATCCATTCCATTGGAAGCGGACGGGGAACCTCCTCCCACCAGCATAACCCATTTATGATTGTGTGCGACAGGGAGGCAGGAGAGGACCATGGAAGGTGCTATGGATATTCCCTGGTTTACAGCGGAAATTTTGTGATGGAGGCGGAGAAAGACCAGTTTAAACAGCTCCGCGTCAACGCAGGAATCCATCCGGGACATTTTACCTTTCTGATTAAACCAGGAGAAAAATTCCAGGCACCAGAGATTGTTTTAGCGTATTCCGGGAGCGGTTTTTCCAGACTTTCCCATCTGTATCATGATATTTACCGCCAGAACATGTGCCGGTCTCCGTTTGCAAAAAAGGCCAGGCCGGTTCTTATCAACAGCTGGGAGGCCGCCTACTTTGATTTCGACGATGAAAAGCTCATAAGTATTGCGAAGGAAGCCGTGGACATGGGGGTAGATCTGTTTGTTCTGGATGACGGATGGTTCGGAAAGCGGGACGATGATAATTCCGGTCTTGGAGACTGGAAGGTCAACCGGAGAAAGCTTAAAAACGGAATTTCCGGCCTTTCAGAGGAAATCCACAGGCTGGGACTTATGTTCGGCATCTGGATAGAGCCGGAGATGGTTTCTGAGGACAGTGACCTTTACAGGGAACATCCCGACTGGTGTTTAAAGGCACCCGGGAGGCCCATGACAAGGGGACGGAATCAGCTTGTACTGGATTTGTCCAGATGGGATGTCTGCGATTATCTCATTGCCGCCATCAATGGAATTCTTTCTGAGGCACAGATTGAGTATGTGAAGTGGGACATGAACCGCAGCATCACGGACGTCTGGTCCGGACTTCTTCCGGCTGACAGGCAGAGAGAGGTTTCTCACAGATATGTTCTGGGGCTCTACTATGTCATGGACGAGGTGATTTTAAAGCATCCGGAGGTGATTTTCTGCGGCTGTTCCGGCGGCGGAGGAAGATATGATGCGGCCATGCTTTACTATCAGCCGCAGATCTGGTGCAGTGACAATACAGATGCCAAGAACCGGCTGAAGATTCAGTATGGAACTTCCTTTGGATATCCCGTCAGCATGCTGGAATCCCACGTTTCCGTGTGCCCCAACCACCAGACGGGAAGGACGACGCCCATGAGCACAAGGGGAATTGTGGCCATGGATGGAATCCTGGGGTATGAGCTGGACTCCACAAAACTGAGTGCGGAAGAAAAGAAAATATGCAGGGACCAGATCAGATTCTATAAAAAGAATTACCGTCTTATTGCGGAAGGGGATTATTACAGGCTGACAAGTCCTTATGAAAATAAGAATTTTACGGCCTGGCAGCATGTCTCCAAGGACAGAAAAAAATCCCTGGTGAGTCTGGTGCTGACGGACAGGGAAAGCAATGATGCCCAGTACTATCTGAAATTAAAGGGCCTGGAACGGGAGGCCATGTACAGGATTGAGGGCCAGAAGGGCAGATATTCCGGAGCGCTTCTTATGAATGCAGGAATTCCGGTTCCCTTTGAATTAAACGAGTATGAGGGCGTGCAGTTTTTATTGAAAATGGTATGATTCCATGAGGTGAGAGATGAGAGACGTTGTTTTTGAATGGTATGTTCCGTATATTCCGGATAAGAAGAAGCAGCTCATAAAGGCTGTTGTGATTTCTGCGGCCATTGTGTTTTTGATTGATGCCATCTTCTTTGCGGCCGGGATGCTGTTCCTTTCCATCACACTGGCAGTGGCCGGATTCTTTGTGTTCCGGAGCTGGGACTTTGAATATGAGTATGTGTATGTGAACGGGGACTTCACGGTGTCTAAAATCATCCGCAGGTCAAAACGAAAGGACGTGTATCATGTGTACTGGGCGGATATTGAGGCGCTTGAGGAGGGACGGACCAAAGCAGCCGGGAGGACGACGGCGGACTTTACCTCAGGACGTCCCGATATGCCGGTTTGTACCATCAAAGCAAAGGGGCAGGCGGTGTATATTGAGCCGTCAGAAGAGTTCTGCATCTGGCTTTCACGTTTACCACAGAATGCCGGAAGAGGAAATTTTACGGGGATGTCGTGAACGCAAAACGGACAGATCAGGCAGGAAACAGTTCAGAGGCGGCAAAACTGCTGTCAGGAAGGAAACGGTTCAGGGCGGCAAAACTGCCGTCAGGCAGGAACATGGATAACGGACGGTGTAAAAGATGGATGATAAAACCTTATTTCAAAAAAGACTGGAAAAACATTATGACGAACTGAAATGGCTTTACTGCGAGCTCTATGAAAATGGAATGGAACGGTTTTTGGAGCTTTTAGAGGTACTGAAAACCAGATTTGAAGAACGGCCGGAGGATTTAAAGGCGCTGGACAAAAAGCGGGAGACGGACCCGGGCTGGTATAAGAAAAACGACATGTACGGTATGATGATGTACGTGGATGCTTTTGCCGGGAACTTAAAGGGTGTGGAAAAGAAGCTTGACTATATCGGGGACTGCGGTGTGAATTATATCCACCTGATGCCGCTTCTGGACTCTCCCGCAGTAAAAAACGATGGCGGATACGCAGTATCGGATTTTACAAAGGTAAAGCCAAAGCTCGGTACTATGGAGGAGCTGACGGGGCTGGCCAGGGAGTGCCATAAAAGGGGGATAAGCCTCTGCCTGGACTTCGTTATGAACCACACATCGGAAGAGCATGAGTGGGCAAGGCGGGCAAGAAAGGGCGAGAAGGAGTATCAGGACCGGTATTTCTTTTATGACACTTATGATATCCCGGCTCAGTTTGAAAAGACCTGCCCCCAGGTGTTTCCCACGACAGCTCCCGGAAATTTCACATGGCTGGAAGATGCGAAAAAATTCGTGATGACAACTTTTTACCCTTATCAGTGGGACCTGAATTATCAGAATCCTCTGGTATTCGGCGCCATGACGGATTATCTTTTAAATCTCACCAACAGGGGAATTGACATTATCCGTATTGATGCGGTGCCCTACATCTGGAAACGGCTCGGAACCAGCTGCAGAAATCTTCCGGAGGTACATAATATTGTCCGCATGCTGCGGATGATCTGCGAAATTGTGTGTCCGGGAGTCCTGCTCCTTGGGGAGGTAGTAATGGAGCCGGCCAGGGTGGTTCCTTATTTTGGGACAGTGGAGAAGCCGGAGTGCCATATGCTATATAATGTAACTACCATGGCAGCCACATGGCATACGGTGGCCACAAAGGATGTATCCCTGTTAAAGCGTCAGATGGAGATTGTGAGCGGATTGCCGGGAGAGTATGTGTTTCTGAACTATTTAAGGTGCCACGATGACATTGGCTGGGGGCTTGACTATGACTGGCTGAGAAAGCAGAAAATTGACGAAGTGGCTCATAAGAAGTTTTTAAACAGTTATTTCACAGGCGGCTGCTTTGATTCTCCGGCCAGGGGGGAACTGTATAACAACGACCCCGCTTCCGGTGACGCAAGGCTCTGCGGAACCACAGCCTCGCTATGCGGCGTGGAGTCGGCCCTTCTGAAAAAGGATGGGGAAGCCCTGAAACGGGCGGAGGCCTGCGATCTGATGCTGCACGGATACATGCTGACCCAGTCAGGGATACCGATGATTTACAGCGGAGATGAAATCGGTCAGTTAAACGATTATGGATATAAGGAATCTGTATGGAAGGCAGAGGATTCCCGTTACGTGCACAGAGGCGCCTTCGACTGGAAAAAAGCCGGACTCCGCAAAGAAGAAGGCACAGTCCAGAGGGTGCTATTTGAAGGAATCAAAAAGCTTTTGGAGATCAGAAGGACTCACAGGGTATTTTTAAACGCGGCGGCGGTATCCACCAGAGAAACATATGATTCTTCCGTTTTGTGTCTGGTAAGAGAACTGGACGGAGAAAAGCTGGTGGCGCTGTTTAACTTTGCACCATGGGACAGGACAGCCTGGATTAACGAGGATGGCATGTATCATGATCTTTTATCAGATGAAAAACTGGAAGCCAGAGGTGTGCCGATGCCGCCTTATGGGATACGGTGGATGATAAGGGAGTCATAGAACAATGGTAACTGTAAGGGCGCGAAACAGTTACGGGCAATCAATGGAAAACAGACGTGCGGAGAGTACGCACAGAATGGAGGAAAGATATGGCAAGTGTTCAGTTAAAGCATGTATGCAAAAGGTATTCCAATGGTTTTGAGGCTGTAAAGGATTTTAACCTGGATATTGAGGATAAAGAGTTTATTATATTTGTCGGACCGTCCGGATGCGGGAAATCCACAACGCTGCGTATGGTTGCGGGTCTCGAGGATATTTCTTCCGGCGAATTAATTATTGACGGCAAGGTAATGAATGATGTGGAGCCCAAGGACAGGGATATCGCGATGGTATTCCAGAGCTATGCTCTGTATCCCCATATGAGCGTATATGACAACATGGCTTTTTCCTTAAAGCTTAAAAAGGTTCCGAAGGATGAAATTGATAAAAAAGTCCGCGATGCGGCCAGGATTCTCGATCTGGAGCATCTTCTTGACAGGAAGCCCAGGGCTCTTTCCGGAGGACAGAGACAGCGTGTGGCCATGGGCCGCGCCATCGTAAGAAGCCCCAAGGTATTCTTAATGGATGAGCCGCTTTCGAACCTGGACGCAAAGCTTCGCGGCCAGATGCGTGTGGAGATTTCCAAGCTTCACCAGAGACTGGGCAGCACCATCATTTATGTAACCCATGATCAGACGGAGGCCATGACTCTGGGAACCAGAATTGTTGTTATGAAGGACGGCGTGGTTCAGCAGATTGATACACCGCAAAATCTTTATGACCATCCCTGCAACAAATTTGTCGCGGGTTTCATTGGCTCTCCCCAGATGAATATGATTACTGCGGATGCCGTGGAGGAAAACGGCGAAGTGATCCTTAAGTTTGCGGGTCAGAGCATTGCGCTTAATGCAAACCGTGCCAGGGCATTAAAAGATGGCGGATATGTAGGAAAGAAAGTTGTTCTTGGAATCCGCCCGGAAGATATCCATGACAGTGAGGAAGATCTTAAAAGGTTTGCCAGATCTTCTTTTGAAGCGGAAATCAAGGTATATGAAATGCTGGGCGCTTCCACTCTTCTTTACTTTAACATTGAGGAGACCGGCTGGGTGGCATCCGTAGACGCGAAGACAACAGCCAGAACAGGTGATACGGTCCGGTTCGCAATGGATACTGATAAAATACATATTTTTGATCATGAGACAGAAAAAACCATTGTGGATTAAAGAATTCTGGTGGCGGAAACAAAACCGGCGCATAGGTTATTATTATAAACCGAAAGGAGAAATATCTATGGTTTGTAATAATCAGTCCGGTTTTGCCGCCGGCAGCCCCATGCCCCTTCCGGAAACCGGGTTTATGGGAGAATTTCCCGGCGCCCGGTATCCGGTAGGAATGGGATATGTTCCTACACAGCCCTGGGAAACGCCGTATCCGTTAAATACGGCTCTGATGGCAGGGACTATTTTCCCGTCTCTGGATTATCCGTTTGTTATGGGGAGGTGCGGGAGATGATGAACATGAATTGTAATATGGCACCGCAGAATATGCAGCCCGGTATGAATGCAGGTATGCCCGGTACGGGCGCGGGTATGCAGCCCGGTATGAATGCAGGTATGCCCGGTACGGGCGCGGGTATGCAGCCTGGTATGGGCACAGGAATGCAGCCTGGTATGAGTGCAGGAATGCAGCAGGGAAGCTGCCCTGTAAGAGCGGAAATGTTCCAGAATTCCGGAGTCCGGGATTCCCGGTGTATGCTGAGGCGTCAGATTGACGAGGCAAGCTTCGCCATGGACGATGCTCATTTGTTCCTGGATACGCATCCGGACGATGCCACGGCCTTCCAGTACTTTAAAAATGCTGTGGCCTTAAGGCAGAATGTGGTAAATGCCTATGAGCGCCAGTTCGGCCCCATCCAGGTGGAGGACGCCGTGGGGAATACCTGGAACTGGGTAACAGAAAAATGGCCGTGGGAAGGAGACTGTTAGGATGTGGAGATATGAGAAACGCTTGCAATATCCGGTAAACATTAAGGAACCCAACGCGCAGCTGGCGCAGTTTATTATGAGTCAGTACGGGGGACCTTACTGCAAAAACAGATGTCCGGTTTACTGGATATAGTAATAAAATTCCATGGTTTTCGTCTGGCTGTTGTAGACGGCTTTCTGAAGAACGCGGCGAATGGCATTGCCTTTCACTTCCATATTTATGCCGGGAGACCGAAAAAGGTCGCAGACGTTCCGGATACGCTCCGGAGGCTGCTCTTCTTTGGGGGTATTACCGGCTTCTGGTTCTTCGGCCAGTTTATGAGCCTCGTTCTGTAAATGTTCCTGTTCTTTTTGAAGTCGCAGCTTATTCTTCTTAAATTCTTCCAGGGTATCAATTCCGCTTTCGTAGGCCTCCCGGATTCGCTGTTCTTTTATTTCCAGACGATGGAGGGCAGACCGGACCTCAGCCCTTTTTTTATCGCAGTCAGGCGCTGTGGCCTTTATCCGCAGATATTCCCCCTGACTGGCATCTGCTATCAATTTTAAGGATTCCATTGCCGCCTCCTCTGCCCTGCGGGCAGACAGAAAGCAGGAGTCCGGATGAATTCCCCGGGCGTATTTCCAGCATTGGAAGGAGTCCGGATGCCGTTTGCCATTGCCGGAATGACTGAAGCCTAACGAGGCCTGGCAGGCGGAGCATTTTAAGACGCCGGACAGCCAGTGGCGGCATGAAGACGTTTCCCGGCGGTTTTTTGGACGATATTCTTTTTGGAGGCGTTCCTGGTTGGCTGAAAATATGGAAGTGACGGATTCGCGGCATTCATGGATTCCCTGAAATGTAATATCTTTCCAGGTTACTGTTCCAATATAGAATCTGTTTGTCAGAACGAGTCTGACTGCACGGACATCAAATAAATTCCCGCGGCGGGTGCGGTATCCGAGAGCGTTGGCTGCCCGGGCAATCTGAAGCATATCGTTTCCTTCAAAAAAAGACCGGTGGATAAACTCGACAATGCGGTACTGTTCTTCATTAATCACGAATGGCTTTCCCCCGCCGACCGCATCATAGCCGAGGCTGGGAGTCGTCTGATATCCTTTTTCGATGGCCTTCTGGGTCATGCCTCTTAAAACTTCTCCGGAAAGATTAACAGAATAAAATTCATCGGACCATTCGATGATGGTTTCAACCAGCCGGCCGAACATGCCATCCATAATTGGTTCGGACACGCTGATAATGGTAATGCCGCATTTTTTCCGCAGGATTCCTTTGTAGAATGTGCTTTCTTCCTGATTTCTGGCAAAACGGGAGAATTTCCACACATAGAGATACTGAAAGGGCGGCGGATTCTGCCTGGCCATTGCTATCATGCGCTGGAAGGCAGGGCGGTTGTCCGCCCGGCGGCCGGACCGGCCCCGGTCTTCGATGAAAATATACTCGGACGGAATCCGTATGCCCTCTTTCTTTGCCGCTTCCAGAATAACCCGGACCTGGGCATCGGGGGAAAGCTCCGTCTGCTCATCTGTACTGACCCGGACATAAGCGGCCCCGGTTGCGTTTCTTTTACTCACAGCATCATCTCCTGAAACAGTTTATTGCCGGACAGTAAAAAAAGAACCTCTTTTTCTCTTCTTGCCGGACAGTTATGAAATAGGGACAAAGGGCGATTCATACAATTTGGAAGATGCAAGGCTGGACTGTTACAGTTAGCAGAGGGGAGGTTTTAAGGATGCAGGACATTAAAATTATTAATTACGTGGTCATATCCGGAGAGACAGTTACATGGGATGAGCTCTCAAAAGAAGAACAGAACAGGGCGGCAGAAACCATTTGCGATGTCATAATGGAGTCTGCCGGATATGTGAGAATGCCTGCCGGTGAGCTGGATTCCGTTCAGGATATCCAAAAAAGTAGATTTTTGCATTCGGATGGAGTATAATAGCCAGAGGAGTTTGTGATGAAAAGAAAAATGAAGCTATATCGTTTTTTATTTCTGGTATTTGCCGCCCTGTTCCTCTTTTCTTCCTATAAGGTTTGCAGCATTATGATACAGGAGAGAAAGGAGCGGCAGACCTTTGAAAAACTGGAAGAAATGGTACATCCTTCTGTGCATTTTTCTATTGAGGCGGCTTTTGATGCCCCGGAACAGGCAAAGAAGGAGGGGGATGATGTTTTGGAACCGGATCTTTCTTCTTATATTGCCCTGAAAGAAAAAAATCCGGATTTTTTTGGGTGGGTTTCCATAGAGGGAACCTCTGTAAATTATCCGGTGATGTATACTCCGGAGGACGAGGAGTATTATCTTCACAGAGATTTTTATGGAAAAGAGGCACGGAGTGGTGTTCCTTTTCTTGCAGCATCCTGCTATGAGGGGTGTGGAAATTATCTCATATATGGCCATCACATGAAAAACGGAACCATGTTTGCATCCCTTTTGGACTATGCTGATCCGGAGTACCGGAAGGAGCATCCGGTAATCCGGTTTGATACTCCGGCTGCTTCCGGAGAATATGAAGTAATGGCGGCGTTTTATTCGGAGGCATATCCTCAGGATGCCGGCGGAGTTTTCCGGTTTTATCAATATACGGATTTAAGTGAACCTTCTGTTTTTGCGGAGTATGTGGAACAGGTGCGGCAGGCTGCCCTGTATGATACGGGAGTTGCCGCAGAATACGGCAGCGGACTTTTAACCTTATGTACCTGCAGTTATCACACGGAGAATGGGCGGTTCGTGGTGGTTGCCCGAAAGAAATGAGTGGATTTACCATCTGTTTTTAAAGTATGGGGGACCCGATGGTGAAATGGGCGCCTCCATGCGCTATCTGGCCCAGCGCTATACCATGCCTTTCGGCGAGCAGAAGGCGGTGCTTACGGACATTGCCACAGAGGAGCTGGGGCACATGGAGATCATCGCAGCCATTGTCCATCAGCTTACCAGAAATCTGTCTGCCGAAGAGCTGGTGGAACAGGGCTTTGGCCCCTATTATATTGATCACGCGGTCGCTGTTTGGCCTCAGTCCGCAGGCGGAGTGCCATTCAGCTCCACAGAATTCCAGTCCAAGGGGGATCCGATCACGGATCTTTTTGAGGATCTTGCTGCAGAACAGAAGGCCAGGAGTACCTATGAAAACATTCTGCGTGTGGTGAAGGATCCGGAGGTATGCGATCCGATTCGATTCTTAAGAAAGAGGGAGATCATACACTTCCAGCGGTTTGGAGAAGCATTAACCGGGCTTCAGGATCGTCTGGACAGAAGGAACTTTTATGCCTTCAATGTGAGCTTTGATAAGATGCCGGACCAACCGGAAACGGGAAACGGCGGCTGCACAAACTGATGTACAGGAAATAGGCAAAAGCCTGGTATCTGTGGGTCCGACACAGATATCAGGCTTTTGGTGCCGGTCTGAAAGCGTAAACGCTTTAGCAGCCGCTGTTTCAGGACATCTTATACTGGAAGGAATCACAGTCGGTACATTCCTTCTGAGTCGGGTTCTGCTCATGGGTTCCCACATGGATTCTCTCTAATGTGCAGTAGTCTGTGGTCCCTGCATGGTGTACGCAATTATGAATGGAACACTGAATGCAGTCGTTTTTTCCCTGGTTCATCATATTCTCACCACCTTTTTTCTGTGATGATTTTAGTATGTCCTCAAAAAGAGAAATGATAATGGAAAAATCTGGTGAAAAAGCAGGTTGAAACAGCGGACAGTCTGTGATAGGATGAAATCAAACTGTGGAGTACGCACAAAAAAGGAGGGCAATATGACAGAGAAAGAAATGAAAGAACGTATAAAACAGAACCGTGAGCTGGTTCGGTGGTCCGGCGAAGCCTATGAGTCCGACCAGACCTTAAAACGTCCGCAGCCGCCGCTTGTAAAGGCTGCAATGAGCAGCGAAGCGATTCCTCTTCCGAAAAATTTTAATGACCTGCCTATGAAAAATGATTTTGTCCGTATTTTATATGACCGCCGCAGCAACCGTGTTTTCACGGGAGAGTCCATGGACCTTTTGACCGTGTCCTTTCTTCTGTGGGCCCAGCAGGGAATCAGGGGTATCCGCGGGAATAATTATGCCACCCTCCGTACTGTCCCCAGCGCCGGTTCCAGGCATCCTTTTGAATGCTATCCGCTGATTTTTCATGTTTCAGGTTTAAAGCCGGGCCTTTACCATTATCTTCCCATGGAACATAAGCTGGAGCTCCTCCGGGAGATTGATCCGGAAGATGAGGCTTTAAAGGAGCAGGTGGTACAGTCGGTCAGCAGGCAGAAATGGGTATTGAAAGCGAATGTTATTTTCTATTACAGCATTGTGCCTTACCGCGGTGAGTGGAGGTATGCCTTTAACGCCCACCGGGTTATGATGATTGATGCCGGGCATGTGACACAGAATCTGTATCTTGCGTGCAGCGCTTTAAATCTTGGAACCTGTGCAATAGCTGCCATGGATTCCGAACAGGCTTCCGGCCTTTTTTCCCTGGACGGGGAAGATGAGTATATTTTCTATTGCTCCCCGGTGGGAACCATATCGGCGGAGAATGAGGACAAGGAACAGGAATTTTATGCGTTTTTGAAAAAATCATAATGGTACAGTTTGGATCATGGGGTGAATTATTCCGGAATGTTTTGGCATTCCGGGATTTTTTTGCCATACGGGAGCTTACATCTTATGAATAAAAATTCAAAATGGCTAAATTTTGGAGAGACGGCTCCGAAAGTGGTCAGAGAGATTGGAATTTTTGAAAAGTCTGAAAAAAGTGGAATGATCAGTAAAAATTCATGGAATTAAAAGTATGGATATTCTCGGGGAAAGGGAAAAGCGGGGAAGCATTTATGAAAAAATATACTATATTTTTGTATATTTCGGCCATGGGAGAAGGCCTTTCCTGCATCCTTGATAATTAATAATCAACAAAAAAGTGAGATTAAAACTTGAACTATTTGTGCGTTTAGTGTATAATTGAGAAAATAACGAGAGAGGTCCGCAAAAAAGCGGTGATTTTGTCAGAAAAAACAAGCCTCTCCGGAATCTGATATTTTTAACTGATGCATCTGGTCACTGACCATGCAAATAAAATTATGAGGTGAGAGATTATGACAAAAAAACTTATGCGCGGCTTAGTCCCTGCACTTGTGTTGTCACTCGCTGTTGGTCTGTTTGCAGGCTGCAGCTCCAGCAACAACAATTCGCAGTCTGAGGCCCCGGCGCAAAGCGAAGCAGCAGGCAGCACCACTGCCGCCAGCAGCAACAGCGGAAACAGCGGCAATAGCGGAAACGCAGGCGCAGCAGCTGCTTCCGGAAAGGATTCTTTAATCATTGCAACAGCCAATGAGACTCCCAGTGTTACCACGAACCTGCACAATGCGGTTGCCGGTGACTATCTGAACATGATGACCCATAACGGTCTGTTCTACACAAGCGATGACTTATCCCCGCAGCCGGATCTTTGCGAATCTTATGAGATCGTAAGTGACACGGAGTGGTTATTCCATCTGAGACAGGGCGTTAAGTTCCACAATGGCGCAGAGATGACTGCAAAGGACGTTAAGGCTTCTCTCGAGCTTTGTAAGGAATCCCCGCAGGTACAGCAGTATGGTAACTCCACTGGTACCATCGAAATCGTTGATGATTACACAATCAAAATCACAACTGACGGTCCGCAGTCCGGTCTTCTTTCCGACCTCTGCCACCATGGTAATGCAATCCTTCCGGCAGACCTTATCGAAAGCGGCCATGACTTCAACAAAGAGCCGATCGGTACCGGCCCATATAAGTTAGTTGCATGGAACAAGGGCGAGAGCCTTGAATTCGAAGCCAACGAAGATTACTGGAACGGCGCTCCGGCAATCAAGAAGATTGTATGGAAGGTTATCCCGGAGGGTTCCTCCAGAACAATGGCTCTTGAAGCCGGTGAAGTTGACCTTATCATCGAAGTTGAGACAACAGACTTTGCCCGTTTACAGGACAATCCTGATATCACAGCATTCAGTGAGGCTGGTACTTCCCATAACTGGATGATGATCAACAACGAAAAGGCTCCGTTTAACAACATCGACTTCCGTCGTGCAATCGCTTCCTGTATCGACAAAAACGCTGTTATCCAGGTTGCTCTTAACGGTACCGGTTCCGTATCCGACAGCATGACTCCGGACTGCTTCCCAGGCGTTGTAGCCGATGGTGCTCCCAGCTACGATGTTGAGAAGGCAAAAGAGTACTTTGCTGCTTCCGGTTTAAATCCGGCTGACTGTGGATTCGCAGTTATCTGTTCCGATGACACCAAGCTTCGTGTAGGCCAGGTTATCCAGAGCTGCATTAAAGACGCCCTTGGTATCGACATTACTCTGGAGTCCATGGATCTTGCTACATACCTTGATGTGACTGCAACTGGTGATTATCAGGCAGCTATCGGCGGCTACACCTCCAGCAACTTGCTGGCATATGCACAGGGTGTTTACCATTCCGTATCTATCGGCGGTTCCAATAAGACCAGAACCAACGATGCCAATATCGATGCTCTTATCGACAAGCTTCAGTCTACACTTGATCCGGAAGAGAACACGAAGGTTGCTACCGAGCTTGCCAAGGCTCTTAATGAGCAGTGCCCGCAGGTTCCGTTATACCTGAGAAATAATGTCCGCGCTTACAGAACCGGCCTTCAGGGCTTCAATGTAAACGCCGGCGGCAGCACTTACTATGAGCGCATGAGCTGGGGCAGCAACTAATTACTGCGGCAGCTAAAATATGTTAAGCAACTTGTAAATGCACAAGGCAGGGATTTGCCCTGATGGGTAAATTCTTGCCTTGATTTAAAATAAGTAGAGGGGAGAGGATCGCACCATATGATCAAGTTTATTATTAAACGTCTTGTGGCACTGATTCCGGTTTTACTCGGCGTATCACTGCTTGTATTTTTTATCCTTGATTTGGCTCCTGGTGATCCTGCAAAAACTGCTCTTGGTGAGCAGGCACGTCCCGAAGAAATCGAGGCGTTCCGAGAAGAGATGGGGTTAAATAATCCGTTTTTCGTCCGCTATGCAGATTATATGCTTGGACTGGTTCAGGGTGATCTTGGTACATCCTATAAAACACTTGATCCGGTTGGTCAGGAAGTATGGGCCCGTTTGCCAAATACAGCACTGCTTGCTCTGACGTCAACCGTAGTTGCCATTTTGCTGGCGCTTCCGCTGGGTATTATTGCCGCTATTAAACAAAACACGTTGTTTGATGGTATCAGTATGTTCGTATCCCTGGTAGGTATTTCAATGCCCGTTTTCTGGATGGGACTTCTTTTAATTCTCATGTTCTCTGTAAAACTTGGCTGGTTCCCGGTTGCGGGAGCGGATCAGGGAATTAAGAGCCTGGTGCTCCCGTCATTTGCACTTGGATTTATGCACATGGCCGCTATTGCCCGTACAACACGTAGCTCCATGCTTGAGACGATCCGTCAGGATTATATTCGTACCGTGCGTGCAAAAGGACTTCCGGAGAATGAAATTATTCTGCGTCACGCGCTGCGTAACGCATTGATCCCCACAACGACCGTTATCGGCTTACAGATGGGTTCCATGCTTGGCGGTTCCGTTCTTACTGAGAGCGTATTCTCCTGGCCGGGAATCGGACGTTATATGATTCAGTCCATCCAGGGCCGTGATATTCCATCTGTTATGGGATGTATTATTATCTTTGCGCTCAGTTTCGCAATCATTAACTTAATCGTTGACCTGATCTACGGATTTATTGATCCGCGTATCAAAGCACAGTATAAGTAAGGAGGGGAAAGATAATGAGCAATGTTTCTGTAAAGAAAAAAAGCCAGATCGCTGATGTGTGGAAACGTTTGTGCCGCAATAAAACAGCCGTTCTTGGTCTTGTTATTTTTGGTTTGCTGGCATTAATGGCGATTATTTCTCCGATTGTATTGGACTATGAAACGCAGGTAATTAAGGCCGACTATTCCAGCACGCTTCAGGCTCCGTCAGCCGCTCACTGGTTTGGCACCGACGAGCTTGGCCGTGATATTTTATTCCGTGTAATGTATGGTTCCACAGTATCTCTTTCTATTGGTATTGTAACCGTAATTGTAGCGTTGTTCTTTGGTCTTATTTTAGGTGCCGCTGCCGGTTATTACGGCGGTAAGATCGATATGGTTATCATGCGTATTATGGATATTTTCCTTGCCATTCCCGGTACTCTGCTTGCAATCTGTATCGTGGCTTCTCTTGGAAACTCCATACCGAACCTGGTTATTGCCCAGGCTGTTTCTTCCATACCTACATTCTCCCGTGTTGTTCGCGGCGCCGTTATTACCGCCCGTGACGCTGAGTATGTGGAAGCTGCAAGAGCCATTGGCGCCAAGGATGGAACCATTATTTTCAAAGAGGTTCTTCCTAACAGCTTAGCCCCGATCATCGTTCAGACAACATTACAGGTAGCCACCGTTATTCTGTCCATCGCAGGTCTTTCCTTTATCGGTCTGGGTATTCCGGCTCCGAGACCTGAGTGGGGCGCAATGCTTTCCGGCGCACGTGCATATATCCGTGATTACAGCTATATGTGTCTGTTCCCGGGCCTTGCAATTATGACTACCATTCTTTCACTCAACCTGTTGGGTGATGGTTTGCGTGATGCTCTTGATCCGAGACTGCGTTAAGGGGGTAGCAAAATGAGCGAAAATGTAAAAAATGTGAATTCTGCCGAAAAGGATCTTACTGCGGAGATTAAAAATCTTGTGGTAGAGTTCCGTACCGACTATGGTACCGTACAGGCATTAAACGGTCTTGATCTGGAAATCGAGCGTGGTAAGACGCTTGGTCTGGTAGGCGAGACCGGTGCAGGTAAGACAACAACAGGTTTATCCCTCCTCCGCCTGATCCCGAATCCTCCGGGAGTTATCGTAGACGGAAGCATCAAGCTGGATGGCAAGGATATCCTGAAAATGACAGATAAGGAAATGCAGGCAATCCGCGGTAAAGCTGTTGCCATGATTTTCCAGGATCCCATGACCTCCCTCGATCCGGTTATGACCGTTGAGGAGCAGATTGCCGAGGTAATCAAGCTTCATGAGAAAGATGTGGATGCAACCCAGAGAGCGCGTGAGATGCTTGAGCTGGTAGGTATTCCGGGAAGCCGTGGCAGTGAGTATCCGCACCAGTTCTCCGGTGGTATGAAACAGCGTGTTGTTATCGCCATGGCCCTGGCATGTAACCCGGAGCTTCTGATTGCTGATGAGCCCACAACTGCTCTGGATGTTACCATTCAGGCACAGGTTCTTGAGATGATGAAGCAGTTACGTGATAAGTACAATACCTCCATGCTTATGATTACTCATGACCTTGGTATCGTAGCTGAAATTTGTGATAAGGTATCCGTTGTTTACGCCGGCCGCGTTATCGAGCATGGTACTCTGGAGGATATCTTTAAGAATACACGTCATCCGTACACTGAGGGACTTTTCAACTCCCTTCCGAATCTGGAAAACCGCCAGGCAGAGCTTAAACCGATTAAGGGATTAATGCCTGACCCCAGCAATCTTCCGAAGGGATGTGCATTCTGTCCGCGTTGTGATTACGCAATGGAAATCTGTAAGACACAGAAACCGGGGCGCGTATACCGCAATGATACTCATTATGTTGAATGTCACCTGTATAACAAAGACAATATTCATGAGGGGAAGGTGAACATACGATGAGCACACAGCCGTTGCTTGAAGTTAAAAATTTGAAAAAGTATTTCAAAACACCGAAGGGAATGCTGCACGCCGTTGACGATGTTACCTTTACCATTGACAGAGGAAAAACATTAGGCGTGGTAGGTGAGTCCGGTTGCGGTAAATCCACCACAGGCCGTGCAATCTTACGTCTGCTGGAGCCAACTTCCGGTGAGGTCATCTTTGAAGGTCAGGATGTTGTTAAGCTGTCTGAGGAAGAGATGCGTAAGAAACGTACAGATATGCAGATTATCTTCCAGGATCCGTTTTCCAGCCTGAATCCGCGTAAAACGATCAGCCAGATCATTGCGGATCCGCTGAAAATCAATAAGATTATTACGAACAAAAATGAGCAGATGGATCGTGTTCGTGAGCTGATGGAGATTGTAGGTCTTGCAGATCGTTTAATCAATACATATCCTCACGAGCTGGATGGCGGACGCCGTCAGCGTATTGGTATTGCCCGTGCATTGGCGCTGAATCCTAAATTCATCGTATGCGATGAGCCTGTATCTGCCCTTGATGTTTCCATTCAGGCACAGATCTTAAACCTGATGAAAGAGCTGCAGCGTAAGATGGGACTGACCTATATGTTCATTACCCATGACTTATCCGTTGTAAACCATTTTTCAGATGATATCGCGGTTATGTATCTTGGCAGACTGATTGAGAAAGCTCCGTCAGAAGAGCTGTTTGCGAATCCGGTACATCCGTACACACAGGCTCTGTTATCTGCGATTCCGATTCCGTCTCTGGATAATAAGCGTGAGCGCATCTTACTGAAAGGTGAGATTACTTCTCCCATCGAGCCGCCGAAGGCATGCCGTTTCGCAAACCGCTGCCCGCATGCGACCGATCGCTGCCGTGCGGAGGAGCCGCCGCTTAAGGAAATTGCACCAGGACATTTTGTTTCCTGTTTCCTTTGCGACTAATTTCAATAACAATATATATGATTCATAAATCCGGCCGGAACACTTGTAGTTACAGTTTACGGGGCGGGGAAAATCGAACGAAAACAGACATCAGGCTTGCCTGTAAGGCCGTTTTTGTCCGGATTTCCACATCAGGCGAACGCCCGATGCTTCTTGTCCGTCTTAAGACGGACAAGAAGAAATGTCCCCGTGAATAGTAGCTATCTGTAATGAGTGTTCTGGCCGTTTTTTAGAATGCTTGCGCTGTCGGGGATTTCATGCTATGCTTTCCTGAAGAAAATGTATGAGCACTCTATATGAAAAAGTGGGGGAACAGACAGAGTATGGAACTGGATATGACAAAGGGCCGGCCGATGTCGGTGCTATTGAAATTTGCCCTGCCGTTAATGGCTGGCAATGTTTTCCAGCAGTTTTACAATATGGCGGATACGATTATTGTTGGACGGTTTGTAGGGGCGGATGCGCTGGCGGCGGTTGGCGCGACCGGGATTATTATGTTCTTACTGACGGGGTTTGCACAGGGAATTACCTCAGGATTTTCTATTCTGACATCGCAGCGGTACGGTGCAGGCGATATAAATGGCGTGAGAAGGAGTGTGGCAGGCGGTGTTATTTTGTCAGTGGCATCGGCGGTTGTTTTAACGCTTTTGTCTTTGGCATCCATGAAGCCGCTTCTGCATTTTATGAATACTCCGGCTAATATTTTCCGGGAAGCATATACCTATATTATGGTAATCAGTGCAGGGGTTGTAACCGGCATTTTTTATAATTTATTTTCGGCATTTCTCAGGGCCGTGGGGAACAGCCGTGTGCCATTGTTTTTTCTGATTTTTTCGTCATGCCTGAATATCGTCCTGGATCTTACGTTTATTTTATGCTTTGACATGGGAACCCGCGGCGCTGCCCTGGCCACAGTCGTGGCACAGGCAGTTTCTGCCATCCTCTGCGGCGGATATATCTATATGAAAGTCCCGTTTTTGACACCATCTGCGGGGATGTGGAAATTAAACAGACACGATGCCGGACTTCAGCTTTCCATGGGAATTCCCATGGGACTCCAATTTGCTATTACTGCCTTTGGCGGCATTGTGATGCAGTCAGCAATCAATCTGTTTGGAACAGTGGCTGTGGCTGCTTATACTGCGGCGGGGAAATTAGAGTCCCTTGCCGAGCAGGGAATGGTGGCCATTGGACAGGCCGTTGCGGTTTATGGCGGCCAGAATTTTGGAAAAGGCAACTATAAAAGAATCCGGGAAGGGGTACGTGCAGCGCTTGTTGCGGAAACTACGTATGGGATTTTGGCGGCTCTTTGTATGTGTGGCATTCTGGAACCGGCGCTTCGGATTTTCTTTGCCGGTGAGGTGGAGCTTTCAGCCATGGTTCCATGGGCATGGACATATACCAGAATATGTACCGCTTTTTTTATTCCTCTCAGCACTATCTTTGTATTCCGGAATATTATGCAGGGATGCGGGTACGGATTCCTTCCCATGACCGGCGGCATTGTGGAGATGGCGGCGCGTTTGCTTATGGCGTTCGCAGCCATAGAGATGAAAAGTTACGCAGCTGCCTGTTTCTGCCATCCGGTGGCCTGGACATCGGCAGCGGTATTTTTGGGAGCGGCATATTTATGGATAATGTCGCGCCGATGACGCTCATATAAAAAATGCGCCCTGCATCTTCTTGTCCGCGGTATGCAGGCAAGAAGATGCAGGGCTGAACTGTTACTTAAGACAAAGAATCCGGTCTGTTTTCACCGGACCTATTGGACGGCTCTTTATGAAATGAGGGTGCTTAATGAATGCGGAAGCGGCTGATGAGGCTGTTCAGCGTTCGTGCCTGCCGGGACAGTTCCCCGGAGACTGACGCACTCTTTTCGGCAGCCGCGGAATTATCCTGAACGACTGATGAAATTTCTTTGATTCCGTTTTCAACCAGTGAGATCATCTCTGCCTGCTGGACACTGGCAGCGGCAATCTCATCCATCAGAGATTTCATGGACTGGATACAGTCATTGATGACCCGCATGGCGGATACAGCCATATCTGTGGACTCTGTCCCGGTCTTGACGCTCTGAATGGACCGGCTGATAAGGACGTTAGTATCCTTTGCAGCAGCGCCGGATTTGGAGGCCAGATTGCGGACCTCATCTGCAACTACGGAGAATCCCTTTCCCGCGTTTCCGGCCCGGGCCGCCTCAACAGCGGCATTTAAAGCCAGAATGTTGGTCTGGAATGCAATGTCCTCAATGGTTTTGATAATGGTGCCGATCTGAGCGGAGGACTGGTCGATGTTTTCAGTGGCCACTGTCAGCTGCTCCATTTTTGAGTCCGCTTCGACGGCGTAGCCGGTAGCCCGGTCCACCAGTTCACTGGCACTGCTGCAGCGCACGGTACTGGTTTGAATCTGGGAGGTAATGGCCGTCACATTTGTCATGAGTCCGTCGACAGAAGCAGCCTGTTCTGCTGTGCCCTGGGCCAGGGCCTGGGCGCCTGAAGAAACCAGCTCCGCGCTGGTATCCACCTGACCGGCTACCTGGGAAATATCACGGATGACACGTACCAGATTGGCGTGGATGGACTGCAGGCTTGTGGACAGAGCCCGGAAGTCTCCGATATAATAGGCTTCATTGGCTGTGACGTCAACGGTGAGATTGCCGTTGGCCATTTCGCCCAGAATGCGGCCCACGTCATCGATGGTTTTTCGCAGGCAGCTGCAAACCCGGTGTGTGGTCCGGGCGATCATTCCAATTTCATCTGATCTGCCATAGAAAGGTTCCAGCTCCTGGTCAGCGGAAAGATTCAGCTCTCCCAGATAGCCGATGGCCCGCTCCACCGCCATCAGATCTCTGCCCTCGCGGCGCAGCATCAAAAGCGTAATCAGGATGATAGCTGCGGCCGTTACCGCACACAGGGCACCTACCAAAACACGTACGGTTGTCACTGTGGCATAGACTTCTGAAGCATTATCCCGAACCATAAAGACCCAGCCACGATCTTTCAGATATTTATATACGACCAGCTGCCTGACCCCGTTTTCATCCCGGTAAGAATATGTACTGGCCTGAGTTCTGCCATCCGCCTGAATGCGTCGGATGATTTCCTGATAACCGGTATCGGTGGTCTGGGTATTTAAAAGTGCATCGTCTTCATGATAGAGATAGACACCTGTATCCACATTCAGGAACACATATTCGCTATTGGGAAGGCCCTTGATATCCAAAGTAAGCAGAGAATCCATAAGATGGTCCGCATAAACGCCGGCTCCCACGTAACCGATACAGCGCTGGCCCTCGAAGATAGGGTAGTACATGGACAGGATCATGCTGCCGGTGCCGGGAGACTTCATGATTCCCAGGTTTGTCAGCTCACGCCGTGCAAGGATTGTGTCCTGAAAGGTTTTTAAAGAGTCCCCTGACCGTGTGGTCATGCCAATCGCGCCCTGGGAGGTGTGTGTCAGAACATGTGTGGCCGGAGTGGCAATGTAAAGTCCTTCGAATACTCCCTTGACGGAGGCAAAATCCTCCGTATATTTCTGAGCCCGGGCCAGCAGCTCTGGATCATTCGGGTTCAAAAGCAGTTCCCGGACCTCACTGCTTAGGGCAAAGGCAGTCATGTATTCCTCTGCAGAGAGCACATATTCATTGATAATCGCGGCTCTGGATTCTACAGCATCGGTCATCTGGTTGGTAATATCGTTTTTAACCATGGAAGCAGCGTTCGTGGATACGACCAGCCAAAGCAGCATCATTCCGATCAGAGTGATGGCCGTTGTAATGACCCCAATCCGTGTGGCAAGTTTTTTGTTTTCTATGAAGCGCATAAAGCTTCCCCCCATCGGAAATATTTCAGGGTGTATTCCCTGTTGGGTATAAGTATATCCTATGATTTTCCTGATATCAAGAGTTTTCTGTGCTATTCGACGGCTGTTTTGCTGCTGTTTATTATTTACACTTTTTTTCTAATCCTGTATACTTATTTTGAAACCAGAAAGAAGAGCTGTTTTTCTCAGAAACAGAGTGAAGACCTGTTTTACAATCGGGGAGAATGAGGAATGAAAGGAGCACAATGATTTTTGAAGATAAGTTAATAACACTGAAAGATGGCAGGACAGCAATTTTGAAAAGTCCGTGTATCGGGGATGCAAAAAAGCTGCTGAATTACATTAAGAAATCGTGCGGTGAAACGGTTTTTCTCGCACGCTATCCCGAAGAATTTAATATTACCGTTGAGCAGGAAGAAGAATGGATAAAACGTTTGCACTCCTCTCCCAATGCTCTGGGGATTACCTGCTATATTGATGGTGAAGTTGCAGGAAACTGTGAGATCAACTTTAAAGATGGTATGAAAGTTTCTCACCGTGCATCCGTTTCTATTGCGATTCTTGAAGATTATTGGAACCTTGGCATTGGTTCGGCAATGTTTGAGGAGCTTGTTGCTGCGGCACAGGACCGTGGGATCGAGATCATGGAACTGGATTTTATAGAGGGCAATGACTGCGCGCGGCATTTATACGAGAAATTCGGATTCCGTGTCGTCTCTGAAAGGCCCAATGCGTTCAGACTCAAAGATGGTACTCATCTGAGTGAGTTCCATATGCAGAAATATTTACACGGGATATAAGGGGGAGAAGGGGTATCAGGGGTTACCTTTAAATCTGGGCACTAAGAGTTCCCGAGAGTACTCTATGATGTGTAGGGAGGAAAAAATATGGTTTTGAAAATTGCATTGCTTCAGCTGCATCCGGGGAAAAATCTGGAGGATCAATTTAAAATAGGAAAGGCTGCCTGTGAAAAGGCAAAGGATATGGATGCGGACATTGCCCTGTTCCCGGAAATGTGGAGTGATGGTTATAGGATTCCACAGGATGAGAGGGCTATTAGTGAATTGTCAATTTCCGCTGACAGCGATTTTATACAGGGCTTCCGTAATCTGGCAGAAAAACTGCAGATGGCAGTTGGCATTACATTTCTTGAGCAGCATCATCCGAAACCGCTGAATTCCGTGATACTTTTTGACAGAAACGGGAAGCAGATATTACATTACTCCAAAGTACATACATGCGCTTTTGATCTGGAGAAGATGCTGTCATCGGGAGAGGATTTTTACGTTGCGGATTTGGATACCGGCAGGGGGACCGTCAAGGTTGGTTCTATGATTTGCTTTGACAGAGAATTTCCTGAAAGTGCAAGAATTCTTATGCTCAAAGGTGCAGAGGTTGTTCTTGCTCCGAATGCCTGCCCGCTGGAAATAAATCGTCTTGCAGCGCTTCGTACCAGAGCCTATGAAAATATGTTTGCTGTTGCCACATGCAATTATCCCGTCGGACAGCCGGACTGCAATGGGCATTCTGTTGTGTTTGATGGCGTTGCATGGCTGCGTGATGAACCAGGGGTACGAGATATGTGTATCTTTGAAGCGCCGGGGGAGGAGGGCGTCTATCTGGCGGAGCTTGATATGGATATGCTCCGGGAATACCGTGCGGGTGAGGTGATGGGAAACAAGTATCGCCATCCGGAGAAGTATGGGGTTTTACTGTGAAAGCTCAGCGCTCCGACGCTGAGCTGTGCGAAAACGGGGTCACGAAGTGACATTTTCCATACCCGTTTTCTGCACATCCGCCGGCAACCAGGCCGGTATTTTAGAAAACTATTCTATGAATGGACACACAGTATATCCGGTTGACAGTATAGCCAAAACGGTTGCGTTTACACGGGTTGCTATGCCGTGAAGATGTACAAAAATGCAGGATTCGAGACGATTGATGAAACGGAAGAAGAGTATATTATGGTGTGTGAGCTGCGAGGTATATATACATAGTGTATAGAATAGCGGTTATGGTATGTATCGTGGAATTAAGCTGTTTTATCCGAAAAGCAGAGAATCGTTTTGGGCGGAGTGGCAATTTTTATTTATGCGGTCACAGCATTTAATTAGCAGATTTCTATAAAATCCGGCTTGTCAGGGAGCTGAACAGAGTGAAAACCGGAAGTTGCGGAGGACTTATCTATGGATGTTGAAAAGACAAAAGCATTTTATGACCGGATAAAGAGTACCGACCTGTGCGAATGCGCTTATTGCCGAAATTATGTCAGAGAAATCAAAGCTTCCTATCCAACACTTGCTGAATATTTGAATCATTTGGGTATTGATATTGAAAAACCGTTTGAAACAATGCCTCTTGAGCCGGATGAAACAGGATATATCGAGTATATATGTTCCCAGTACATTGTATGCGGAAGCACAGATGGTTTTGAAAAAACAGTAATAGATTCTGTTCATGTGGATATTTCCGAATGTCACCCGTCAACAAATATGAAAGAAGCACATTTTGTCATTGATATATATCCTGTTCGCTTAAAGTGGGGGATATAGAAAAATTTCTGTTTATGCGCCTGAAAATTGAATCGGAACTATCCAAAATGCCGCTGCATGAATAAACCCAGGCAGCGGCATTTCTGCAAGGCGTCCAATTTTTTTAACACCGAAGCGAATCGTGTGCATCCCGCGGAGCATAGCATGTCGAAGATATGGTATATAAAAAATTGAAATTGCCTGTTGACCCTCACGGAACGTCATGGATTAAAGTGGAGATATCAGGAACAGGAGGCCACTATGAGAACAGTAAAAGAAGTATCAAATTTAACAGGCATCAGCATACGCACGCTCCACTATTATGATGAAATCGGGCTGGTAAAGCCGACTGATAAAAGTGAGGCGGGATACCGGCTTTATGACGATAAGGCACTGGAAATTCTGCAACAGGTATTGTTTTTCCGTGAGTTTGATATTCCTTTGAAAGAAATCAAAGTGATCATAGGGAATCCGGCTCTTGACAGAAACCAGATTTTACAAATGCAGAGGAAAATGCTGACAGCAAAAAAGGAGCGTATGGAACGCCTGATTGCCAGCATCGATGACATTCTGAAAGGAGAAAACAAAATGGATTTTGCAGTTTTCAGCAAAACAGAGATTGAAGAGATGTTCCAGACGATGACCCAACATATGCCTGAAAACATGAGAAATGTCGCAATAAAAGAATTAATTCTCACAGATAAAAGAGGAAAAAGGATTCATGCTGGCACATGCACAATATTACCGTGATAAAAAAGTCAAGCCGATGATAGATAAAAAGTATGGAGAAGGGGCTTCGGATTTTTTTGCACGGGCGATTGAAGCCTTTTATGGGAAAGAATAGTTAAATATTTGCCATCCATGACAAAGGAGACGACAAATTCCTGTGCCCACATTCTTTTTGATTTATTGAATGACAGTGAGGGGGTCAAAAAATCGCTGCCGCAGATTCTTTTACAAGGAAATTGATTGGAACAGGTCGGCATTCCGCAGGAGATAAAGTCACCACGGAATGCCGGCAGGGGCAGCCTGTCATTACGAAAGACAGGCCATAAACAGGGCATAAAAAATAAATATAGACAAAGGCCGCTTTTGAAGTATAATAGAAACGACAACGAATCAATAGCTGGAGGAACGGTTTGAAATGATTGAAACGGAGAACTTAATTCTTGATAAAGCAAAGTTTTCAGATTGGAAGGAGATGTATTGTAATGTCTGGTCACGGCCAGAAAGTGCAAAATATATGGCATGGGATATTACTACAAACGAAGAAAACGCTAAAATAAGAATTATGAAAACCATTGAATTTCAGAAAGAGCATGATACCTATGTGGTTTATGAAAAATCAAGCAGCAGGGCGATTGGCTTTGCCGGTGTAGAAAAAATCGAACCTTATATTTATCAGGAAGCAGGGATATGTCTGGGGCCGGATTATGTAGGGAAAGGGTTTGGCAAGGAGATTCTTCAGGGGTTGATTCAATATTGCAAAGAAGAATTCGGGGCAAAAGAGTTTATTTATTCGACAAGAGAGGAAAACAGAGCGTCTATTCGATTGGCAAAGTCGTTAGGTTTCACAATGGTTTCTTCAGTGCCTAAAACAGACAGCAAAGACGGACACAGATATAATCTTCTGCAATATAGCTTAAGGCTATAATTGTCCATTTAGCGGGACTGAATAAACATGAATAGTTGCAGGAGGGACAAAATGCCATACATTACAGGTGAAAGCGGAATATATACAGACACATAAATCATAACTGGAAGGAAGTTGGGATAATGGATCACTGGTTTACAATAGACAGAGTGGATAGCGAAACCATAATCATAAGTGAATACCGGCATTGGGAAGAAACCCACTGTTATTTATTGAATGGGAAAGAAAAAAGCCTGCTTGTTGACACAGGGCTGGGGATTTCCGATATATATGATGTGGTCCTAAAATTTACAGATAAACCGATTGTGGCGGTTGCCACGCATGTTCACTGGGACCATATCGGCGGGCATAAGTATTTCCCGGAATTTTATGCACACAAAGAGGAATTGGAATGGTTGGATGGAAAATTCCCCCTGACAATCGAAACTGTTAAGGAAATGGTGGTTGACCGTTGTGATTTGCCTGATGGTTTTAATGTTGACGATTATGTACTTTTTCAGGGTACGCCAACAAGAGTATTAAATGACCATGATGTGATTGATATTGGCGGCAGGGAAATTGAAGTGCTGCATACGCCCGGACACTCTCCCGGTCATTTATGCTTTTGGGAAAAGGACAAAGGATATTTGTTTACCGGCGATTTGGTCTATAAAGATATTTTGTTTGCATATTACCCTTCCACTGATCCGGAGGCCTATCTTACTTCACTGGAAAAGGTTGCGGCATTGCCTGCAAAAAAAGTATTCCCGGCACACCATTCTCTGGATATACAGCCGGAAATCCTGATTCGCATGGCAAATGCGTTCCGTCAGTTAAAGGAAGACGGGAAACTCCATCATGGCAGTGGTACATATCACTATGGTGATTGGGGAGTATGGCTGTAAGGCAGATATACGTTTGAAGGATGGCTGTGATAATTCAAATGTAGTGTAGTCTCGGAAACTCAATGAAAAAGTATACTCTGGAAATGAGTGTGACGAGGAGGAATAAAAAAGGTTTATTTGGGGGTTTTTACAGACAGCAGTCAGAAAAAAGGCATGACGATTAAGCCTGTCAGAAATTTATTTTTTAACAGACGAAAATACAATATTCTGTTCAGTATTGATGACGTTATGGCTCAGGCTGTACCCAGATGGGCAGCCTTTTAACGTGCATCCAGGTGGATGCAGATGTCTATGAGCATAGCCCAGAACGAAAAGTGGCCTCTTCCATGTATTTTCAAATGCTGCAGGAAGTAGCCATTCAGGACACGGTCATTGATACGCCCACAGGCGGTCCGTTCGCTGTATATCTGCCTGAATTTATCGGAATCCCTTGGGATGTGCAGATGGAAGTGCAGGTCTGCGTGGTTCCTTATATAAACGGTGCGTCCATAGCTGCGTGGGGAACATGTTTCTGCCTGGGGACAGCAGATGACTTGCAACCCGAACCCACCTTATATTGCAAAGCATTTTCGTCCGACAGGTTTTCCAAAATCCAGCTATATTTTTTTAATGGTATAGTGTATAATGAAGCCAACAAAAAATCAGTATTTGAAAGGAGAAGATTTATGTTTGATTTCGGCATAAATGAAATGTTAGATATGCAAAAAAGGCTTCAGGATAAATACAAAGATAAATGGGAAAAGATTTCTCCCGAAACAGGTAAAAACAAGCTGCTTTGGATGATAGGCGAAATTGGTGAAGTGATTGATATTGTCAAAAAACATGGAGGTATAACGGCATCCAATGATGTGGAATTAAGAAAAGATCTTGTAGAAGAAATGGCCGATGTTCTTATGTATTACAATGATGTTATGCTATGTTATGGAATATCTGCTGATGAATTAAAACAGGCATATACTGAAAAGTTTGAAAAGAATATGACACGTTGGTAAATTCCGGCTTGTCGAATTGACAGACTGTCAAAAAACTGAATAATTCGCTGCCCACTAACGGCACACTTAGGCAGGAAATCTGAAAAAGTATCCTGCTTTTTCTATGCCCGGAATCAGGGAGGATACACACTTGCCATGCCCCCACTGTAGAATCACCGTCATTATGTGAAGTGAGAACGAAGTCAGCCATAAAGGAATCATGCTCCCACCCCATGCACCGCAGGAATTTGCAGACTGCAATACCGTATGGAACTCCGCCGAAGCACAGGAAAAACAATGGAACTCTCAGCTTACCCGGAGGTTCGTGCCGGCCATTCCAAAAGAAATCGCGCCGGAACAGTATGTCGACCTTATCCGTAACTACTGATGGGAGTTTTTTGTTTCCAAAGGCATGACAGTCGTCTTTGCCATCCATGACAAGGGGGATAGCCCCGCGCCCATATCCTTCTCACTATGTGGGCGATGGACAAAGAAGGCAAATGGCTCCCAAGTGCTGAAAAGTATATGACCTTGACAGGAATGGTGAACGCATCCGGCGCCCGTCTGGCAGATGGAAAAGCCACAAGGAGAATACGGTAGCCTTGAATGACTAGAAGTACGCCGAAATCTGGCGGGGAAGGGATGGGCGGACATGGTAAAACGCTATCTGGAAGCCAAATAGCAAGCCAGATCGGTACAAGTAAAACGGGAGTCAATGACTTTCTGAGAGCCTTCGAGAAGCGTGAAAAGTTGCAATACCCACTTCCAACAGGCATCACAAACTACGGTATTGCAGAGTTCGTCTTATGGAAGTGTGCCGGGCGACGCGGGAAGAAACGAAAACATCGAACTTCCAGACTATGCGGAGATCGCAATGCTCATGGCCACCAGAAGGAACATGACACTTGTATTTCTATGGAACCGCTATAAGCAAAAGTGTCAGGCTGAGGAGAAACGCTTCTATCAATACAGTCAGTTCTGTGAACGATATGCCAAATGGTGCGAAGAAAACTATGAGACAGACCATTTTAATGCTGTGAGCGGCCAGAAGATGGAGGTTGGCTTCGCAGGCCAGACATTCCGGATGATTGATCCTGTCACAGGTGAGATCCTGCCTATTGTTGTTTTCGTGGCAGTACTCCCTTATTCACAATACATTTACGCAGAGGGAATGCTTTCCACAAAAGAGTCTCGGTGGATCGATGTAAATAATCATGCACTTTCATACTTTGGTGGGGTTCCGGCACTTTGTATCTGTGATAATTGTAAGCAGGCTGTGACCGCCAACAAGGACTGGATCAATCCCGGATTGAACAGGGACTATGCCGAATGGGCTGAACACAACGGTACCGTTATTCTTCCTGCAAAAGTCCGGAACCCCAAATTTAAAAGCTCTGTAGAAAACGCAGTTGGTATCCTGGAAAAAGGAATCTTTCATCTTTTGGAAGAAAGACAGTATTTCAGCCTTGAAGAGTTCAACAAGGATCTTTGGACGGAGCTGGTTAAACTGAATAAAGAACCGTTCAAGAAGAAGGAACAGGACAGACTGAAATCCTATTTTAATGAATATTTTCTGGATGTGACAAAACCCACAGCCAGGAACCTGTTTCTTATTGTCGTTTCCATACTGGCATTGGATGTCTTCCGTTCTGTACGCGTTGCCCACAGGCATGTCCTCTCAAAACTTTCAGGTACATCATTGAATGCGTATTACTATACCCTTAAATGCGGCAGGCTCAATCACAGGGCCTGGAGGGATGTGACGGTATC